>Ga0070686_100000564_pt1 | contig 22147 bp, 21 predicted proteins | sample KBSS23LmetaG_FD_65654 | JGI IMG/M metagenome (GOLD analysis project Ga0070686, IMG submission 65654) | Switchgrass rhizosphere microbial communities from Kellogg Biological Station, Michigan, USA - KBS S2-3L metaG | ecosystem: Host-associated > Plants > Roots > Rhizosphere ... | reverse complement strand
GATCCAGCCATGGCCTCCGGCCCCCATCATCAAGGCGATGAACTGCGCCGCGGCCCAGAAGAGCAGGCCGAGGGCGACGAGGACGATCGTTCGGATGGCGCTTCCCCCGCACCGGTGAATCGAATGAGGTTTGGCAGATGGTTTGGGTGGGGGCAATGAAAGGGGCAGGCGGCCGTGGGACGCCTCTCGCGGAGCCTCAAAGAAGGTGGATCCCGGCCTTCGCCGGGATGATGGAGTGGAGGCGGGGGCGCTTCGTATGCTCCTTCCAACGCCGGGCCCCCTCCCCCCAACCCTCTCCACACCGAGGGAGAGGGGAAACGGTTCTGCGGCGCGTCCCTCCCCGAGGGCACGAAAGGGATTGGCCCGAGATCAGCGCGGCGGAGCCACGCGCGTCTCCACCACGCGCCGCCATTCGCGCAGCGCGGCGGCCTCGACCGCGGCCGGGTTCGCCGCGCTGCCGGTGGCGCGGGCGACGATGATCCAGCCGTCATGCTCGGCGCCGAGGACGATGGTGAGCTCGTCGTCGCGCGCATCCAAATTCCGCTCTCCGGCGACCTCCGCGCGGGACATGCGCATGCCGCCCAGGGCCGCCCTGCCCGTACGGATCTGCGGGTGTGCGTCGCTGCCGTAATAGCTCGAATACCAGTCGTCCGCCGCCTTGCGGACATGTCGTGCCACGTCCCATCCCGCCGTCGGCCGCGCGACCCGCCACTCCCTGTGGATCGCGCCGCTGCCAACGGGCAGCGAGGAGTCGTGGTAGCAGCTGGCGCCATCGGCGGCCGGCAGGTTCGGGTTGGGACCGAATATCTCGATCTCCGACGGCTGGGTGGCGGCGCAGCGGAAGCCGCCGGCGCGGTGGACGAAGGCATAGGTTCCGGCCGCTTCGGTCGCATTGACCCATGCCTCGCCGCCATAAGCCGCGCGGAGCGCCTGATCGGCAAAACGGCGCGCGCTCTCGAGCGTCGCGAGGGTCCGGCTCGCCGGCATCGCGGGGGCCTCGCCGCGCCGGTGCGGATAGAGCGCCAGGGAGATCAGCTCGCCGGCCAGAAAATGGTGGCAGGTCTGCACATAGACCCGCCTGCGGCCGGCCCGGACGAGCTCGACCGTCTCCGGAACCGCGTCGTAGCACGGCTGCATAGGCCGCATCCCGCGGGGGACGGCAAGGAACGCGCCGACATTGGACGGCTCCGCATCGAGACAGGGATCGGCGAGCAGCCGATCGAGGGCGGCGGCCTGCGCCTCGTCCAGCGGCCCGCCATAGGCCGAGCGCCGCGCCCTTTCGACCTCCTCCTCGCTGAGCGTCGCGGGCGGCGGCGGCGGGGCGACCTGCCGGTTCGGATAATGGTTGGCCGCAATGAAATGCCAGCTTCCGTCCGGCAGCCGCCAGACCATTGTGGCGGTTTCGCTGGGCTCGCTCTGCGTGATCGATCCGCCGGCGAAGGCGCGAAGCACGACATCGGCATCCGGCGGCGGGCCTTCGATCCGGAGATTGCCCCGGACACGCTGCTGCCAGGCGTCGAGCGCGGCGGCGCTCGCGACCCCCGTATCCGCGAAGGCTGCCGGCGCGAGATTGCGGGTGGTCGGGCACCGCGCCCGAAGCGCCTCGAGCGAAGCGGATGGACCGGCCTGCCTCCCGGCCGCCAGCCCCATCGACGCGGCGAAGAGCCCGCAGCCTGCCCAAAATGCCCGCAATCCCAAACGCATAAGCAACTCCTTCCGAAGAGACCTATCGCCGTTGCGCCGGGATGCGCAAGGCTTGCGGGCGCGCATCGCGACCGCGAGAATTTCGGCTCGCCTCTCAGTCGGGGCGAGGAAGGCTGTTCCTGGCGAGAGCGACGAAGGCGAGGAGCTGCCAGCCCGCCCAGAGGCCGCCCCATGGGAGCAGCACAGGCGGGTTTTCGGGGACGCTCCAGAGCCTCGCGATATATTCTCCCTCGGTGAAGAGGCTGCCCAGCAGGAGCACATCCAGCAGGCCGGCAACGATGAGGAGGCCGCGACCAAGCCATTTCCCTCCCGTCGCCGGGCCGAAAGCCTCGACGAAGGCCAGCGGATAGAGAGGGACCAGGAACATCGAGAGCCACAGAGGCGCGTTCCAGCCATGGCCTCCGGCCCCCATCAAGAGGGCGATGAGCTGCGTGACCGCCCAGAAGAGCAGGCCGACCGCTGTGAGGATGATCTCTCGCACGGCGCTTCCCCCGCACCTGTGATTGTGGGGTTTGCCAGATGGTATGGGGGACGGCAACGTATCGGGAGCAGGTAGAGCCCAAGGCGAAGTGCGTTGAAGGTGGATGCCGGATCAAGTCCGGCATGACGGGGGGGTGGAGGTTCCATGCGCAGGTCGCACTGTCCCCCGGACAGTGCTGAGCGTTGACCTGGATCAGGTCAGGGGCGCAGCAGGCCGGCCGCACGGACGGCTTCGCGTGCGTGCGGAGTCCGGGTCCGCATTCATCCGGGATATTGGAATAGTTTGAAAATCAATCAGACTAACTAAACTACTATGGGCAGATTTGTGCGCAATCATCTATGTAATGATTAAGATGCGATATTGTTCCATATTTTCGCATCTTCGAAACAATGTACTAAAAGTGGTCAGTTAATTCAAAAAATTAACGAATTATTTACGATCTCTGGCCACAAGGATTTACTCCTGATCGAAGCGCGATCGATGCGGAGCCTGCATCAGCGGCGTCCCGATCGCCCGGTCAAGGAAGCCAGTCGCATAGATCGGGCGACCGGCTCCGTCTCTCACGATCGGCTTCCTTCGCTCGCTGCGGCGAAGGCGTGCCTTCCTTCGCGGCGAGACGAGGTTCCCATGTCGAAACGCCTGCTTTTCACCGCCGCCTTGCTGGCATCGAGCCACGGCGCCTTCGCGCAGCTTCCCAATGCCGGCGCGCAACTCCGGCAGATCCCCCCCGCCCCGGCGCAACCGCCGCGCGACCCCCTGTTCCGCGTGGAGCCGCGCGCGATCGAGGCCGAAACCGGCCCGGCCGGCGCGGCCGTGCAGGTGAACGCGCTGCACGTGACCGGTCAGACCTTGTTCCCGGAAGAGGAACTGGTCGCGGCCAGCGGCTTCACGCCGGGCAGCAGCCTCACCCTCGCGGAGCTGCGCGCGCTGGCCGCACGCATTGCCGCATATTACAATGAGCGCGGCTATTTCCTGACCCAGGCCTATCTGCCGCCCCAGGACATCAGCGGCGGCGCCGTCACCATCGCGGTCGTCGAAGGCCGCTATGGCGAGGTCAGCCTCCACAACAATTCGCATCTGCGCGACAGCGTCGCCCAGCGCACGCTCGCCGGGCTGGACAGCGGCGACGTCGTCGCCAGCGCGCCGCTCGAGCGCCGCCTGCTGCTGCTCTCCGACATTCCCGGCCTGATCGCGCGATCGACCCTGTCGCCCGGCAGCGCGGTCGGAACGTCCGACCTCAATGTCGCGCTCGAGCCCGGCCGCCGCATCACCGGCAGCGTCGAGGCCGACAATGCGGGCAATCGCTATACCGGGCCTTATCGTGCCGGCGGATCGATCGACCTCAACGATCCCACCGGCATCGGCGACCGGCTGAGCGCGCGCGTGCTCGCCTCCTCCTCGGGCCTCGCCTACGGCCGCCTCTCCTACCAGGCGCCGATCGGGGCGCTGACCGTGGGCGTCGCCTACTCGCACCTGCGCTACGATCTCGGCCGCGAGTTCAGCAGCCTCGACGCGGACGGCACCGCCGACATCGCCAGCCTCTACGCCTCCTATCCCCTGATCCGATCGCGCAACGCCAACCTCTACGCGCTCGCCAGCCTCGACGCGCACTGGTTCACCGACCGGATCCGGCTGCTCGGCCTCGAATCCAACAAGAGGAGCCAGACCGCGACGATCGGCATCGCCGGCGATTCGCACGATCTGCTCGGCGGCGGGGGCTGGACCACGGCCTCCCTGGGCTGGACGTTCGGCAATCTCGACATCAGGAGCCCGTTCGACCGCGCCGTCGACGACCTCACCGCGCGCAGCAACGGCCGCTTCAACCTGGTCCGGTTCGCCGCCGCCCGGCTGCAGACGGTGAGCGGCCCGCTCTCGCTCTACGCCTCGGTGCGCGGCCAGATCGCGTTCGACAATCTCGACAGCTCGGAGAAGATGGAATTGGGCGGCGCCTATGGCGTGCGCGCCTATCCCGAGGGCGAGGCCTATGGCGACCAGGGCGTCATCGCCACCGCCGAGGCCCGCCTGATGCTCAGCCGCCGGACCGGTTCGCTGCCTGGTCAGCTCCAGCTGATCGCCTTCGCCGACGCCGGCCAGGTCGTTTATGCCCACGATCCCTGGTTCACGGGCCCGAACCGCGCGCGGCGCAGCGGCTACGGCGCCGGCCTCAACTGGTTCGGCCCCGACAATCTCATCGTGCGGGCCAGCTATGCCCGCCGGTTCGGCGACCAGATGTCGACCTCCACCCCGGACCATGCGGGCCGGTTCTGGTTCCAGATCGTCAAGCTCTTCTGAGCGGGCGCCCCGCCCAACCGACCGAAGCACAGCCTGAAGGACACAGATCATGACCGCCCACATCCAGACCAAGCTCGCCCGCACCCGCCTCTTCCTGCTCGCCTCGACCGCGCTCGCTTTGGCGGGCTTCGCCGGCGGCGCCCAGGCGCAGAATTTGCCGACCGGCGGCAATGTCTCCACCGGCGCGGCGACGATCGCCCAGCGCGGCGCCGACATGACCATCCGCCAGTCGACCCAGAACGTCGCGATCAACTGGGATTCGTTCAACATCGGCCGCAGCAACAGCGTCCAGTTCGTCCAGCCGAACAGAAATTCGGTCGCGCTGAACCGGGTGCTCGGCGCCGATCCCTCGGTCATCCTCGGCCGGCTCGACGCCAACGGCCAGGTCTTCCTGATCAACCCGAACGGCGTGCTGTTCGGCCGCGGCGCGCAGGTCAATGTCGGCGGCCTCGTCGCCTCCACCCTGAACATGTCCGACGCGGACCTGGCGGCGGGCCATCATGTGTTCGAGGGGACGAGCCGCGCCGCCGTGCTCAACCAGGGCACGATCAGCGCCGGCCGCGGCGGCTATGTCGCCCTGCTCGGCGCCAATGTCGGCAACCAGGGCGTGATCTCGGCCCAGCTCGGCACGGTCGCGCTCGCCGCGGGCGAGCGGATCACGCTCGACGTGGCCGGCGACGGCCTGCTCAACGTCGCCGTCGACACCGGCGCGGTCAACGCCCTGGTCAGCAATGGCGGCTTGATCCGCGCCGACGGCGGCCAGGTGCTGCTGACCGCGCAGGCGGCCGGCCATCTGCTCCATACGGTGGTCAACAATACGGGCATCATCGAGGCGCGCACGATCGCCAACCGCCAGGGCACGATCATGCTGCTCGGCGACATGGAGGGCGGCAATGTGAACGTCGCGGGCCGGCTCGACGCCAGCGCGCCGCGCGGCGGCGACGGCGGCTTCATCGAAACCTCGGCCGCCCGCGTCAACATCGCCGACGGCGTCAAGGTGACCACGGCCGCGCTCTACGGCAAGACCGGCTCCTGGCTGATCGATCCGGAGGACTTCAACGTCGGCGGCGCCAACAGCAACATTTCCGGGGCGACGCTTTCGGCGCTGCTGGTGACCAACAGCGTCATCATCAACACCCTGCCCGGCCCCGACGCGACCGTTCCCGGCGCGCCGCCGATCACCACGCTCGGTACCGCGACGCCCGGCAATGGCGACATCAACATCAACGAGCCGATCGCCTGGGTCGCCTCGTCCAACGCAACGACGCTGACGCTCAACGCCTTCCGCGACGTCAACATCAACGCCGCGATCACCGCGACCAACGGCAATCTCGTCGCCTGCTGCGGCCGCGACGTGAACGTCAACGCGGCGGTCACGACCACCAACGGCTCGATCCTGCTCAACGCCGGGCAGAACGTGAACGTCTATCATGTGCTGACCACGACGGACGGCAACATCGCGCTCTGCGCCGGCCACAACGTCCATATCGAGGCGGCGATCACCCTGACCCGGGGATCGACCATCCCGGCCCAGAGCCTGGGCCTCGCGCCGGGCCTGCTGATCATCGTCGGCGCCGACGGCACCGGGCCGGGCATCGAGGGTGGTGTCCTGGAGTTCGCGCCGCTGACCCCGCCGATCACGGTCACCGCGACCGACGTCGTGATCAACTACAATCCGGTCTCCTATGCCCAGCCGACCGACTATTCGACCCGCTTCGTGCTCACCGAGGGCGCGTCGCTGACCCAGCACATGCTGCTCTTCCCCGACGGGGACAAGGTCTATGACGGCACCGTCGGGACGACCTTGAACGGGTTCAGGACCACCCCGGTCTCCGGCCTGCCGGCCGGCGTCACCCTGATCGCCGGCCCGAACGCAATCGCCACCTACGGCGACCCGGCCGAAGGCACGGGCAAGAGCATCACCTATAGCGGCTACACGCTGGGCGGCCCCAATGCCGGCCAATATGCGCTGGCCGGATCGTGCTGCGTGTCGACCTTCAAGACCAGGGGCGCGATCACGCCCGCGCCGGTGATCGTGCCGCCGCCTCCGCCGCCGCCTCCGCCTCCGCCGCCGCCGCCGCCTCCGCCCCCGCCCCCGCCGCCGCCTCCGCCCCCGCCCCCGCCGCCTCCTCCGCCGCCGGTGCCGACGCCGACGCCGACGCCGACTCCCACGCCGCCGCCGGGCGACAGCGGGCCGGACACCGGACCGAGCGGCGGGACGATGACCGGCGAGGTCGGACCGGTGCTAGTCGCGACCGCGCCGCAGCTCCTGAACTTCGCCGTGGTCGGCGAGGGCATGACGATGCCGGCCGCCCAACTCGAGCAGCCTGCGCCCGTGGTGGTGGCCCCGGCGCGGCCGGTCGCCCGCGCCCCGGTTCCCGTGGCGCCGGTGCCGGTCGTCTACGTGCCGAAGCAGGACCGCAATTGAGCCGATTCCGCACCGACAGGCTCCGCCGGCTCGGACTTCTCGCTTTGCTCGCGGGGCTGGCCGTGCCCTCCGGGGCGGCCCGCCCGGGACCGGCCCCGGCGCGGACGGCCGAGGCCGGGGCCCAGGCCCCTACGCCGGCTGCGCGCCGGATGGCGGACTGGGCGGTCGCGCGGGACGACACAAGGGGCCGGCCCTTCGTCGTGGTCGACAAATTGGCGGCCCGCGTGTTCGCCTTCGATCGCAACGGCATTCTGGTCGGCGCGACGCCGGCGCTGCTGGGCCTCGCGCGCGGCGACGATATCGTTCCGGGCATCGGCGCCCTGCCCCTGGCCGAGATCGGGCCCGCGCAGCGGATCACCCCGGCCGGGCGATACGAAGCCCATCTCGGCGCCAACCTGGCCGGGCACCGCATCCTGTGGGTCGATTATGACGCCGCGGTCTCGCTCCATCCCGTCGTCACCAACAACCCCGCCGAGCATCGGCTGCAGCGGCTGGCGACGGCGTCGATCCTCGACAACCGGATCTCCTACGGGTGCATCAACGTCCCGGCGCGATTCTACGCGCGCGTCATCCAGCCGCTGTTCACCCCGGCGGGCGGCATCGTCTACATATTGCCCGAGACCCGCCCGATGGACGCCCTGCTGCGCACGCCGGGCTGAACGACGTCCAGTCTCTCAAGCCTCTCCGCCCTTGCGGGGGCGGCGTGAAGAAGAAGAAGACCCTCACCCTACCCTCTCCCGCAAGCGGGAGAGGGGAAAGAAGTGGGGCGCGCGCCCGTGTTCGATCAGGCGGCGAGCGGGAATTGCGCGTCGACCGACCGCGTCTCCGGAAGGACGTAGACGATGCCGCTGCCGCCCGCGAAGGCCGGCCGGATCATGCCTTCGTAGAATGCCTCCGAGACGTTGATGCAGCCATGCGAGATGCGGTTGTCGGCCGTGGTGGCGCTCGCCAGCCGCGCGAGCCGGTCGGTCGCATTCAGCCCCGGCTTGAGGTCGGTCGCGCGATGGACCGAGACCGCGGCGGCATAATCCACCCACAGAATGTCGCGGCCGGCGAGATTGCGGCCCAGCGCGGCTTCGAAGCGCCCGGCCGGCGTGATCCGCTCCGCCGGCCTGATCGAGGCGAGCGGCCGGGCGCCGATGCCCGGCGGCGAATCGTCGCCCCGGGCGAGGCCGAGCAAAACGGGCGCCGCGCCGAGCAAGGTGCCGCCCGCCGTGAACAGGAACATCCGGGCAGCTTCCTTGTCGACGATCGCGAAGGGCCGGCCATGATTGTCGCCCGAACGGACGACCCAGTCGCCCACCCGGCGCGCATCGGGGGAAGCGGCAACGCCCGAGAAGTCGGCGCGCAGGACATGACCCGCGGACGGCAGGGCCGCGGGAAGGGCCATGGCCGCGGGCAGGGAGGCGATGTCGACCGCCAGCCCCGCCGCCGGCGCGGAGACGCAGCCCAGAAGCAGAGCGAAGGAAGCGAGCAGGCCCGAGCGGCGGCGCTTTCGCACCGGCGCCGAATCGGCGCGGTCCGCGCCAGCGATCGTCATTGGATGGATGTTCATTCTCCTGCGTCGCATCCGAAGGGGGCCGATCGGGGCCCCGGTCAACGCGGGAAAAGGGGGCGTCCTCGGGTGGGACGCTCCGGCGGGGGAATCCTAAGGCCTGCGCGGGCGATCAGCGCGAGCGCGTCCCCCTCTGGCGAGGGTATCCACCAGGACCCAGGCCGCGACCGCGAGGGCCAGGTTGACGCCGTTCTTCGCCCAAGCCCCGGGGCCGGTGGGTCGGCGCGCATGACAGCCCGGATGGCTTCGAATGCCAGAGAAGTAGCGAAGTCTGAGCCCAAAGAAGGCAGAACTACTGGCGGCGTTCTCTACGCTCGATATGCGTCCGAAGCTCTCAATAGCCTGAAGCCGACGGAATTAAGGTTCAATATTTCTTCCTGAATTGCAACTTCAAGACACGAATTGCCATTGACTCCATATGGCATAGGCGCATCATTTCCTTACAGACTATTCGTGAGTCGCGGTATGACTCCCTGCATCGACGATTCAGGGCGCGTCTTTCTATCGTTTTTGCACGGAAAGGAGAATCATTATGACGGATGACCGCAAAGACCTTAAGGGCCCGTTCGATATACACACCCTGTTCGGCGGCGCGGACGCCGCAAAAGGGAAGAGCGCGGCCGCTGCCGGGGCCGCGGCCGGCGCCGATCCGGTTGCCGAGCGCTGCCGCCGCATGGCCCTGGAGGTGCAGGGCGAGCAGCAGGTCTTCGCCCACAACGTCCTCAAGCCCTGCAAGGGCGAGCTTTCCTTCCCTCGCTGCGCCGAATTGCAGCTGCCGGACGTCCGGCCGCGCTTCTACGTGTTCTGGGGCGCGAGCCGGTGCGACTGCATCGAGAGCAACGACAGCGAGATCATGACGATCCTCGCCTACAACCCCTATTCCAACTTCAGCCTTCGCGGCGTCACGGTGAACCGGATCCAGGTGGTCCGCGCCGACGGCTCGCCGGTCCCGACGCTTCCCGACGGAACGCCGTCGATCCAGCTGACGCCGCGCGGTCCCTATTGTTTCGGCGAGATGGGCCCGTGCAGCATCGCCTACCGGCAGTTCGTCCTGCAGCTGCGCGGCGCGGTCGGCGGGCCCTACCGGATCCTGATCGAGGGCATCTGCTTCGAGCTCTGCCTGCACCGCATGGTCGAGGACTGCGTCACCTTCGACGTTTGCCAGGACTGAGGCGAGGCAAGGGGCGCCGCGCGCCCGCGGAGATGGCGAGCGCGCGGCAGATCGAACAGGAGCCGCCATGGGCGCCGATCGCGTTGCGGCGTCCGCGGGCATTGACGGTCGCGATGACGGGGCCGCGCTCCGTGGCGGTGGGCGCGCGCGGCGTTTCAGAGGGTTAGATAGATTGCGACCCCCGCTAGCATTGCGAGCCACAGCATGGCGGCGGCCACCATGAGCGCACGTTCCCCAAAATCCACCGCAGCTCCCCCCGGAGTCGCGCGAAGATAGCGGACCCGCCCTCGGCGTGCCTTAACTTGGTTTAGACCAGGGGCCGCCCGACGCCGCCGGCTCCGGCGCGTTTCGGACGCCGCTGCAGACGCATCATCTCCCTAGCCTCGCAGACGAGCTCGTGGGCACGCTCGATGCTGGCCCGAATCGCGTCCCGGGTTTCCTCGATCCGGATGGAGGATTTCTCGGGAATTCTTTTCTTCACGCTGCAGGTCCCTTCCGTCGCACTACAACCTTGATCGAGATCAAGGGTTCCGCAACCGGGCGCGGTGTCGGCAATGCAGGACGGCGCTTCGGGCGGCACGCGGGAGGGGGTCAGCATCGTCATCAGACCGGCCTCGGCGCCACCGCCTGCTCGGCCGCACGCACGCTGTGCAGCAGGGCGTGCGCGGCATAGGGCTTCTGGAGATATTGCGCGGCCGACGGAAGGTCGCTCGCGTCCGGGAGCGCGCGGCCCGTCGCGACGACCAGGGCCAGGCTGGAATCCCGGCCCCTGAGGTGGCGCGCCATGGCGAGCCCGTCCATCTCTCCCGGCATGGCGATATCCGTGACGACGAGCGAGACGTCGTCATTCTGATCCAGCAAGGCCAGCGCCTCGTCCGCGTCCGCGGCCTCGAGGACCAGATAGGCCTGGTCCACCAGCACCTGGACCGCCGACAATCGCGCGAAAGGCTCGTCGTCGACGACGAGGGCCACGCGATCATGTCCGAACAACCGCATGGGCCGCGACATAGGAAATGGATGGTTTCCACTTTGCTAAAACCGGGGGCGGAGGCGGAAAAAGTTACGTTAATCCAGGTTAGTAGGACCTCGTGCCGCCCCGGCGGGAGGGGGCGAAATGGAAGATCAACCCAGCTGGCGGTGCGCGCAGCGGATGACTCGCGCCGCGCCAGCACTGCCTGCCTTTCAAGTGTATTTTCATGGGTCCCGGCGCGTGCCGCGATCACTCGTAAAGTATCATGATGCCAAATGAAAATAGACATCGGCGATGCCCGGTCGTGATTTATATATTTCCCCCGTGAAACTTCCGGACCCTCGGCTTCGTTCTCTTTCAGTTACCTCCCAGGAGATTTGAAATGCGCAAGCTGATTCTTGCCGCCAGCATGGCGGCGATTGCACTACCCATGGCGATAAGTCCCGCCTCCGCGCAGGGCGGCCCCCGCGAACGGCACGAGCAGCGCGAATGCCGGCGCGAGCTGAACAATGCCGATTCCGACCGCGAATATCGCCACGAGCGCCGCGAATGCGCGCGCGAGATCGCCCGCGCCCAGCGCCGCGACTGGCGGACCTTCAACCGCTACGATTACAACCGTCCCCCCGAGGGCGGCGCCTATTATGCCGACGATTATTACCGCGACGGGCGCTATTATCGCGAACGCCAGCTGAGCTACAACGACCGGGTCTATTCCGGCCGCGACGGCCGCTATTATTGCCGCCGCAACGACGGCACGACCGGCCTCATCGTCGGCGCGGGCGCCGGCGCGCTGGTCGGCCATGCGCTCGACGACGGACGTTCGAGCACGCTCGGCACGATCCTGGGCGCGGTCGCGGGCGGCGTGATCGGCCGCGAGGTCGACAAGAACAGCAGCCGCGATCTGCGCTGTCGCTGAAGGATTGGGGATTGGGATTGGGGATTGGGACTGGCGCGAGCCCAGTCTTCAGCGCCCATCCCTGCCTAGTCCCACGATAAAGGGGGAAGGGGCGTCCGGCGACGGGCGCCCCTTTTTTTCCGCGCTCGCATGGTTACCCGGCCGTTCGGCATGGTCGGAAAGGGCTTTGCAAAGCTTACTTAGGTTAAGATGCCGAATTATGCTATGATCGAGTCTCGGGCCGCTTTCGCATCGCGAGCGTCCCGCCAAGGATCCGCCAATGGACGCCCCCACATCGTTGCTCGCCGAGGCCGCCGACAGCCTGGCCCTGGCGGTGATCGCCTCGTCCAACGCGCCCGTGCTGCTGCTCGACGACGGCCTCGCCATCATCGCCGCGAGCGACTCTTTCTGCGACACGTTCGCGATCGACCCGGATAGGACGAAGGGCCGCCGGCTTTCCGAGCTGGGCGGGGGCGAATGGGGTGTTCCGCAGCTCGCGTCCCTGCTGAAGGCGACGGCCGCGGGCGCCGCGGAAATCGAGTCCTACGAGATGGACCTCGCCCGCCCCGGGAAGATGACCCGTTGCCTGGTGGTCAACGCCCGCAAGCTCGACTATTTCGACGCCGAGAATGTGCGGCTCGTCGTCTCCGCGGCCGACGTCACCGAGACGCGGATCAACGACAAGCTCAAGGACGACCTGCTTCGCGAGAAGGCGATCCTGCTCCAGGAGCTCCAGCATCGCGTCGCCAACAGCCTCCAGATCATCGCCAGCGTGCTCATGCAGGGCGCGAAGAAGGTCAGGTCCGAGAAGGCGCGGGGGCAGCTGCGCGACGCGCGCAACCGGGTGATGTCGATCGCGACGATGCAGCGCCAGCTCGCGGTCTCCAGGCTCGGCGACGTCGTCCTGCGCGACTATTTCACCGACCTTTGCGACAGCATCGGCGCCTCGATGATCAGCGACCACGACCAGCTCTCGCTGACGGTGACCGTCGACAACAGCGTCATCCAGGCGGACGAATCGGTGAGCCTGGGCCTGATCGTGACCGAATTGGTGATCAACGCGCTCAAGCACGCCTTTCCCCGCCACCGGAAGGGCAAGATCAGCGTGGATTACCGCTCCGACGGGCCGGCCTGGACCCTGTCGGTGCGCGATACCGGCATCGGCATGTCCACGCAGCCGGGCGAAGCGAAGGCGGGGCTCGGCACCGGCATCGTCGACGCGCTGTCCAAGCAGCTGGGCGCCGCGGTCAGCAACGCGCCGGGCAATCCCGGGACGCTGATCTCCATTTCGCGGGCGTAGGCGGCGGGGGTGAGGTTTGGCGGCGGGCGGCGGGTCGGGATTCGGCATTGCCCCCGGCGGGCCTTGTTCGAGCGGATGACCATCGCGCGCCGCCATCCGCAGCGCACGATCCCGGGGCTGGACCTCGGCGCGACGTCGAGGCTGTGGCCGCCCAGCGTGGACTTCAAATTCAGAGCGATGACCGCCTTCAATCGGCCCGCGGAACGCCGCCCCTGGCCAGCGCGACGAGGGCCAGGACCTGCCATCCGGCCCACAAGGCGCACCACAGGAGAATGAAGGAGGGATTGCCGGGGAAGGCCCAGAGCCTCGAGATATATTCTCCCTCGGTGAAGAGGCTGCCCAGCAGGAGCAGATCCAGCAGGCCGGCAGCGATCAGGAGGCCGCGACCAAGCCACTTCCCTCCCGCCGCCGGGCCGAAGGCGCCGTCGAAGGCCAGCGGATAGAGAAGGGCCAGGAGCATCGAAAGCCAAAGTGGCGCGATCCAGCCATGGCCTCCGGCCCCCATCATCAAGGCGATGAACTGCGCCGCGGCCCAGAAGAGCAGGCCGAGGGCGACGAGGACGATCGTTCGGATGGCGCTTCCCCCGCACCGGTAGATCGAATGGGGTTTGGCAGAAGGCGGGAGTGGGGGCAATGGATGGAGGGTGCTGACTGCAAGGCTCGGATCTCCGAGACCCAAGCTCTTACGCCGAACCCCCTCACCCTGCCCTCTCACCCCTGGGGAGAGGGTTTTATTCCTCGGCCCACGCCCGCCGGCGCCGTCAGCGAGCGAGCTAGCGGGCGCCGTCCTCGAGCCAGTCGCGGGCTTCGCGCTCGGCGGTGAAGAAGCGCATGTCGTCGCGCAGCGGCTCGCGCTCGGCCACGCGGCGGAATTGCATGCGCGCCGTGCCCTCTCCGCCGAGGATCGCGATCCTGCGCGACTTGTGGCGGGTCATCGCCACGAAGTTGGTGAAGATCGCGAAGATGTCCCGCGACTGGATGCGGAGATAGCGAACGTCGACGAGCGACGAATGGTCGTCATAGGGCGGGCCGAGCCTGGCCACGGCCGCCTCCTTCGCGGCGGCGCAGGCGCGCGCGCCCTCCATGGTGAACCCGCCGATCATGCGCACGGAAATGATCCGGTCCGCGGGGCTGGTCTCGATCTCGAACATGAATGGACTCGACGCACTGGCAAAGCCCGCGGTCTAGGCGCGCGGCGTTTAAACTCGGTAAATCCGCGGCTAAGGAAAGCGGCCGTAGCCAAGCTCGGTCCGTCTTCAGGCGGCGGCCCGGCGGCCCGGATGGAGGTGGAGGTAGGCCGGATCGAAGTCGCCGGTCTCGATCAGCTCGGCCCACTTGATGATCCGGAGGGACCGGTGGTTGCGGACGATGTAGCCCTCCCTGGCGAGCGTCATCAGCGTCCGGTTGGTATGCACCGAGGTGAGACCCAGGGCATCGGCAAGCTGCTCCTGCGTCATCGGCAACGCGTAATCGCAGCGCTCGCCGAGGCCGGCCAGCTCCAGCCGCAGCGCGAACTCGCAGAGCAGGTGCGCGGTCCGGCTGCGCGCGTCGCGGCGGCCGACGTTGAGGGTCCATTCGCGGAAGATGGAGGCTTCGACGAGCGTCTCGTACCACATCGCCCGCCCGACCGCGGGCCGGCTGAAGGCGATGTCCTGAACGGCCTCCACGGGGATGAGCGCGGCCTCGACCTGGGTCAGGGCCTGGAGGTTGTGATCGGCCGTCCCCAGCATCGAGTTCTGCAAATCGGCCAGCTCGCCTTTCATGTGGATCGAGAAGATCTGCCGGCCGCCATTCCCGGCCACCTTGTGGCGGATCGAAAAGCCAGACACCATCAGGCACGAATGGTTGGGCCTGTCCCCCTCCCGAACGAGATATTCCTGGGGCCGCAGCGTGATCACCCGAAAGGGAAGCGCGAGCAGCGCCTCCCGATCCTCCTCCGCCAGGGTGCGCCATTGCTGAAGCCTGGCCAGCATGGGGGCGAAGACCGAATCGGGGCAATGGGACATGAGAGAGCTCCTCAGGCGGGAGCGCTGCCTCGTCTCTCAGCCACCAGTGAGCCACCGTAGAGGGCTGGTGATGGGCGCACCTTAAACCATTTTACGTCAAAGCCCTAACCTGGATTGAACCTTCGGGGCCGGCGCGCATTTTGTCTTCATCGCCGGAAGGCTTCTGGGCTCCGGCGGCTGAGAGACATCGCGCTCCCGCCCGCGGAGACGGTGCGATGCACGCATTGATCATCGAGCAGGACATGTGGATCACGCTGATGATCGAGGATGTCCTGCGCGACCTCGGCTATACCAGCTTCGCCTTCGCCTCCTCGAGCGAGGCCGCGATGGACGCGGTCAAGGCGCGCGCTCCCGACCTGGTCACTTCCGCCATCCGCTTCGGCGCCGGATCGGCCATCGAGGCCGTCCGGAAGATCTGCGCCGCGGGAGCGATCCCGGTGGTGTTCGTGACCTCCACGCCCTGGGAAGTGCGCGAGATCGATGCAAATGCGATCGTCGTGGCGAAGCCCTTTGCCCGGGAGATGCTGAAACAGGGCGTGACGCGGGCGATCGGGGCCCTGGCCGGCTAGGCCGACCGGGGCGGAGGCCGCGCCGGCCCTCCGCGAACTCCCCAATGGACCCGAAGCGCCGGGCCGGAATGGGCCGTGCGCGGGCCGTGCGGCGCAACCTCCATCCCCGCCCGGGCATTCTGACTCCATGCCCCGTTATTTCTTCCATCTTCGGAACGACATGGACGCCGAGGACGAAGAAGGGCGGGAATTGCCCGATCTGGCGGCGGCGCGCCGGCTCGCGATCGACAGCGCCCGCGACATGATCTGCGCCGACGTCAGGCAGGGGTGGCTCGATCTGGAGCATGAAATCGTCGTCGCGGACGAGAGCGGGGAAAAGCTGCTGGTGCTGCGGTTCGGCGAGGCCTTCGAGCTGCGCGGCAAGGATTGAGCCGGCCGGGCCGCGCGCCCGCATGTGCCGCGGCCGGACGTGTTGGCGGTGCACGGCTCGCCCCGCAACGAAACGATAGGAATCCTCGAAACGGCCACGCTCGACGGTCTGCGCGCAGCCGCAGACGCGGAGATCGCGGAGCGCCTGGACGGACAGGACAGCCGACTGGTGCTCCGGGGCTTGCCGGAAAGGCCGGGAATCGCGAGACTTCCGGCTCGCCCGGTGGAGGATGCGCATGCGAACGCCCTGGATCGGTACGGCTTGGGCACTGGCGATGCTGGCGACCGCGGCGCCGGCGCGGGCCTGCGTCGAGAGCCCGCCGCTCGTGCCTGGCGACATCCGATATGCGGACGTGGTCGTCGTCGGGCGCATTGCGAATTATGCAATCGTGCCCGATGCCGAGGGCCGGCGGCGGCTTCGGCACCTGCTCCATATCCCGGCGGACTCGCCGCGGGCGCGTGAGATGACGGTCCTGGGCGATTATGCGCGCTTCACCATCCTGGTCGACGAAGTGCTGGCCGGGCGGGCCGGCCCGACGTTGATCGCGACCTGGGACAATTCGACCTTTCCCGAGCCCGAGACGATGGCTCCGGGGCCCTACCTGATCGCGCTGCGCGATCCGCGCTCGCGGATGCCGCCGCTTCGCGGCCCGAGCGCCACCATATTGCCCAATCTCGAGCCGGGATCGCTCACCCTCCTGCAGGCGCCCTGCTCCGCCCCGTTCCTGTTCGAGGCCGGTAGCGAGCAGGCGGCCGCGGTCCGGAGGATCCTGGAGGGGCGGCCGAGGGCGCCTGCGGGTTAGGGGGCCAAGGGCCGATCCATTGCATTTCCGGGGCGCTGCCGCCGCCAGCGCGCGAAGCCTTGCTTCGCAGGCCCTCGCCCCTGCAAGCGGGAGAGGGTTTCGACGATCAGGTCAGGGTGGCGTGATAGCCGCGGTCGGATGGGTCGCTCAGGTTGTGGAAACGGAAATCCACGCGGTCACGGTAGACGTCGAAGGCGGCGTAGCCGGCGTCGCGGATGAAGGCCTGCCAGTGCGGGAAGGGCGAGTCCGCGCCGGCGGCGTCGCAGAAGCCGCGGTAGACGCAGCCCGAAACGGGACCGCCCGTATAGGTGGCCAGGATCTGCGAGCCGCCGCCGGAGCAGATATAGTGCATCTGCCTGCCCGTCCCGTTGCCCGGATCGATCGCCGAGTGGCTGATGTGGAACAGGCAATGATCGTGGCCGTGGATGTAAGCAGTGACGCCGAAGCGGCGGAGGACGTCGTCGAGCTGGGCCATCTGCATCTCGCCGCCGTGCGGCCCGATCGAGTGGATGCCGTGATGGCCGAAGACGAATTTGAAGCGCGCCCGCGAGGCGCCGAGCGCGGCAACCAGCCAAGCGGCCTGGCGGCGCTGGTCGTCGGGGCCGATGCGGCTTCCGAGGAAGTAGAAGGGGAATCCTTCCCGGCCGATCCACATCACCGTGTCGATGAAGAAGAGGTCCATTGTGGCGCCGCCGGGCGAGGTCAGCGAGCGCTGGTAATAATGATGCTTCATCTGCCAGCGCCCCGGATGCGCCCGGCCGTAATCGATCTGGGCCTGGACGTTGCCGCCATAATCGTGATTGCCGAGCACCGGATACCAGGGGACGCCCTCATAGCCGGGGCCGCGATAGACGTTCTCGAAGGACGAGCGCCATTTCGGATCGTCCACGCCCGACACGCCGAACATGTAGAAATTGTCGCCGGTGCTGGCGATGAAGGCCGTGTGCTTTTCCGCCGCCTTCTCGCCCATGAGATCGGCGACCGCCTGCTGATTGTGGTGCCCGCCCCGGCCCCAATCGCCGACGACGAGGAAGTTGAGCGGGGTTTCCGCGGGCTGCGCCAATAAGGGGGCGGGGAGCGATGCGGCGCCGGCGATGAGGGGGATGGAGGCGATGAACTCCCGCCGCGTCGGACGAAACAAGGTCATGTCTTCGCCTCCCCGTAGAAAAAAGGAAGAAGCCGAAGCTTTTCATTTATCCCTGATCTTTGCAATGGCCGTCCGGAGCCGGGAAAACCCCTGATCCGGGAAGCGAAGCGCGCTCCATTACAGACGCGGATCGGTCAGCTGGAGGGGCAAGGAGCGAATGAAGAGAAGCGAGCGACTTCAACCGGCCCAGGGAAGGCCGTTCCCGGCCAGCGCGGCGAAGGCCAGGAGCTGCCATCCGGCCCACAGGCCGCCCCAGAGAAGCAGCACGAAGGGATTGCCGGGGAGCCCAGAAGCAATTGCCGGGAGCGGCCTCAGGCCGCGAAGCGCCCGGCGGCCCATCCGATGAGCAGTCCGCCGACGAGCCCCGTTCCCAGGATCGGCGCATAGGCTTTCGTGATGACGGCGTCGGGCAGGCTGATCAGCAGGCCGACGATGCCGCCGACCGCCATCGGCGGGAGCGGCAGCTTCACCAGCGGAATGAGGAAGCCGATGGCGAACCGGCTGAGGAACGCGCCGAGCATCGCCGTCTTCTTGTCCGGAAACGCCATCGGGATCATCAGCGCCACGTCGATCGCGGCGAAGACGAGGCCCGCGAGCACGCCAAAGACGATCGGGTTCATGCATGCCTCCCCATCCTGCGGACGCAAGAGTGCCGCCCTTCACCGCGCCTGTCCAGCTTCCGCCTGCGGGCGCGCCGCGCTAAAGTCGAATCGGCGAAGGCGGCGGGCGAGGAGTAGGCCTATTGTTGTTCCTGGCCGCATTCATGGTGGCGATCCCCGCGCCCGCCGTGTCGGCGGCCTGTCCGACCGCGCCGCCCGCGGTCCAGGACCAGGCCTGGCGCAGCGCCTGCGACGCCGCCATCGCCGCGGCGACCGATCCGAGGGTCAAGGCCGAGCTGCTGTACCGCAGCGCCTATGCGTATAACGAGCATCAGGGCTATTTCGACGCCGAGCGGGCGCTGCAGGAGGCGACGCGGCTCGATCCCACCCATGCGCACGCCTGGCAGGAGCTGAGCTTCACCGAAAACGCGCTCGGCAATTACGCGCCGGCCGAGCAGGCCGCGGACCGCGCGATCGCGCTCGCGCCCGATAGCAGCCAGCCTTTTCAGGAGCGCGGCATGGCCCGCCACTATCGGGGCAATCTCGAAGGCGCCTATGCCGATCGCGACCGGATCGTCCGGATGAATCCCGAGGACGGGGACGCCCGTCTCGGGCGCGCCCTCGACGCGTTGTGGCTCGGCCGCTTCGATCAGGCGGCCGCCGATCTCGATGCGGCCGCGTCGCGCGCACGCGACGATCCGCAACGACAGCGGATCGAGCGCTGGCGCAACGTGCTGCGGCTCTGGCGGACCCGTTCCGGCGCGGCCGACCCCGCCGCCGCCTGCGTCTGGCCCGGCAGCGACGATATCCTGCGCAGGCCGGGATTCATCGGCGACTGCACCGCCGCCTTCCTTGCCGAAGCGGCGCCGGCGCGGCGCGCGGACTTCCTCACTTTTCGTGCGCTGGCCTGGCTCGTCGCAGCCCAGGACCGCGAGGCCTCGACCGAGGACCGCGCGATCGCGGCCGCGCTCGATCCGGGCAATCCGGACATGCACGCCAATCTCGGCTTCTCCTATCTCGAGGTGCGGCATAGCTGGGCCGCCGCGCGCGAGTTCGAACGCGCGCTTGCGATCCGGGAAGGCTGGATGGCGCTCGCCGGCCGGGCGGCGGCGAAGTACAATCTCCACGACCCGCAGGGCGCCCTTGCAGACGCCCGGCGCTCTTTCGAGCTCCAGCCCAACGAGCTGGCGCTCACCGTGCTCGGAGACCTGTCGCGCGACCGCGGCGACAGCGCGGGCGCGAAACGCTTCTGGATGGGGGCTTACCATCTCGGCGACCGCGACGACGGCCTGATCGAGCGGCTGCGGTCGATCGGCGTCGCCCATCCGGAAAGCGAGCCGGCTCCAAGGTGATGTGAGGAGGGCGGCCGCTGCTGCCGATCGCGGAGCACGGCACTGGCGGCGCGCTGGACGGGCGCGAAGCGCATCCGGAGCGCTCGAAGAAAAGGCCCCGCATCGCTGCAGGGCCCTTGAGCTGAAACAGGAAGAAGACCCTCACCCTGCCCTCTCCCGCAAGCGGGAGAGGGGAATTAGGGAATTGGGGATTTGAGGGTCAGTCGTCGTCGCGGGTCAGGAAGGCGGGCGCGAACTCGGGCGCGGGGCCGTCGTCGTTGCTGCGCTCGGGGCGCGGGCCCCTCTCGCCACGCTCGCCGCCTTCGCGGCGCGGGCCGCGGTCGCGGCCGCCATCGCGGCGGGGACCACGGTCGCGGTCGCGTCCGCCGCCACCGCCGCCGTCGCGGCGGGGGCCGCGATCGCCGCGGTCACCCCGGGGGCCGCGATCCTCGCGCGGCTCGCGCGGGGGGCGGGTGTCCTCGAGCTCGGCGCCGGTCTCCTGGTCGACGACGCGCATCGACAGGCGGACCTTGCCGCGCGGATCGATCTCGAGGACCTTGACCTTGACCTCCTGGCCTTCGCTGAGGGCGTCGCGGACGTTCTCGACGCGCTCGTTGCGGATCTCCGAGACGTGGACGAGGCCGTCCTTGCCGCCCATGAAGTTCACGAAGGCGCCGAAATCGACGATGTTGACGACCTTGCCCTGGTAGATCTTGCCGACCTCGGGCTCCTCGACGATGCCCTGGATCCAGCGCTTCGCCGCCTCGATCTGGCTGAGATCGGACGAGCTGATCTTGATCACGCCCTCGTCGTCGATGTCGACCTTGGCGCCGGTCTCGGCGACGATCTCGCGGATCACCTTGCCGCCGGTGCCGATGACGTCGCGGATCTTCGCCTTGTCGATCTGCATGGTCTCGATCCGCGGTGCGTGAGCGCTAAGCTCCTCGCGGGTGTGGTCGAGCGCCTTGGCCATCTCGCCGAGGATATGGGCGCGGCCCTCGTTCGCCTGGGCGAGCGCGACCTTCATGATCTCCTCGGTGATGCCGGCGATCTTGATGTCCATCTGCAGCGAGGTGATGCCCTCGCTGGTGCCGGCCACCTTGAAGTCCATGTCGCCGAGATGATCCTCGTCGCCGAGGATGTCGCTGATCACCGCAAAGTCCTTGCCCTCGAGGATCAGGCCCATGGCGATGCCCGAGACGGGCCGCTTCAGCGGCACGCCGGCATCCATCATCGCGAGGCTGCCGCCGCAGACGGTCGCCATCGAGGAGGAGCCGTTGGACTCGGTGATGTCGGAGAGGACGCGGATCGTGTAGGGGAAATCGTCGTGGCTGGGCAGCATCGGATGGAGCGCGCGCCACGCCAGCTTGCCGTGCCCCACTTCGCGCCGGCCCGGCGCGCCGAAGCGGCCGACCTCGCCGACCGAATAAGGCGGGAAGTTGTAGTGGAGGAGGAAGCGCTCGTAGCTGAGGCCGGTAAGGCCATCGATCATCTGCTCGCTGTCCTTGGTGCCAAGGGTGGTCGTGCAGATCGCCTGGGTCTCGCCGCGGGTGAACAGGGCCGAGCCGTGGGTGCGGGGCAGGAAGCCGACCATCGCCTCGATCGGGCGGATCTGGCTGGTGGTGCGGCCGTCGATGCGCTTGCCCTCCTTGAGGATGGCGGTGCGCACGATCTCGGCCTCGAGCTTCTTGACCAGCTTGTTGGCCGCCATCTGGTCCTGCGGGGCCGCGTCGGCGAACGCCTCCTTGGCCTTGGCGCGGGCGTCGGCGAGCGCGTTCTGCCGGGCCGACTTGTCGGTCAGCTTGTAGGCGGCGGCGATGTCCTTGCCGATCAGGTCCTTGAGCTTCGTCTTGGCGGCGCTGAGATCGGCCTGCTCGGCCATCTCCCAGGGATCCTTGGCGGCCTTCTCGGCGAGCTTGACGATCGCCTCGATCACCTTCCTGCACTCGCGGTGGGCGAACATGACCGCGCCGAGCATGATCTCCTCCGAAAGCTCCTTCGCTTCGGATTCGACCATCATCACCGCGTCGTAGGTGCCGGCGACGACGAGATCGAGCTGGCCTTCGCGGACCTGGTCCATCGAGGGATTGAGCTGATATTCGCCCTCGGCATAGCCGACGCGGGCGGCGGCGATCGGGCCCATGAAGGGGACGCCGGAGAGAGTGAGCGCGGCGCTGGCCGCGATCATCGCTAGGATGTCGCTCTCGGTCTCGCCGTCATAGGAGAGGACCTGCGCGATCACGTTGATCTCGTTGTAGAAGCCCTCGGGGAAGAGCGGGCGGATCGGCCGGTCGATCAGGCGGCTCGTCAGAGTCTCCTTCTCGGTGGCGCCGCGCTCGCGCTTGAAGAAGCCGCCCGGGATGCGCCCGGCGGCCGAGAATTTCTCCTGATAATGGACGGTCAAGGGGAAGAAATCCTGCCCCTCCTTGACGCTCCTCGCCGCGGTGACCGCGCAGAGGACGACGGTTTCGCCGTAGGTCGCGAGCACCGCGCCGTCGGCCTGGCGGGCAACGCGGCCCGTTTCGAG
>Ga0070686_100000561_pt1 | contig 22168 bp, 14 predicted proteins | sample KBSS23LmetaG_FD_65654 | JGI IMG/M metagenome (GOLD analysis project Ga0070686, IMG submission 65654) | Switchgrass rhizosphere microbial communities from Kellogg Biological Station, Michigan, USA - KBS S2-3L metaG | ecosystem: Host-associated > Plants > Roots > Rhizosphere ... | reverse complement strand
CGGAGGCTTATGCGCGAGTCAAAAGGGATGGTCCGCTGGTCAAACCCGCCGCCGATGCTTTGAATGGCGCTTCCACCGAATCGCTCACCGCGGAAAAAACGCTGATCGCCACGCGTGCAGGCGCCGACTCCGTCGTAGGCACCATCCTATCCACCCTGCCGAGGTTTGGCGAAGCGCGCACGCAACTGAACAGCGCATACGTGCGGCTTGCAGAGGTTGCGAGCGGTCAAACCAACCTTTCCACGCTCATCGATCTGGCGATGGAGGCTGGAAAAAACCTCGATGACGAGACCAAGAAAAAAACAGCGGAACTTGGGCCGAACATAAAATCCGCACTATCTGATCTTGCCAAACTAAAGGAACGGTGGGTCGGCGAGGACGGCGCTTCGACGAATTTCCTGAACGAAAATGCGCAGAAATTTCGCGCCGCGACCGGGGCCAATGCGTTAACGGTTCAGCGGACGGCTTCGACGCAATTGCGCAATCCAAATGCACGATTCACCGATTTCACCAAGGATGAAATGGCGCAGGGCGACGGCTTGGACAAAGTAAATGACCTGGCAACGGCTCTCCTGGCGGTGAAAGTCGATGCCGGCGCCGCCGAGGATAAAAAGAAAGCGGCGCAAAACGCGCTGGATTACGGAGCCCAATTGAAAAGCTCCTGGTCTGCTTCGGTGCGAGAAAGCATTCGGCTCCGAAATTCGGCGACCGGAGCGCGCGCCGATGCGATCAGAGTTTTAACGGGCGCCGCAATAAATGATCCATTGAAAGCATTCGAGGACGCGGCTTCAGCCAGAACGGTCAAAACCGACACGCTGGCGACCCTCCAGAAGGAGCTCGACACACGAAAGGCAACCTTAGCGGACAGCATTGGCTTGCTGACAAAGGCCATTGAGCAGGAACTGAATGCCCTCCGGGCCTCATTCCCGGCGAATCAGGATTTCGCCAGCGTTATCGAACAGGTTAAATCGGGGATTCAGGCGACGCTGGCGCAGCTCCAGTTGGGCGTGACCGATGCTATTCCCCTGCTCAATGACGCCTTGACCGCCGCGCTGAGTGAAGTGGCCAGCGATACGTCCGAAGCGGAGACCCGAATTATTTCGCGGATGCAGAAAACCTTCGGAGACCAGCTTCCGCTCCTTCGTTCGGATGACCCAATTCTCAAAGCGTATTTGAAATCAGGCAAAGTTACGTTTCCCAACGCGGATTTCGCCAAAAAGGCAGCGGACCAGATTGCGTCGAAGTTCAAGACCGCAATCGCGAAAGTCAGTCCGGTCACATTGGACGCGGTCATTTCGTCCCTGAAAGCGGTACTGGAGGATCCTGACACGACGTATCTGTTTGGCAATGGAGACGCCAATGCCAAAGCGATGGAAGCGTTTAAAGGGGAGTTTTTTAACGCGTTCAAACATCGCCTGCCGGAGGCACTTCTGGCCGAACGCGATGCGGACTACGACTACTGGTGGCTTTCCTTCTATCCGAAAGCGGTTCCGGTGGGAGCAAATCAGTTCCAGGGCCAAAGCATTCTGGAGGTCGGGTTCAGCGAGAATATCGTTCCGGTCGAGCAGTATCATCGGTGGCTGGAAGACCAGCAGCTGGGCAAAGATTCGAAGGAAAGCGAATTTGAACATCGAAACCGTCTTGCGGCGGGAGTCCTGAACGATTTCCTCGCCGCCCTTGATTCCTCGGCGTTGAGCGACCGATTTCCCGAGGTTCGGGAAAAGACCCAGAAGGCTCTGGCAATTTTATCGGAGCGTCCCAGCGGCCGAGAGACCTCTCCGATGGAAATCCGATACCGCCGAGCGATGGCCTACCTAATCGATGAGGCTCAAAAGACAGACGAATTGCACTCGATGAAACTCAAGGGGACAGCTCTCATTGCGGACACCAGGTCCATCGCTCTGGCTCTTAAGATTAAAGGCGCGTCGCCTTCCGATCCGAGAGCAGGGATCGTGGATCCAATGCTGACCTATTTCAATTGTGCGAAGCAATTATTTGGCGACACAAATAGTTCCGCATTTTCCGACCTGATTCACACAAATGCATTGAAAGCGTTCGAAGAGGAAGCTCGCAGGGGATTGGAGTGGCAGGACATGGATATCCGCCATATTGCCTTTGCAACGCTGACGGCATCATTGAACAACGCGGCTCTACCAGCGAAAGTGGGGCTGTTGTGCAGCGCCTTTTGGGGCGGATCACGCCGATTCTCGACCGACCTGACGGATGCCGACGAAGCGGTTCTTCATCGCACGCTGCCCCCCAGATTTGCAAAGTTGCCGAGCGACACTTATTTGGTACCCTTCGAAGATGCTGAGGAGCAAGCGCAACTGGCCCGGTATCTTCTTTTGAGAGGTGTTTCTTCCGATGGAGCAGGTCTCCTTTTAAAGCGATATCGCAGATTCATTACGCAGTCGAAAGTCCAGTCGAATTCTACGAAAACGGCTCCAGTAGAAATCTCCGCGGAGACGGTTACCAATATCGCCGCGAGTGTCGCGCACGAGGTTGCATCCAATTTCGTTACCAAAAACGCATCGGAGGTAGCCAGCAATGTTGCCCGGAACGTTGTAGAAAACACGCTGTTTCCTCTTCATTTCGAACAATTGACGCTTGAGCCGAAAAAGGAGGATAAGACCAATGAGACGAAAGAAGCATGGCTCGAACGATTGATAAGAAGCACGCCGACCTATTATACAACAGACTTCACCTGCCAATTGTGGGATTACAAAAAGAAGATCCTTCTGGCCGAGTCGAATAGGCTCGATTCAGAAATCACGCGCGTTGAGAGCGAGAAGGCGAAACTCGAGTGTGAGCAGGGTGTTGCCACACGGATGTTATCCGATGAAAAAGAATTAGCCATCAAGGAGCTGGCTGCACGATATCGAAAGCGAAGACTTTTGATTGAAGCTCAAGCCGATGCGGCAAAGAAACGTTTGATCGAGGTGTCTGGGCCTGCGCAGGAGGAGCAGCGGAGGATTGCTACGAATCTACTTGGAATTCTTTATGAGGGAATAAGAAGGGATCTCCTGATTATGGACGACGAAAAGGACGCCGAACTGACGGCGTTGGAGAAAAAGTACGAAGCATTGCAGTTGAAAGCGAAATCCAGGGAAGACATTAAGGATCACACCGCGACGTTGAAAAAAAAGAGAGGCGAGCTTTGCGATACCATAAAGCGGATCCAAGATATCGACAAGCCATGTCCCGATGGGTCTTGTGCGGACTATCTAAAATGCACCAACAAAGAAGGATCAAGCCATTGCGCGCAGCTCGAACTCACGATGGAGACCCTGGCGCAACTTTCCGCGAGAGAACAATGCGATCTTTCGCGGCAGTTTTTTCGGGGAATTGCATACGATCCCGATCGAAGACCCTCGGTCTATCTTGCTTATCCGGTTCTGTGGCCACTCGAGCAAAGCCTTGATCGGACGCGCGAGCGTCTGCGATCGATTGTCGTTCACCTGTACCAATCGGAGTACCCTTCGATTCCCGACGCGACCCGGATTCAAAGTGATTTCCTGAAAAAAGATACGGAGTTGAAATCCGTTATCTACCAATGGCTTCGTGAATTGTACGTTTACCTGCTCGATGAAAATCTCCTGAATGAATCAGGAGACCCAGACGTCGTCCCGGCGACACGCGTTCGGCAGGTCAAGGTGATGGGGAACCTGTTGCTCGACCAGCACCCGTATTTAACGCACGACTCCCGCCGGGAGTTACTCCGCATTTTCGTCGAAGATCGAAGCATCTACGATTGGCTCGAGGAGATCAGCGCCAACCAGCAAATCATGGATCAACTCCGCGGCCACTTGCTGCAAACTCTCTATAAGCCCGTTTTCTCTACGCTGGAATATTTGAACAAAGTGGAACGGCAGTCAGTGCCGTTCACGGAAATCGCAGAAAGCGACTACATTCGGTTTAGGAACTACAGCAAACCGCGGCAGCAGAAGGGAATTCAGATTGTCGAATTGCTGCCCGTGTCCCGGGATGACTTGGTGTCGATGTCAGTGAACGAAGGCGGGGTTGTGGCGAAGATCGCAGGCCAGGTGGAGGGTTCAGCGGCGTACGATATGAATCAGTTGCAGACGGTCCTTCGAAATGCTCAGTTGCTGGGAGATCGGTTCAGGGACGTGACCGCTGGGCTGGATTCGGGTCCGGCGGCCGGCACGAATGCGGTGGTCGATCTCAGCGACAGCCGAAGTCTTTCGCAGGCGAAGTCATTTAATGAGTTGAGCAAACTGAGCCAGGGATCCGGGATCAGTGGATACTCGCTTGGCGCCACCGCCCAGGGGAGCATTTATGGCCGTGCCAAATCGGCTTTGGCCTATTCGCGCCGGCGGGAATATCTCGACGCGGTGATCACCTCGGCGGGAATGGGGGACAACTTCGCAAAGTGGGTGATTCGTCCGAGCGATTTGCGAAGCGAGCTCGCGCAAAAAGGAGGAAAGAAACTCGTCGCGGCCAAACACAGCGGTTTCCCGAACGGTGACCAGCCATTTTATATGCTGGTTAAGGTGCCTCGTAACGCAATCCATGCGGATTGGGGCGGGCGAAAGTACATCTACTTTAACAGCGCTTACTCGGCCACAGGTCGGCAGTCTTTCTGGCGTGACTTCGGCTGGCCGGGGCTCCTGGTCAAAACGCCCTTCACCATCATCAACCACAATATGTGGCACAAAATGGAGGAAACAATGGTGACCTCGGTCTATCCTTTTATGTGGAATGTCCCCTCCCGCGACGCCTCCGACCTCCAGTATCGAGTCAAAGCGCTGGGAACCAAAGCCGTTCCAGACCCCTGGTTTGATGCGAGCGAGAAAGAAATGTTGAAGGTGGGTCGGACTGCCAACGCGCTTGGGGGCGAAATCCTTTTGGATGACACCGACAAGATCCGCTACAGCGAGATTCGAACGCTGCTCGACGCCGAGGCCGATTTTATCCAGTTAACCCGGACCGCGCAATTGTCGGATCTGAACAAAACAATGGACGATGTCCAAAAAGAGGCTGGGAGCTTTCGCGGGACGGTGGTGACGAACCTCCAGGAGCGATTCAAGGCGACCAGCGAATTGCAGAAATCGCAGGCTGAGACCGCCAAACTTAAGGAAAAACAGGACGAACTCGAAGCGAAGTTTAAGAAGCTCCAGGAGGATTTTAAAGCATTGCCAAAATAAAAAGTCGGAAGTGAAGCCCGGTTAAAAGGTGATCACGCGGACGGCGCGGTCCTGCCCGGACGCGGCGGAGGGACGTGCCCCAACCTTTGGATTCGAACGGCAAGCAGGTCAGCAACGCCGGAGGGCTTCGCCGGGCAGGCTTCGCGGTCCTGGAGGGGATTTCAGTTCGGTTTTGAGGCAGGGGTGTTGCTGAGGTAGATTGGTTTGGGGCCATAGACTTTCACGTCCGGCACGGTGGCGAGAAGGTCGCCATGTTTTGGACAGACAGGACGGCCGCCAGCAACGTAAGGGATTGTGTAGCCAATGCCCGATGGACACGCAGGCAGGATTCCAGCTTTAAAAAAATCGGCCACCGACACTGGCGCAATGGGATCGCCGGGATTCATTCTCTTCTCAAGCGGAACGCAGCAATTGAGAGGTTCGTTGAGCTGGATCAGGTGAGCGAGGCACTCGCGCTTTTGCTTTTGCGCGCGGCTGCTCAACCAAGATGGAGTGGTCGCCGCCGCAGAGGCGGCGGCAATGACCGCGCAAAGTATCGTTGCTTTGCGGGCATTCACGATCAGGCGCCTTTGGCGGCGCGGACTTTGGCCCAGCGCGCTCGGGCGGCGGCGGCGATTTTGGCGCGCGCGGCGGGGCTCATGGTACGTTTCTTTGCCGGCGTTAATTTCGCCGGTGTCGATGATGTGGCGGCGCCGGCTTTCGCGGCGTTGTATCTGGCCCAACGGGCGCGGGCAGCGGCAGCGATTCGGGCTTTGCCGGCGGCGGACATTTTGCGGCGTCCTGGTGCCTTGGAAAGTGCTGAGTCCTGAGTGCTGAGTCCTGAGTTTGGGTTTCCGGGAGAGGAACCGGAGAGAATTCCGGAGAGTTCGGAGGTGAGCGCGTCGATTTGTTCTTTGATGGTGGCGGCGCGGCGGAGTTGGTCGGCGGATAGGTCGGTAATGTTCATTGGGTTGTAGGGTAGAGTAAGGAGTTGAAAGTGGCAAGTTATCAGGTTGCAGGTTGGGATGCAGATTTGTTTTTACCACGGAGGCACTGAGGACAAAGAGGAAAGTAGAGGGTCGAGAATGTGCGCTGGGTTTTGGTTCTGATGCTGATTCTTAACCGCGGATGGCGCGGAGAGCACGGATGGAGGGAAATGGAATAAGGATGCAGGCGAAGAATGTAACCAGGGTGCAGGGGAGATTTAACAGAAGCGAACGAAGTTAACGAAGAGGGGAACGCAAAGGCCGTGACGGCTGAGAGGAACGGAAATTTTAACCGCATATTGCTCAGATATTGGCTTCCCAAGCCCGCCACAATTCAGTTCCCCATTCGAGACGTTCGCTATCGCGAAAAGTGGTCACAGATTTCCTGAACGGAAGGAAAGGAAGGAAGGTTGAAACACAAAGGCTCCGAACTTTCTGACCGCGGATGGGAATGGATTTGATCGGATTGGTTGACAGAAGCGAACGAAGTTAACGAAGGTCAAAGACATGGGATTTTCAACCGCAGATTTCACAGATTACGCAGATTTTGGGATATGGGAAATCGAGGTTACCAAGGGCTCTTTCGGCTGGAGCATTTCGGGTGTTATGATCAGGCAAGATCGCTTTGGGCGAGTTGGATCACGGATGCGGTGAGGAGTTGGGTCACGCGGCGCAGGAACGAATAGTTCAACGTGTCGGGGGTGTCGGTGTCGCGGTGATAGTTGGCGTTGCGGAATTCGGAGGTGTCGGTCCACATCACGGAGGGAATGTTTTTCTCCCAAAAAGGGGCGTGGTCGCTGCGGGAAAGGACGGGAAAGAATTTTTCGAGGCCAAGTTGGACGCTGAGGCCGATCACGGGAAGATCGGGCGTGTAGGCGCCGGCGCGGCGCATCGCGAAATTCATGAACTCGGTGGAGGATGCATTGGCGAGCAGGCCAAGGAAATCGCCTTTATCGCTAAGTTGGATGGGGAGGCCTGGCGGGATTCGTTGGGAACCCGGTTCGGAGCTCGCATAGCCAACCATTTCAAGGATGTGCGCGCAACGGACGCGGAAAGGCGCCGTGGACAAAAACGATTGGACGAAATCGCGGCTGCCGCGCAGGCCGTCCTCTTCGCAATTGAAGGCCACAAAGATGACGGGCAGCGCCGGTCGCCAAAGGCTGCAGGCCGCGGCGCAGCTGAGCATGGCCGCGACAGCGCTGCCGTTGTCGTCGGCGCCAGGTGTCGTGGGGACTGAATCGTAGTGGGCGCCGACCAGCACGACTTCTTTCAGGCGAGTCTCGGGAAGCGCAATGAGGTTAGAAAATGATCCCTGGCTTTGGACTCGAAAATCCATGGTCGCGAAAACGTCGGTGAGCCATTTGGCAATTGCGCGATTGGATTCGGGTTGGGCGCTGAAATGGCGCGGGATGGAAATGCGTTCGACCCACTGGCGCAATTGGGATTCAGAAATGGTTTCCAAAAGGCGAGCGATTTTTTCGTCGCGTCTGGACGGATCGAGGGACCGGGCGTGAATGATGTTCATGCGTCCGACCCCGGAAGCATCTTTGCGAAAGAATAAACTGTCAAAGATTCATCCGGCGCCCGCGATAGGACGATGGGAAGAACCAGGGTCATTGCGCGGCGAGGACCGGAGTGAAATCCAGCGCCTAAAGTTTTTAGTAACGGACCATTGCGGCCGGGGTATCCATTGGAGCTGGGTCCAGAAGGGACATTTTAATCTAAAACACCTTCGCACCTGGATTTAAGCGCACCCGATGATGGCTGGCGCCATGTCGTTTTATTTACACGCGGACGTGAGGCACGCGGGCACAAAAGAATTCCTGATCGTTTTGTCGCCAGAGGAAATCCGATTGTCGCGATTGGTTAATTCGGTATCCCGTGATCGATTGTTCCGAAGTCGCCGTTTGTTCGGCGATCCCGACGCAAATGCGAAATGCGACGATACGGTCCCAATTTTGCCCGACGATACGGCCCCGATCTTCCACGCGGTTCCAATCTTTCAAGGGAGAAAGGAAGTGTGAAAAGTGGCAACACGACCCCCGAATCTACGCAGCCAAACATTTGCCGCATCGTTTTCGAAAATACAATTGATTCCTAACTTAATAATTGAGTAAATGTAGCAATGAACGGGTCAACAACTCCAGATCCTCTTAAACTGGTGGTTCCATCAATTGATGAGAATATCAGGCGAAGCAATTTGCTTTTGACTTTGCACTGCAAGTTGGAGGAGCTGCCACCCGGCGCGTTTCCATTCGCGGCCGAATTAGGACGATTACGCGATCAGATTGCTCCGCAAATCGGTGATACAAGAATCCTTTTTCCGGAGTTCACTCCCCATGATGAATCACTCCATGTCGCAAAGCTCTACCAAATCGCTGACAAATTGTTCGGAATTACATTCGCTTCCTTAAATGCACTCGAGCTTTTCTTACTGGCGGCAGCCCTGTACGCACATGACTGGGGTATGGCTGTTGGCCAAGAAGAAAAAGACTTTTTGCGCTGCGGTGCAACAACACAGGTCCGCCTACAGAGTTTTGCGCCACTATCCGATGAAGTCGACCGGCTCAATGCGTTCGTTCGCAGGAATGGACTCGAACCGTGCACCGCCGTTGGGCTTAGCGATGTCCACCTCAGATTGTATGTGCGGGAGACACACGCCGCACGCAGTGCCGCGCGAGTGAAGCTATTCTTTAAAGAAAATCCAGCAATAGGCCAAGCACTAGCACATCTTTGCGAGGGTCACTGGCACGAATTTGCCCTTCTTGATGACGTTACTCGGTTCCCACGAGAATACGATGCTGTCGGGGAATCGGCAAATCTCCTTGCCCTGACACTCCAAGTTCGATTGATCGACCTATTCCATATCACAGATGACCGAACGCCCTTCGCACTGTGGCAATTCGTTAGTCCTGTTGAACTTCGTTCCGCCCTCGAATGGAAAAAGCACCGAGCCCTACATGGGATATCAGTGCTAAGCTTCCCCCCCGGCAGGGCTATTAAAGTTCAGGGTTCAACCGAAGACGAAGAAGTCTGGCCAGGCTTGCAGGATTTACGACGGTATTGTGAAGACCAGTTATCCAAGACGCTCGATGTCTCCGCGCGCCACGTACCAGCTAAATACGGCCTGGATTTCCTCAAGTTAGACTGGGTGGTGCCAACCGGCAAACTCCGGCCTGTGGATTTACGATTCGAGTTCGATCGTTTCTCTATGTTTCGAATTCTCTCTGAAGACATTTACGACGGAGATTCGAGAATCTTTTTGAGAGAACTACTACAGAACTCAATCGATGCGATTCGCACCCGGCGCGCGCGCTTAAAGATGGCGAACCCGGGAACCAAGCTGAAAGAGGCCTCTGGGTTTGATACAACAATCTATATTTCGGCTTCTCATACGGAGGATGGGAATGTCGAGATCATCTGTCGCGATCATGGGATCGGGATGGATGAGCATATAATTCGCAACTACTTTTCGGTCGCCGGAGTTAGTTACTATAGAAGCACCGAATTCCAAAATCAAAACCTGGGTTTCGAACCGATCTCTCGCTTCGGTATCGGGATTTTGAGCTGTTTTATGGTGTCGGATGAATTGGTGGTCAATACCTTTCGCGACCCAGACTGTGGTCCAGCGATGGTTGATTCCGACCTGCACCTTCCAAATGCGCAACAGCACCGTGCTCGACGAATGACAATTAGGATCCCAGGTGTTCAACGTCAATTTGTGGTCAAAGACTTACCCAGCACCTTCCAAATCGGGACCGAAGTTCGTCTTCGAGTTCTTGCGGACAAAATTCGGTCCCGGAATGCAAAAGAAGAGAAGCCTGCAGACAGCCAGAGTGACCTAGAACAAAGAACACCCTGTTTCGAGAGAATTCTTGAAGTCACCGAATACCTTTCGCAAATTGCCGGGTTTGTGGAGTTTCCAATTCATGTCGAAGAGACGTGGCCGGGCCTCGAAAGTCCACGATGCACACTTATTGTTCATCCTCGTCTTGATTCGAAGAAAGAAAGGCAACGATACCAGGGTTCGGTAGAGGTAGTTCAACTTTCAAACGAATATCCTTGGGAATCGGTATTCGATTCAGGTGTTGCCAGTGAGGCAATGTCTCTATTTCGCGAGCATCGCTTTGATATTGGAGACTCTTTGGAGGGATATGAGGGCTGGGTGGTCTTTGCCGTTCCTAGAGAGGAGGACCGAGACATCATATCTGTACCGGTACAGAACGGGCTGCGTGACGGATTGGCTTTTGTCACTCGACGGGGAGGCGACAAAGTTGATCGCTTTTTAGAAAAACCACGGCAAAAAGCTGGCACTGGTGCAAAATCGTTGGTTTTGGTGTACCGAGATGGAATACTTCTTGAACGAATCACAAAGATGACGGAACGGTATTTGGCTTCAAACTCCTTACCTCCTCCATTTGTTAGGATCAACCTTCCCGCAAAAGGAACTTCTGCGCCCAATGTCGCGCGCTCATCACTCCGCCAAGGCCAGTTTGGCTGGGACATTCCATTGTGGCGTGCTATTCACAATCTTCTATCTAAGGAGGTCGAACGTGCGATTCACCTTACGCCGGCAGCGAGGTTTTTTAGAATAGGTTGGCTGTCGTTGGTTTTTAAAATTCCGATCGAACTGGTCTCGAATTGGGTTCCTGTCGAAAAACGCATCTGCCTTTGGATAGACGCTGCGGGGAAGTTGGAGTTTCGCGAAGGTGATCTCTCGACGGAGACGATAGCTGAAGCTCCCACGCAAATTGTAGAATATATCCGTCGGCAGCTTCGATCCTTGATTTGGCCGGTTGGAGGAAGTGATTTTACGCCATATTGGAATGGAGAGCCCGCGATTGTAAAATCGTTGCATTTCCACGAAAGCATCGTCTTGAAGGCCGCCTTTATGATCCTTTCCCGACCACTAATGTCTAAATATATCGACTCTCATGTCCGGTTTCTCGAACCCCCAAAGGGAGTATCCTCGGTTTTGGATCAAACTGTTTTGGAGCTTGATAGCAGCGTTGCCTTCGAACCGTTTGAATATTCAAGACCACTGAGACGAAGGGGTAGTCTCGATTCTCTCAATAGGACTGGGATGAAATCTTTGGAGACTATCGCTTTGTCTCCCGGCAAGGCAACCTCACGAGATCGGAAAATCTTGACAGAGTTTTTCCCGGAAAACTTAGTTCCTATTCCATTTCTTAAACCATTTGATACTTTTTTGTGGCACCTCGCCGCTAATCGGTTTAACTATTTACATCCGGTGGGTAGCTTAATCGCCCGAGTTCTCGCACTCACGCTGATTTCTGAGCGAGATGGAAAGATCGACGGTTTAGTGCGAAAACGAATTGCGGAGCTATCTAACCAAGGTTTTTCGATCATGCTTGGTCAAGTCGTGGTCAGGCAACCGAACCCTTTGCTCCTCGCCAAGGCCATCTTTGATGTAGCAATCAAGCACGATTTAATCAAAGCTGGAGAAATTCCAACAACCTTTATTGGGCCAATCCCGGAACTGCAACAATCGCAAACCCATTCGGAGCCTTTGCTCCCCGCAGACACTGGCCGCGTGAATTTGCACTTTGTTTATGCTAGTAAGAGAATTAAGGGAGAGTTCGGGAAACACATTTCACAATTACGGTAGTCCACGATCAGTTCCAGTTGTCGCTGAGGAGGCGTGAAGACGTAGTTTATCGTCTACGGAGAAAAGGTGCGGCGGCGCGAAAAGAAGCTGGGTCGAATAATCGAATCTCTCGGTTGGGCTCCGAAATGTCACGGGAGGACGATGGGGACATTGATGACGCGGAGGAGCCAATCGTCGAAGAATGGCAGATTGCGAATTTCAAATTGCAGAATGGGGAAGAGGATCGATTGCGGATTGCGGATTTTGGGGACGAAGGACGCAAAGGACCGAAGGGACGGAAGGGTCGAAGGTTTTTTAACCGCAGAGAACGCATCGCTGCCATCACGGGACCGGGATTTCAGGGATTTTTGGGGATGGACGAAATGGACTTGATGGACGGGATGGACATCGACGCGCTGTGACCTGCGAAGGCCGCGAAGCGCGCGAAGAAGGTCGACGACTGAATTTTAACCAATGAGCCGCAAAGTTCCGGCGAGGACCGTCATGGCGCAAAAGAATTTCGAACCGCTGATTGCCTTGAGTTCAGTCCCGGTTCTACCGGAAGGGATCGCAAATGCCGGGGTGATCCAAAAGCTGAGTTCAAATTCGGGCCGTGGCTGACTGCAAATTTGGCCGCGCGAAACGATATTTTTCGGGGGGGGGTTGGATGAAACGGGGAGACAATGCGAGGACCCGAGGGCGCCGCCGGTTTTGGCGCAAGCTCGCCATTGTTCTCATCGTTCTCGCGGTCGTCGGAGCGATCGGCCGGGCCCTTATGCCGTGGGCCGTTCGCAACTACGTGAACAAGACGCTCGATCGGAACCCGATGTATGCCGGGAACATTGGCGAGGTCCAAATCCATCTTTACCGCGGCGCGTATTCGATCCACGACGTGCGCATCAGCAAAACAACCGGCAATGTCCCCGTCCCCTTCTTCTCGGCCAAAGCGGTCGATTTCGCCGTCGAATGGAAAGCGCTTCTTCATCACAAGATCGTCGGGCGTGTGCTGATGAAAGAGCCCGAGATCAATTTTGTAGATGCGCCCACGGAGGGAGAAGGCCAAACCGGCGCCGACGCGCCCTGGCTGCAAATGATCAAGGACCTGTTTCCTTTTCAAATTAACAGCGCCCTAATCGAAAACGGGTCGGTGCATTTTCGCGCGTACAAATCGAAAAATCCGGTCGATGTTTATCTCTCCAAACTCGAAGGGTCGGTCCAAAATCTAGGCAATATCCGCGATGAAACCAACCCGCTCATCGCGACGGTGAAAGCCACGGCGCTGGCGATGGACCAGGCCAAACTCGAACTCAATGTGACGCTCGATCCCTTCTCGTATCACCCGACTTTTCACCTGGCGATGCGGTTGCTGGGGCTGGATGTCACGAAGATCAATGACCTCGCGCTCAGTTACGGCAAGTTTGATTTTAAACGGGGCTGGTTCGATTTGGTGGTCGAAGCGGACGCCAAAGAAGGACAGCTTTCCGGCTACGCCAAACCCCTTTTCCGAAACCTGAGAGTGTTCAGCCTCAAGGAAGATCTGAAGGAGGATAACGTGCTGCAATTTTTCTGGCAGGCGTTGGTCGGCTTCACCACGACCGTTTTCAAGAACTACCATCGCGATCAGTTCGGCACGCTCATTCCCTTTTCCGGCAGTTTGTCCGGCGCGACCTCCACGGGCATTTTGCAAGCCGTGGGTAATGTCATTCGGAACGCCTTCGTGCGCGCGTATCTGCCGCGGCTGGAAAACGGATCGGAGGAAGTTGGTGGCCTGAAATTTGCGCCCGCGGAAATCACAGACCCGATTTCCGCGGGCGATGAACCCTAAATCAATATGCAAACCATACATTCGAAACAGTCCATTTTAAGAGGCGTGCGATCGCTTGGACCGATTTTATTGACCGTGGCGCTGAGCGTCGGTATCGGCTGCGGTTCAACGAAAGTGGGCAAGAAAAAAGACGACTTCTTCACTTCCGGCAGCCGCGAAGCCGACCAGCGCGCCAGCCAACGAATGGCCAAAGCAGAGCAACTCTCCGGCTCCGGCGAAGGGGCCGGCGAAAAAGGCGTCAAAAAAGCCGAAGCCGCCAAACCAAACACTGTGGATGCCAACGGAGAATCCAAGACCAACAAAGCCGCGGTCGTGGAAGGCAAGCTGGCTCTGTTCGATCGATTGGGCGGCGAAAAAGGCCTGACCGCGATTGTGGACGATTTCCTGCCGCGCGTTTTGCAGGATCCGCGCGTGAATTGGCCACGCAACGGCGTCAAGCAGGGCGGCTTCTCGCTTAAGCGCGGCAAATCGGTCGCCTGGAGCCCGAGCCCGGAGAACGTCGCCGTGCTCAAAAAACATTTCGTCCAATTCCTCGCCCTGGCCAGCGGCGGCCCCGCTCGTTACGAAGGCAAGGAAATGAAACCGATGCACGCGGGAATGCATATCGGCAATCCCGAATTCGACGCGGCCCTGGGCGACCTCAAGGCGTCCCTGGACAAACTGCAAATTCCCAACAAGGAACAAAAAGAACTGCTTTCCATCATCGAAAGCACGCGTCCACAGATCGTCACGCAACGATAGCCGCGAAAGAAGACGAAAGTTTTTAACCGCAGATTTCACAGATTTACGCAGATTTCTGCGGGGGGGAGAGCCTGCGGCGCGGGCCTGCCCGGACGGGGTGATGGAAAAGGCGAAGGCGCAACGCTGCATGTTGAATGCTAAAGTTTGGCTGCGAACGAACGCGCAAGAACGCAAAATGCAAAATCGAAGAAGGCGGGCCGAGTTTGACTGCAGATTGTCGGAGCGGCGCGCACGGAGTGACGACGCCCTACCTCTGGAAATGCCTGCGGAGCAACGACAAAGAAAACCCCGCGAGTGTGAACCCGCGGGGTTTTTCGTTTTCAAAGCGCAACGCTTACTTTTTCTTCAGCCTTCCCTTAAACGTCAATTCCGCAATTCCCGACTTATCCAGTTCGCCCAATCCCAGCTTGACCATGCGATCGAACTGCTTCTTCGTCGCTTCCGCCAAGGGCAATTTCAGTTTCTGTTTCTTCCCCAGCGCCAGCGCAATGCCCGAATCCTTCGCCGCATGCGACGCGCTGAAGAAACAGGAATGCTCCCGATTCTGCATGTCCTCTCCATCCGTCACCAACACGCGTGAATTCGCGCCCGTCTGCGAAAAAACTTCGCGCAACATGGCCAGATCCAATCCCAGCGCCTGCCCCAAACCGAGCCCTTCCGCGAGCCCCGCCGTGTTGATATTCATCACCATGTTCACCAGCGCTTTAACATTCGCCGCCTGTCCCGAAGCGCCGATGTAACGCATCGATCCCGCCAGATTTTTCAGGATCGGTTCCGCGCGATCGTAGGCGGCCTTCTTCCCGCCCAGCATCAAATACAAAGTCCCTTCGCGCGCCTGCGTGATGCTCGAAGCCATGCACGCCTCCAGACTTTGCGCGCCCGACGCCTCCGCCAACTTCTCCACTTCCACATGCACGTCGGGCGAAATCGTCGCGCAATTGATGAACAACTTTCCCTTCGCGCCCTTGAGCAGGCCCTTGTTCGCCTTGGGATAAATCCCGCGCATCGCCGCATCGTCGGTCACCACCGTGATGATGACATCCGCGAGCTCCGTGACCTTGCTCACGTTTTTGCAAGCCTCCGCGCCGAGTTCCGCGGCAATTTCCTTCGCGATTTTTCCGCGCACATCATAAACCGCGGCGACCGTGTAGCCTTTGTCCTTGAGACGCCGCGCCATATTCGCGCCCATCCGACCGACTCCAACGATTCCAATTTTCTCAGGCATAGAACGAGTGATTAATTGAGGTTAAAACGATTCGCCATTAAAAGCCCAACCCCTCCCCCGCGCCACTATTTTTTGAACGGAAGATCGTCAGCCTTTGACGATTAACCGAATGACATCCAGCCGTGCCGCGGAATCGAAAATAGCGGCGACTGGCAACTGTAACCCTGGGAAAAGCGGCGTCACGATCACCTCCGCGGCGGGTTGAAGGATATATTTGCCCGACAAATTAACATAACGCTCGACCTGCTTTGCATCGGCATCGACGATCCAATACTCTGGGATCTCGTGCGCTGCGTAGTCGCGGAATTTCACACCACGATCCCGATCCTCCGTTGACTCCGACAGTATCTCAATCGTCAGATCCGGAACGGGAAAAACCATTTGATTTCGATAAAACTTCGATGCCTTGGCATTGCCGAAAAACACCACATCAGGCTCATAATCGTTGCGCGAAAGTTCAACCAAAGCCTTCTCTCCCAAAACAATTCCCAACGAATGGATCTGCGCGAAGGTGCTGAGGATCGCAACTAAATTTACTTGGGCGTCGCAATGAGCGTACCTGGATGGTGAATGCACAATTTTTTCTCCATTGATGAACTCAGCCTTGATCTCGGGTGTGAGCCAGTTGCGAAATTCGTTTCGCAACAAGCGCTCATTCTGCATCCACGAAACGCCTTCCTGGATAATTAAAGGCAATTCTGGCGCGTCTCGCAATTCTGGCGGCAGTGCGACCATTTGCGCGAGCATAACGCAAAAGAGAAACCGAAGCAACGACGTTACACCACGGATTGACAATCCTTTATTGGACCGTTGCACTAAGCGAATGAGCACCGGAACGAACGCCATGGAATCTCTGGCCGCCGCAATCAAAGCCAACGATGCCCAAGCCGCGCGCAAAATCCTGGAGGAAAATCCAAACCTCAAACCGCACCTCAACGATCCCATGCCCGGCGGCTCCTTCGGCTCGACACCCTTGCTTTCAGCAGTTCATCAAGGCAACAAAGATTTGGTGGAAGCCCTCCTCGATCACGGCGCCGACATCAATGCCCGCAGTCATTGGTGGGCCGGAAGTTTCGGCGTGCTCGACAACGATCACGGCCTCGCGTCCTTCCTCATCGAACGCGGCGCCAACGTCGATGCCCACGCCGCCGCGCGCCTGGGCCACTTCGATCGCCTCAAACAACTCATCGAACGCGATCCCAATCTGGTCCACGCCCGCGGAGGCGACGGCCAAACGCCTCTCCACTTCGCTTCCACCACTGAAATCGCCGATTACCTTCTCGCCCACGGCGCGAACATCGACGCCCTCGACATCGATCACGAATCGACCCCAGCGCAATGGATGATTCGCGAACGCACCGAAATCGCCCGCCACCTCGTCCAACGCGGCGCCCGCGCCGATCTCCTCATGGCTGCCGCGCTCGGCGATCTCGCCCTCGTCCAAAAACATCTGCGCGAAAATCCGTCGAGCCTTCGCATGACCGTTTCCCGCGAATGGTTCCCGATGAAAAATCCGCACGCCGGCGGCACGATTTACACCTGGACGCTCGGCCAAAACAAAACGCCCCACATGGTCGCGCGCGATTTCAAACACGACGAAGTCTTTCGCTTCCTGATGGATCAAAGCCCCGAAGATCTCAAACTCGCCCAGGCCTGCGAACTCGGTGACGAAGAACTCTTCAAACGTCTCCTCGCCAAAAATCCCGGCCTTGCCGCGAACCTTTCGCCCGCCGACCAACGCAAACTTCCCGACGCCGCCCAAAACAACAACACCGATGCCGTCCGCATGATGCTCGAAGCCGGCTGGCCCATCGATGCGCGCGGCCAACACGGCGCCACCGCCCTCCACTGGTCCGCCTTCCACGGCAACCCCCAAATGGCCGAAATCATCCTCCGCCACAACCCGACCCTCGAACTTCATTGCCGCGATTTCGACTCCACCCCGCTTGGATGGGCCATCCACGGCTCCCTCAACGGCTGGTATTGCAAGACGGGGAACTACGCCGCCGTCGTCGAAACCCTCCTCACCGCCGGCGCCCAACTCCCCAAAAACCTCGACACCATCAAAGCCACCGAACCCGTCAAAGCCGCCCTCCATCGCCGCGCCAATCGGCAGTGAGTTCTCCGATGTTGATCGCATTCGTGACTCAGTAGCAACAAATGAAGCGTCAGTCAGCGCGTCCGCTCGATCGAATGAAAGAGCGGCGCCGGAGCGCGCGCAGTCCAGAACCTTGCGGAATTTCCAACGATCAATGAATTCGCGGCAGCGTCCTGGACTGCGCGCGCTCCGGCGCCGCTCTTCGGTGACCGATACTTAAAGTCACACCCGTCTCATTCCTTCTTTTCGAGGTTCAAGCTCAATCACTCGCCACTCCAATCAAAAATGAGTTTTCCGCACGCGATGATTTTCCGAATCCCCAATATAAATCGTGCCGTCCCTTTGCGCGTAAATTCCATGCGGCCGCGATAACTTGCACTGCAATGCATCGCCGTCCGATCCATCCCCTTTCTTGCCCGTGCCGACCAACAATTCCACCGTCCCCTTCTTCGCATCCAAATAGCGAATCGAGTGACTCTCCGTATCCGCCCAAACCACCGCGCCATTTCCGGCAGCACTAATTCCCTTCGGCCCCGACAACGTCGCCGCCAACGCTGCTCCACCATTCCCGCCAAAACCCTGCGCCCCGGTCCCCGCCACGCGCGCAATTTTCCGCGTCCCCCCATCGATCCGATAAATCGCATTCCCCTCCCTCAACGCCAGCCAGATCGTCCCATCCACTCCCACATCAATCGCGCGCGGCCCCTTCAACGGATTGCCCAATAACAATTCCCCATCGCGCGTCTCCACCTTCTCTCCCGTCCCGCCCACCGTCCGTATAAGACCCGTTTTCAAATCGATCGCCCGCAACCGATGATTCCCAATATCGCAAACCCACAACTCATCCTCGCCCACAAATTGAATACTATGCGGCTGATTAAAAAGAGCCTTCACCGCCGGCCCGCCATCCCCCGCGAACCCAGCCTTCCCCTGCCCCGCCACCGTCGAAATCATCCCTGTTTTCCCATCCACCCGCCGCACCAAATTATTCCGCATCTCCACAAAAAACATATTCCCCGCGCGATCGAACCGCACCTCATACGGCTCATTCAACGCCGCCGCCGTCGCAACCCCGCCATCTCCACTCCAACCCTTCACCCCGCTCCCAGCGACCGTCGAAATAATTCCATTCGTCTCGATCTTCCGAATCCGATCGTTCCCCATATCGCACACAAACAACGCCCCGCCCGGCCCCACCACCAACCCATACGGCTGATTCAACTCCGCCTTCACCGCCAACCCCCCATCCCCCGAAAACCCCGCCTTCCCCGTCCCCGCCACCGTCTCCACCCGCCGCCCTTCGGCCGCAATTCCCAGGACACATTTAAGAATCACCAAAATGGCCAACACACGAGAAATCATCGACCCATCCTCACTCCAAACAAAACTTTGCGTCAAGGCCGCCAAACATCGGTTGACGCGCCTACATTGTTTGGGCAACTTGCTTTCATGTCGGTGGACTATCGAAAAATTCTCACGGTCGAACCGGGCAAGCTCGGGGGCAAGCCCTGCGTTCGCGGCCTGAGAATTTCCGCTTACGATGTCCTCGGCTACATGGCTTCCGGGATGACCCACGCCGAGATTCTCGATGACTTCCCCGATCTCACTGAAGAAGACCTGCTCGCCTGTCTTGCCTTTGCCGCTGATCGTGGAGGCTTGGTGACCGTCGCCAAAAGCGAGTGAAGCTTTTGTTCGACCAGAACCTTTCGCCCCGTCTCCCCAAATTACTGGCGGATTGTTCCCCAACTCGCTGCACGTGCGAGAACTCGGCCTTTCCCAAGCGACCGATACCTCCATTTGTGAATTGCTCGCCCGCGAAGGTTTTCTGATGGTGACCCAGGATGACGATTTCACTGAGCTGGTTTACCTCTATCCCAAGCCCATCAAAGTAATTTGGATGTGCGTGGGAAATTCCTCGACCGCAGAACGCGAGCGAAAAATTCGTGTCGCCTACGAACAACTCGAAGCCTTCGCGCACGATCCCAACAGCCGGCTCTTCATAATCCGCTGAAACGGTTACGCCATCTCCACCCGCCCATTCTCGCCACTCGCCACCAGCAATAAAAACAAAAAAGCCGCACGGGTTAACATGCGGCAAATATTCGACCGACCCACGATCCGCCGTTAAGCGGACCTGGAAAAATTAAGCTCCTTTGGCCGCGCGAACCTTCGCCCAACGCGCGCGAGCAGCCGCCGCGATCTTCGCGCGGGCCGCCGGACTCATCGTCCGTTTCTTGCCGCCGCCACTGGAAGCCGCCGCTTTGGCGGGCTGCGCGCCACCCTTGGCCGCACGAATCTTCGCCCAACGCGCGCGCGCCGCCGCGGCAATCTTCGCGCGACCCGCCGCGCTCATCTGCCGCCGTCCGCCACTCGCCGCAGCCGGCGCAGCCGCCGCGGCACGCGGAGCTCCACTCCCGGTGAGCAAGCGCGACAATTCGCCGCTCAACGTTTCGATTTGTTCCTTGATAAGCGCAGCGCGCCGAAGATCCGCAACCGACAGGTTCAATACATCCATGCCTTGAGACTATCCAAGTAGCCAAAACCGGTCAATCCCCAAATAAATCGCCCAAATAGTCTCCATTTTCCGCACTCTACTTCCCTACTCGATTATCAACCCAAAGCTATCCATGACTGACTCCTCCAACAACTCACCCAGTTCGAGTCTTTAAGAATATCTCTCCTCCAAAAATGCCTTTGCCCCGCGACCGCCAGCCTTCCCGGCCATGGCCTCCAGCGCGGCGCGAATCACTCCAAGTGAGTCGTGAACAAAGTTCATCACGACTCAAGCAAAAGACTATCTCGTTCTACCGTCTCCAATCCAGTCCATTCAGTCCATCCCGTCCATAAAGTCCATAAAGTCCATCACCCCATTCCACCACCCCAAGACGCCCTAATTTCCCCACCGCCTTCCAATCCCCGGGGCCCCCACCGCATTCCGCCACCATAAAAATGCAACACAAAATTATCTTTACAACTCCCAAAAAAGAAGCATTATCGTCCACGACAGGCCCGAGAAGGCCCTTTCTCCCACACCGTGTGGACAGAAAGTAAAACAGAAAAAGCTGACGGACCGAGCGCACGTTGCCTGAAGTTCCGTTCCGGGTAGGACAGACGTCTCGTCTGTCCCGTTGGGCGCCTCGCCCAACGGTTCCCTACTCGGCGCCAAACTTCATCCAACATCGATCACCTTCCACGTGGTCACCCGCTCCCGAAAAAAAATCGGGACACCCGCGCTCCCAACTTCAGTCCGCCTTCCTGTGCCTGCCAGAAAGAGAGAAACCATGAACACGAACCACGCGAACAACCTCATCAACACCAACACAAGCGCTCCCGCTAACAACACCACCGACGCCAACACCTGCCCCAACCCAATCATCCACCCCACCGCCCCAACCCCCGACCTCCAAACCCTGTGCCGGCGCCACCGCGTCGTCCCACCCAACGCCGACTACACACTCCCCGCCGTCGTCGCCGCCTTCGAACAAAAAATCCGCGACCACCACCGCCACCCCGCCGCCGAATGCTCGGAATACTCCGGCGACTTCCTCCAATGGAAACAAACCCTCGAGTACCACCAAACCGCCCTCACCGCTCTCCACGAACCAACCCCAAATCCCATCCGCCCTATCAGTCCCACCGCCGCCCCCGTCCATCCCGTCCATACAGTCCATGTGTCCGACATTCCGCAATCCGCAAATGTAGAAAACACTCTCCAAAACACCCAACTGACGGGAAATCAACGGTCTCATGGCGGGAAACTGCCGGGAAACAGGCGGGAAACTGCCGAGAAACAGCCGGGCAACACCCGGGAAGATGGCGGGAAACAGCCGGGAAAAATCACCCCTCAAGACGGGAAAAATCCAAACCCACTCGCAAACCCACTCGCAAATCCAAACCCAAAACGAAAACCCAAACCCCTCCCCTTCGATCCAGATCCTCTTGCCACCGACAACGCCTACGTCGCCGAATGCTCCCAAGCCCTCGCCATCACCCCCGCGCGCTTCCGCGAAATGCGCGAACGCTCACGCCACCTCCTCATGGGCCTCACCGATCCCCCGGCCCTGCCGCTCCTCGACGCCCAATCCAAACCCCACGCCGGCCACAAAAGCCGCTTCGATGACCTCTCCGAACACGAGCAACAAGCCATCGCCGACCTCCTCGAAACCGAAACCTACAAAACCACCATCCTCTCCATCGCCAAACCCATCCCCTTCGGCCTCGGACTCTACCTCAGCAAAAGCGGCCTTGAACGCTTCCACAAACGCTGGAAGAAAAAGCAACTCACCCAGGAACTCGCCGCCGCCAAAGCGCTCGCCGCCGAACTCAAAGACAGTTCCGACGACCAAATCGACACCACCAACCACCGCCTCGTCAAACTCCGTTTCCTCGACGAAACCACCGCCCCCAAACCCGTCCCCGAACGCCTCCGCATCTTTTCCCAAACCCTGACCCGCCTCAACGCCATCGAAATCTCCAAAAGCCCGCCTCGCCCTCGCCCAACAACTCGCCGCCGCCAAACTCCAATGACCTCCCCCTCCCCA
>Ga0070686_100000559_pt1 | contig 22205 bp, 18 predicted proteins | sample KBSS23LmetaG_FD_65654 | JGI IMG/M metagenome (GOLD analysis project Ga0070686, IMG submission 65654) | Switchgrass rhizosphere microbial communities from Kellogg Biological Station, Michigan, USA - KBS S2-3L metaG | ecosystem: Host-associated > Plants > Roots > Rhizosphere ... | reverse complement strand
AAGTCAATAACAGCGCGATAATGAGTACGTAGGATCTTCTGGTATTCATGGTCTTGGTCTTTCTAGATGAGGTCAGTAGCACCCTGCGGTAGCGGGTGGCTGCGTAGCCTCAGGATTCAGTTACGAGTGATCGATGTTTGGACCACAGGGCTTGGAGAGACTGCGTAACCACCCGCTACCGCAAGGTGGTTCTAGCCTTATCAATCGGCAATCGGCAATGAATTCACTCCACCCAGTCGGCAATAAAAACATTGGTCTCGCCTTCTTTGGCTGCATGCCGATTCGATGCAAACACTAATTTCTTTCCATCACGTGAAAACATCGGAAACCCATCGAAAGTCCCATTGAATGTAATTCGCTCCTGACCGCTGCCGTCGATATTGATCTTGTACAGATCGAAGTTTCGTCCGCGTGGATCGTCCATGTTTGAAGCAAAGATGATCCGCTTTCCATCCGGAAAGAAATATGGACCAAAGTTCGCTTTTCCGTTTCGCGTAACCTGACGTTTGTTCGAACCGTCGGCGTTCATTACCCAAATTTCCAGGGTCGTCGGTCTGATTAGATTCTGTTTCAGCAGTCTCAGATAGTCTGCTTTGTCTTTTTCTGTTTGCGGATGATTGGCGCGGTAGACAATCTGCTTACCGTCGTAGGACCAGAATGGACCGCCGTCATAGCCGAGTTCGTTCGTGAGTCTCCGGGCCTCAGTTCCATCAGCATTCATCGTATAGATGTCGAGGTCGCCGTCGCGCATCGATGTGAACACGAGCTTCTTGCCATCAAGCGTGATGGTAGTTTCTGCGTCGTACCCCGGGGTGGTTGTAAGCCTCTTGAGATCAGAGCCGTCAGGTTTAGCTGTGAAAATGTCGAAGTCGGGGTAAACAGCCCAAACGTACCCTTGGGAAAAATCGGGTCGCGGTGGACACTCTTTAGAACCAAGATGTGTTGATGAATACAGAATCCGCCGACCGTTCGGAAAGAAGTACGAGCACGTTGTTCGACCCTCGCCAGTCGAAAGCAGCTTAGGGCTGGAACCATCGATGTTCATCGAATAGATTTGATCACAACCATGCCCATCGCGCGTCGATTGAAAGATCAGTTGTTTCCCGTCAGCCGAAAAGTAAGCTTCGGCATTCTCACCACCAAAGGTTAGTTGTTTCAGATTGCGCAGGTGTTTTTCTTGTGGAAGCAATAACGATTGGCCATCCTGCGTGTTCAATGAACGCACGGCAGGGTTTGTTAGGAGGAGAAATGATGTGAGTGAAACAATGAGCAAAAGGGGCTTCAAGGAAACTCTCCTGATACAGGATTCACTCCGGAGGAGTGACATGTTTATAGCTCGCAAAGACGTTAACGGATGATCTCCGTTCGAAGGAGCGGACAATCTAACCGGTCTCGGGCGTTGGCAAATGCCCGCTCCTTCGAACGGAGCGGGTCTTTGAGGCGTGGTCTATAAACATCTCAGCCCTAGCGGGATGCAAACAAATTACGCCTGCGCACGGGAAGCCACTAGACCGCTACTCTTTTCGGCAGCTCGCGCTCTCTTGCGACGCAGGATCAATAGAATCAATGCACTGATCCCGATAACTAAACTGATCAACTGCGACGTTGAGAGGCCGGTCAACGTCGTCAAACCAAAAATGTCGCCGCGTGGGTCGTCACGAACAAATTCAATTGAGAATCTGATTACGGAATACAGCAGCGCATAGGCCAGGATGACTTGTCCACTGAACGCGCGGCGCTTGTGTAACCAGAACAAGAATAGAAACACCACGAGCATCGCAAACGATTCGTACAACTGCGTCGGATGCAAGTAGGTTTCAGTCGGTACACCAGTGATCTCGTGGCCCAACTGTGGGAACTTCACACCCCATGGCAGGTTCGTCGGCTTGCCCCAACAGCAACCGGCAGCGAAACATCCTTGCCTGCCAAAAAAATTTCCTAATGCGATTCCCGGCGCGCACGCATCCGCAGTGTTCCACCACGGAAGCTTGTAACGCTTCATCAGGAAGTAGCCGGTAATGGTTGCCCCGAGCAGTCCACCGTAAAAGACGCCGCCTGAACGAAGGAAATCCAACGACAACAACTGCCAGGGATTATCGCGATACTCTGGTTCAGTGAAGAGCATCAGCAGCTTCGAGCCAATCAACGAAGCGAGCAGCATCCAGAGACAAAGGTCGTAGATTTTTTCCTTCGGCAATCCATCCCTCGCCGCAAGCTTTACGGAAAGCAGGATGGCAGTGAGGAAAGCAAGCGCGAGAAACACGCCGTATGTATTAACGGGAAAACTGCCGATATGGAATAGCTCTGGATACATCCTTCAGATGGCCTTCGGACTTTGGTCTTTCGCCTTCGGCCCGACCTCAGTTTTCTTCCTGCTCGCGAAAATTACGTCATATGCCAGTAACACAGCGCCAATTGCGATGCTCGCATCAGCAACATTGAATGTTGGCCAATGATAACTGCCCGCATGTGCCGCAATGAAATCGACTACATATCCCAAACGAATTCGGTCTGTCATGTTACCGACTATGCCCGCAAGGAGGAGTGCACACGCGCCAAGCACACGATCGTCAGTTCGGGGTGTTCGCCAAAAATAAAAAAGCACCGCGATCGATGCGGCTGTTGCGAGAGCTACAAAGAACCACCGGCCGAAGGAACCACCTTCCTGCAATTGACCAAAAGCGATTCCGGGATTTTCAGTGTAAATGAGATCGAGAAGACCGGAGACAATGGTGCGATCCTGACCAAAACGGAGTTCACGCACCGCCCACGCCTTGCTCGCCTGATCAGCAAGGTAGATTCCGAATGATGCGAGTAGATATCCCGACCGCCAGGCGAATCGAGTGCGCGCGTTCTCGATGACTTGAATGTCGTTCATTGTTGGAATCCTAGCTTCCACCCGTCGCCGGCATGGACCTCACTCTTCATGATTCAACGTGACAAATTATCGGCGATCGAGATCCATCAAAACAACTCAACGCCTTTAATTGCAGGTAAGGAAGGGTGGTTTACCCCCGCTCAAGTGCCGGTTCATTCAAGGTTGAGTGATTAAGGAACTTGAGCGGGGGTAAACCGCCCTTCCTTACCTGCAATTTGCTACGTTGAGCCACGAACGCAGCTATCGACTGGCCGCTTCGCACGTTGAACGCGATAGTCGGGTTGACGGTTAAGCGCGCTCAATCTCGTCCAATGCCACAACGCAGCGCTCACAAACGGTCGGATACTTTGCAGATTCACCAACTCGCGTCGAGTAGTTCCAACACCTTTCGCACTTCTCGCCTTCTGCCGCTGACACTTGGATCGATACGTCACTTTGAGCCGCCTCGACTAATTCGACCTGCGACACAATAAAGATGTACCGCAGATCAGCCGCGTACTGACTCAGCAGTTCAAAAGTCTTTCCTGACGCGCTAAGAGTGACCTTTGCTTCCAGCGAACTACCAATCTCTTTCGCAATTCTCGCTACTTCCAGAGCGCGCAACACTTCGTCTCGAATCGCAAACAACGCAGTCCAATTCTGCAGCGCGGAATACTCTTCACCACTTACTGCCGGGAACGTACTTAGATGCACCGAAGCCTGCGACTCTTTCGAGGGCGGGAGGTTTTCCCAGATTTCGTCGGCCGTGAACACAAGAATCGGAGCCAGCAATCGAGCAAGACTATCGGCAATCCGGTGCAGTGCTGTTTGTGCCGACCGTCGCGGCATGCTGCGAGGCGCATATGTGTACAAGCGATCTTTAACGATATCGAAGTATCTCGCTGACAATGTGACCGTCGCAAAGTTGTAAAGCAAGTGGAAGACTGAATGAAATTCGAAACCATCGTAAGCCTTCAACACCTTGTCAGTTATTGCGTCCAGCTCGGCCAATGCCCATCGATCAATCTCGAGCATCTCTCCAGCAGAGACTCCATCGCGTTCCGGCTCAAACCCCGCGAGATTACCCAACGCAAACCGCGCTGTATTCCTCAACTTGCGATACCCATCCATCACGCGCTGGAAGATCTCGTCAGAGCCACGCATATCCTCGAAATAATTAGTAGACGCACACCACAGGCGAATGATCTCAGCTCCTGACTCCTTGATCACTACTTCCGGCTCAACTGCATTGCCGGCTGACTTGTGCATCGCCCGACCTTGCGCATCGAGTGTCCAGCCGTGGCAAATCACCGTTTTATAGGGAGCGCGATCGTGAGCGGCGAGCCCGATCATCAACGACGAATTAAACCAACCGCGAAATTGATCGCCGCCTTCAAGGTAGACATCGGCAGGCCACCGCAGCTCTTCGCGCCGAGGATTCTCAAGTACGGCGATCGACGTAGTACCACTGTCAAACCAAACGTCGAGAATGTCAGTCTCCTTCGTCCATTCCGTTGCACCACAGCCTTTACAGACGTAGCCTTGCGGCAATAAGTCGACCGCCTCGCGCGTGTACCATGCATCACCCGACTCATTCTCAAAGATGTCAGCAACGTGATTGATGACAGCGGGATCAGCGACAGCTTCGCTGCAGCGGGCACAATAGAAAACCGGGATCGCGACGCCCCAAACGCGTTGCCGCGAGACGCACCAATCAGGACGGCCCTTCAGCATGTTGCGCATCCGATCCACGCCCCACGCAGGGATCCATTGCACGTTCTCGATCTCACGTAATGAAGCAGCGCGAAGCCCACCGTCACCGTTGGCTTTTCGTTCAGAGGATGCATCTTCGTTGCTCTCGACGGCCGCGGTGTGCGTTTGGTCCATCGCAATGAACCACTGCGGCGTCGCGCGGAAGATCACGGGATTCTTGCAGCGCCAGCAGTGTGGGTACCGGTGCTCGTAATTCTCGCTGAACAACAACACACCCTTATCGCGCATGAATTCGACAATCTTTTCGTTCGCCTCAAAAACGCGAAGACCGGCAAAGTGTTCGACCTCTGGGGTAAATCGTCCGGCATGATCGACCGGGCAATACACCTCGAGTCCGTAGCGCTTGCCGATTACAAAATCGTCATGTCCATGTCCGGGAGCAGTATGAACTGCGCCTGTTCCCGCTTTGCTTCCCGACTGTTTCTTCTCTGCCTCACTGACATCGAGTTCGGTTTCGGCGTCAGCTTCACCGCCCAACGTGACGTGTTCGCCGACCATCAACAGCGACGGACGATCCAACCACGCGTGCGTGCATTCGAGTCGATCAAGTTTCGAACCGGGGAAGCGCGCGAGGATCTTAACCGGCTGCCGATCACCGGAGTCCAAACGTGATCCAAGATCGCATTTGGCTGCCACTGCCTCTACCAATTCACTTGCGACGATGTAGACCTCATCGCCGTGCTCAAACGCTGAATACTCAAAATCAGGATGAACCGCGATGCCGAGATTCGCCGGCAGCGTCCAGGGCGTAGTAGTCCAGATTAGGACGAAAACCTTTTTATCTTTCAATGCAGGATCGATTAATCCAGGATCGCTGCGAAGAGGAAACTTTACGTAGACCGACGGACTTGTGTGGTGGTGATACTCGACCTCGGCCTCAGCGAGCGCTGTCTGATCGTGAATACACCAATAGACCGGTCGCGCACCTTTGTAGACGTAACCTCGCTCGACAAAGCGTGCAAACATTCGCGCAGTCTCAGCTTCGAAGTGGTTCGACATTGTGAGATACGGATCGTCCCACTGGCCGAGAATTCCGAGTCGTTTGAAGTCGCGAGTCTGGTTCTTCAGCGCCTGAGCTGCGTGTTCGCGACAGGCGCGGCGGATCGAGACGGGCGACATGTTTGCTTTCTTCGCGCCCAGTTTTCGATCAACGAACAGTTCAATCGGTAGTCCGTGACAGTCGTAGCCCGGAACGTATGGCGCGTCGTAGCCCATCATCGTGCGCGATTTGACGATGAAATCCTTCAGGATCTTGTTCATCGCCGTACCCAGGTGAATGTCGGCGTTGGCGTACGGCGGGCCGTCGTGAAGAATGAACTTTTGAGCGCCGTTGCGTGATTCACGGATCAGTCGATAGAGATCGAGTTGCTCCCATTTCTTGAGGCGCGCGGGTTCAGCCTGCGCCAGGTTCGCTTTCTGAGAGAACGCAGTCTTCGGCAGGTTGACTGTCTTTTTCAGGTCGAGTGTTTCAGTGGACATAGTGTTCTTGAGTCACGGAGTTTGTAATGGTAGCAGAGGCGATTTCGGATTTCGAATTTCGGATTTCGGATTTCTCCTTAGCAACCTCGATTTTTACTTCAGACGGCTCGAGACGTTAACTTCCACAACTCAATTCACCGCTAACAAAATGCGAAATCCGAATTCCGAAATCCGAAATACGAGGACCCGAACCACCTGTGTCTCGGGCGATTCGGGTCCATTTGGAATCCTTTTGAAATGTTCGTTCAGCCGATAAACATTTCGTCCTCGCCGTAAGTTTGATTAATGGGCTTTGGCACGGGCGCAACAAGCACTTCGAGGCCGCGGCGAAAGCCCGCCATAATCGCTGCCAGCTCGCGCGCCGGCTCAATCACCTTCGAATGTATGAAGTCAGTAGTCTGCGCCACCTGGCGATGTGTCCGATCGATCGTGTTACTCACCAGCTCGACTTTATCTCGGGCTTCAAGAGCCGTGTCACTTACCAGAACCTTAAGTTCCGCGACTTCGCCTTTGATGATCGCTAACGACTCAGAGAAATGCTGTGTCGCCGTGGCGAGATGGTTCGATACGACACTGAACTGCTCGGCGATAAACTTACCCTGAACCGCAATCTGTTTCCCTTGCTCGCTAACAACTGTCACGCGCTCGATCAATGGCTCCATTTTCTGTTCGAGACGATTGACTGACTTCACGGCACGACTGACGTAGACCGCGATCGCCACCATCGCAATTGCGATGATGACGAACGAAGCCGCGATCACGATCATGATCCAGAAGAGCGGATCGTGCGTGTTGATTTGCAGAGCCGGGAAATTCATTGGTGATTTTAGATTTTTGATTGAAGATTGTTCTCGGAGGATCCGGCAATCTTCAATCATCAATCTTCAACGTTTTAGTTCGCTTTGTTGTCGTAGTTTGGAGCAGCGTCGATTCGGCCCGACATTTCAGTCTTGCGCTTCTCTTCCTGGTAAGCCTTCTTACCGGCGTCGATTGCCGCGGCAACTGTTCCAGTCTGGCGCGCTGCAGCTTCGCGAGCGGTCTTCGCAACATCGCCGGCCTTCTCGGCTGCCTGTGCGTACAGTTCAGACGCGCGTTCGCGAGTCGCCTCGTAGTACTCACCTGCACGATCACTAAGTTGCTGAGCGGCCTCGCGCGAGCGGTCAATACCTTTTCGCGTTGCATCAGCGATATCGCCGCGAAGTTCTTCACCTGACTTAGGGGCAAACAAAAGCGCCAGGATCGCGCCGATGCCGCCACCAATCAGTAGGTACGTTAACCGGGTGGAAATGCTATCGCCGCTGTCTCTCCGATAATCATCGTTTCCCATGAATTTGGGGTCCTTTCTGCGAAAGCGAAGAATCATTACTTCGCTGGTTTCGTTAAATTTACGAGGAATATTACGGCTTTGGACTATAGCAAATGGGCCCAACGGGAAGCAAAGGATGAGAGATGAAGAAAAAGGACGTCCTCGCTCTTTCATCCCTCATCCCTCATCCTTAGTTCTTGCCGTTGTATTGCTCCAGCTTGCGATAAAGCGTCTTTCTAGCGATCCCGAGTGAGCGCGCTGCCTCGGACTTGTCGCCTTGCGTGTAATCAAGCGTCGCTTCAATCGCCTGCCGCTCGATCTCATCCATAGACGATGGCACTGTCACTTCAAAAGTTGTGGTGCGGCCTTCACTCGCGGCCTTTGCTCTTTCGACCTTAATTCGATCATGGGCCTCAAGCGCGATCTTGCTGATGGCTTCGGGCAAATCTTCCAACTCGATCTGACGCCCTGACGCAATGATCACGGCACGTTCGATCGCATTCTCAAGCTCGCGAACGTTGCCCGGCCAGTCGTAGGTAATCAATGCCTGCAATGCATCTTTCGAAATCCCGGAGATGAAGCGGCCCGTCTTCTGTTTGTAGTGTTCGATAAAGTGGATAACGAGTGGGTGAATATCCAGCGGTCGTTCACGAAGTGGCGGCAACTTTATTGGAAACACCGACAGACGATAAAACAGATCCTGTCTAAATGTTCCCAACTCTACCGCACGTTTGAGGTCAACATTCGAAGCGGCGATCACACGGACGTCTGTTTTGATCACGTCACTGCCACCGACGCGCGTGAATTCTCCATCCTGCATCACACGCAGAAGACGAACCTGCGCCGACAAACTCATCTCACCTACTTCATCAAGAAACAACGTCCCACCATCGGCCTCTTCGAAACGTCCACGCCTGAGTGCGCGCGCATCAGTGAACGCACCTTTCTCGTGGCCAAACAACTCCGACTCGAGCAGTGTCTCCGGAATCGCGCCGCAATTGAGTTTGACGTACGGTTGATCTTCGCGTCCTGAGTTGTAGTGGATCAGGTTGGCCAACAACTCCTTGCCTGTCCCCGACTCACCTTCAATCAACACCGTCGTCTGCGTGTCGGCGACGCTTAGTGCCAACTGAATCGCGCGTTTGATAGCCGGCGTTTGTCCGATGATGCGATCTTCGCCGTATCGTTCATGCAGAACACTGCGGAGATGCATGATCTCCTGCGACAATTGATCGCGCTCGAGTGCAGTTCCGATTTGATCAGCTATGCCTTCAACCAGCGCGATTTCATGGTCCTGAAAACCAGTTCGCGCTTCGCTCCACACTAGTCCAAGTAGTCCGAACGTTTGTCCACCTACACGCACCGGAGCGACGAGCGCTGCGCGTCCGCCCAATATGGAGTTAAAAACCAGGCGCGCAGGAAATGGAAGGTCGGTCTCGAGCAGTTGAAGGGTCTTCCCCTCAGCTAACACTTCGACCATTGCGGGAAAAGCGGTGATATCGAGCGATTGTCCGTGTGCCTCGATCAGACCCTGAACCGAATCGATTTCGACGTGAGGCGCTGCCTTAAAAGCCGCCAGTGTCAGTCGACCTCCGGCAGGATTCAAAACGCCCAAGGCTGAATAGTCGGCGCCCACGAGAGCGATTGCACGCTCCAACACAAGACTTGATACCTCGCGGAAATCAGAACGCGCATTTAAGGCGTTTGCGATTGAAAGGAGCGCGCGCTTAGTTTCTGCTTCGCGTTCTTTATCGGTGTACAGTCGCGTGTACTGGTAACCGACGCCGATCTGACTCGCAATGGATTGGAGAAAAGCAACTTCATCGTCGAGCCAGTTTCGCGGCGTTCGGGTTGTATGAAGGCCGACCAGACCCAGCACGTCGTCACCCAATAGCACAGGTACAACCAGCAGTGAACGCGTTCCCAAACTTTCCGCGAGGAAACGCACTTTCTGATCGGCGTTGGCAATGTCGTCGAAACGAATCGGCTTTTTGATATCAACGCGTTCAGAAATCTGTTTCAGGTCGACAGGCAAGACTGTTCCGAGGCTCGAAGGAACATCAGCCGAATCACGCCATTCATGACTGATGCGTAGTTCGCTCGCCGAGGTAAGTTGAATTACGTCGCAGCGGTCGACGTTCATCATGCGTCCCAGTTCGGAGACGATGACATTGAGAAAACGGTCGAGATTGATGGCATCGGGCAAGGTGAGGGCGAGCCGGTCGATGATCCCCTCACGGGCCTCGTGCATCTTGATTTTGCGTTCGAGTGAAAGCGATTGTGCACTGTTGGACATCAGTTGGGGCAGATCATAGTCAAAGCGAATGCCGATTGCCAATTTCCGCTCAACGCCCTGGAAAAACAGTCAGTACCGAAACGCGGTAGCGTCGGGTCCTAGTTTCAATTGCGGCGTTATAACCGGAAGTTGGACCCGACGCTACCGCGTTTCGGTACTGACTGTTTTTGCCCGTATAATCTTTGAGCAAACAAACCAAAGCCTCTGAATCGAGTAGACAATGCCAATTTACGAGTTCGAATGTCAGAAATGTAAGACCCGTATCGAAGTATTTCAAAAACACTCTGATAAGTCGCCAACCAAATGCCGCAAGTGCGGAGGAAAGCTCGAAAAGGTGATCTCTGCGCCCGCTATCCAGTTCAAGGGATCGGGCTGGTACGTGACCGACTACGCCGGCAAAGGAAAGGCAACGAAAGGCGATAAGAGCGAATCCGAGCCAACGAGCGACTCAGCCAAGAGCGACAAGAAAAAAGAGAGCGCCCCGGAAAAGAAGTCCTCCGAAAAAACTTCTGCCCCCAAGACCTCGGGCGATTGAAGTTGACCCGGCAACAGTAACGCGATGGTTCGGTTAAGCTGCACGGAAAAGGTGACACGTTTTCGCCGCCACGTTTACAACGGCATGGTGATGAAGTCGCTGGTTCTTCTTCTGGTTGGTTTGATGCTAGCGACAGCAATCGTTGGCCAGTCGGGACATCGTCCAGTGAACACCGGAACCAGCGGTGTGCTCGTAGGCGTCATGGCCAGACGTCAGGGCGCCCAAACCACTCCTATTAGCAGTAAAGAAGTTTCCATTTACGACAACGGGATCGAGCAAACGATCCGAAACTTCACACCTGATCCATCACCCGCAAAGATCGTGTTGCTCGTCGATAACTCGCTGTCGATACGAGCTGATGTCGACAAACTCGAAGGGGCCGCACGTGAGTTTGCCTATGAAATATTCCAGGGCGACAAACTCCTGATAGTCGGCTATGACGAACAGGCGGAAATCGTTTCAGACTGGACGGATGACGCAAAGACCATTGAGAACTCAATCAAACTCTTTCGTAAGAAAGGTCAGCCTTACCTGTTCGATGCGATTCGTGCCGTGCTGGCGGAAGCACTGCGACCGATACCAAGTCAGAAGCGCGTGATCGTGGTGATCAGCGACGGCCTGGATCGCGGCAGTAAAGCGACGTTCGAGAATACGCTTGCTGAGCTACAATCCGACAACATTACTGTCTATGCAATCCAGTTAGTGGATCGGACCCGCGGGGCAATTCGTCGAGACGTGCCAAAACCAAAAGTCGTTATCGATAAATTAGTGGAAGGAACCGGTGGCCAGATTTTTTCGATCGACAACCCGCAGGAAGCAGCAAAAGCAATCTGCGACGAGCTGCGAAAGAACCGCTACGTGCTCTCCTACATTCCGTCTAACGCTCCTTTTGGCCAGGCACGCAGCCTGCTCGTCGTGGGAGACGAAGGAATCGTGGTGAGGGCGAAGTCGATGCAGCAGCCGAATTGAGGGATGAAGGATGAGGGATGAAGGATGAAAGCGTTTCGACGCCAGCTTTCATCCTTCATCCCTCATCCCTCATCCTTCTTTCTCGAGTAGATCCACATCAGCCCTCCCATAATCAACACGATCAGCAGTTCCATGAAAATAAAAAACGACGGCACAAAAGCGCCATCTTCATCATGGGAGTCTGAGTAAGCGACCCACGTACCGATAATCAGGCCGCCGAGTATCCAAACTAGTTGCCGTTTCTTATCCCACACTTTTGTCTCTCTCTGTGCGCATAATACGCCGTGTTCTTAACTTACTTTTCTCTGTGCAACCTTCGTGTTCTTTGTGTCTCGGCGTGGACCGTGCAGCGCAGACTACGACGACCGTAGACTAGTGATTAACGAACTTTGGCGTTGGTCGTTTCGTAAGCCGTAAAATAACGCCGTCGAAGGCCATCATGTATTGTCCAAAGTGCAACCAGGCTCAGGCATCAGACGAAATGCGGTACTGCTCCCGCTGTGGCTTTCCTCTTGGCACTGTAGCGATTCTACTGCAGAACGACGGTGTGCTTCCCCCGCTGCCAAACAACCTCATACGTCATTCGACTCGCGGACGGATCGCGACGGAGAGCGTTATTCTCACTGTAGTGTCATGGACGATTGGCTTGTTGGCCACGTTTTTGTTTGACTTTGGTGGACCATATGAGTTGCTCGCCAAAGTTGGGGCCTTCATTTTCTTCTTAGTAGGCTTCATTGGCCTACTCAGATTCCTATACGCGTTTCTGTTCTTGAGAACCGAAGAAGCTGATCGGGAGCATAACGTAAGGCAAGTGAGCGAACGCAACCAACCCATCTTACCTCCAGCTCAACAAACGCCATTTACTGACTTTCCAACGAAACCCAACACAAAAGAAATGGTCCGGCCCATTAGCGTTACCGAAAACACTACGCAACTACTCGATGAGTTTGACCCGCATTAGGCGCCGGAAGGTAATCAGTCGGAATAGGAATTCGCTATGCTGGCCCCACAAGACAGGTACGCGAGGCTATTAATCCTTCAACAATCCCGATAACCAGTGCATCACGTTCAAGGCGTACTGCTTATTATCGTTGCCGGGGACATTCATCCCCATTTTCCTCTTCTGTGGGCCCGTGATTTGTGCCGACAACATCGCTGCCTCTCCCTGCACCACTACACGGCCTTTGCCGAACTTGAACGCTAACGCCTGCGCTCGACCGGCCGCTGATGTAAATGTCGTAGCGTTTCGATCAGGAGTGTCTCTTGCAGTGTCAGCCAGTTTCAGAATCGCGACGCTTTCTTTTGGCCCAGCGAGCGACTGGCCCGTAAAGCTCATGACCTTGTTGATCTTCTCCGCGCCACCGCGACCGTTTGTAATCGGATGATCGAGCAGCAAATGATTCTCACGCGAAAAGATGAGTAACGATGGATTGCCTTCTGCGGAGTTCGCTTCGTCTACCGCGAAGCCTTTACTCATTTCGACGCCGAATCGTTTTGCTAGAGTTTCGGCCGCACCACCAAACGGCGCGTGATCTGCAATCAATAACAGAGAGCCGCCGCCGCGTACCCAATCGCGTACAGCGTCGCACTCCGCGTCAGTAAACGCGGCGTTGTCAGCTCCAGTGTCATCCATCTCTTCAGCACCGAGAGCGTTCGCGATCACCAACACCTTAAAATCTTCCAGCGACTTCTTCGTGAACGGAACACGGTTGCGGATTACGCGATAACCATCATTGAGGAGTACGGTGGCGAATGGCTGGTATCTTCCATCCATCGTGTGGAAGTTGTGATGCGCCTCGTCGAACATCACGCGAGGACCGTTCTTTGAGTACTCGGGATTCTCTACCGACGTGTTGAACTCCGGATCGGCCATCTGCTGCGCGTTAACGACAGCAGCAAGAGCGAGCAGTAGGAATGAAGTCAGTACCACCTCGCGGTAGCGGGTGGGTACGCTGTTGTTTTGAGCGCTTAAGAGATTCATGTGATACGCCGGCTACCCAGAGTGCGTCAAAAACGAGAGTTTACCGAGGGCTTTGTTAGTGTTAGTTCGTGTGATTTCGTGGATCGCTTGGTTTCGCTGGATAAGAGACGATCACGAATCACACTAAACTAAATCGAAACCGATTGGCATTGATTAGGAGCGCAGCTAAAGTTTCGTTAGCCGTTCCGCAGCGAGATTCAACGTTTCATCCTTCTTGCAGAAACAGAATCTGACTTGCTGTGCGCCTCTTTCGGGAACGCTATAGAAACTCGATCCTGGTACACATGCAACGCCGATGTCCCGAATCAAGTGGCGCGTGAAATCGACGTCATTCCTGAAACCGAAATTCGAAATGTCCGTCATGATGTAGTAGGCACCATCCGGAACGAACGTCTTGAATCCCGCTTGCTCCAATACCGGCAGCAGCACGTCACGTCGCATCTGGTAATCCTGCTGTAATCGCTCGTAGTACTCAGCCGGCAGCGACAACGCATACGCCCCCGCCGCCTGCAAGGGAGCCGCAGCGCCGACCGTTAGAAAGTCATGGACCTTTCGAATGCCACCGGTTATTTCGGGTGGCGCAATGCAGTAACCAACGCGCCATCCAGTTACTGAATAAGTCTTCGACATCGAGTTCACGATCACTGTCCGCTCACGCATGCCGTCGATCTGGGCCATCGAGATGTGACTTATTTGAACGCCGTCGCGGGGATACAGGATATGTTCGTAGATCTCGTCGGTGAAGCACAGCGCATCAAACTCCTGACACAGACCGGCAATGAACTGCATCTCCCAACGGTTGAAAACCTTTCCGGTCGGATTGTTGGGGTTGCAAACGATGATCGCCTTCGTCTTCTCACTGAACGCCGCTCTTAGTTCGTCTGGATCGAAGCTCCAGTCAGGCGCGCGCAACGGGACGTAACGTGGACGGGCGTCGGACAGGATCGCGTCGGGCGCATAGTTCTCGTAGAAAGGCTCGAAGACGATTACTTCATCACCCGGATCGACTGTGGCCATCATCGAAGAGATCATTCCCTCGGTTGAACCACAGGTGACAGTTATTTCTGTTTCGGGATCGATTTCAAGGCCGAGATACCACGCCGTCTTTCTGGCGATCGCATCGCGAAAGTCTTTCGCGCCCCAGGTGATCGCATACTGATTTACATCAGCCTCGATTGCTTCCATTGCGCGACGCTTGATGTCTTCCGGTGCAGCGAAATCAGGAAAGCCTTGTGAGAGGTTGACGGCGCCATGCTTCAACGCTTCGCGCGTCATCTCGCGAATTACTGATTCAGTAAAAGAACTTGCCTTTTTAGAAACGCGGCGCTTAGTTGAAAGCGATGGGGTGGTCATTTGGTCGCCGTATGTTGTCACAGCAATGTCACGTCGGCAAGCGGGAATAAGCCGCAGATCTCGCAGATAAACGCAGATCAGAACAGGAGCGAACCGACTGAATAGCCCGGCGAATTACTTGGGCGCGCTAACAGTCGCTTCGCTCCTGTTCTGATCTGATGACGCAAACAATCTAGAATCTACAATCAAAAATCGACAATGCTTTACGGGATGATCTGCTCACCCGCAGCTTCGCGTTTCAATTGCGTGAGGATCGATCGGATCGCTGACGCGTAGCTGCCGTTCGGTGCGAGCTCTAGATATTTTTCGTACGCAGCCACGGCTTCTTTCGGCTTCTCGACCTTCTCGTACGCAGCGCCGAGCATTTGATAGATCACGGGTTCGCTGTCAGCGAGTTGGTCCAGGGCTTTGCGAAGTTCGATTATCGCTTCATTGAAATCGTTGTTGTCTTCATAAACCCGCGCCAAACCAACGTGCGCTTCCGGCTGGAACCCGCCAGCCTCTCTAATCGCTCGCCGATAAGCCTTAATCGCGTCTTGATTCTGTGCTTCTTCGCGATAGATGCGGCCATCCACGGCAGAAGCTTCAGGATAGATGGGTTTGAGTCTACGCGCGGCATCGATTTCGTCATGGGCCTTGTCGAACTGGTTCATGTCCAGGTAGAGACGTGCAAGGCCAACGTGAGCGGCTGGTAACGCAGGCTTACTCTTCAGAGCCTGTTCATAAAGTTCGACAGCTTTTTGCCGGTCGGTATCTGCGCGAGCTTTATCTCTCGCGGTCTCCGCTTGCTGAAACAACAGCTCGCCCTCGTCTGTTGTGGTTACGAGCTTTACTGCCAGCGTCCGTCGCCCTGGCAGCAATGCGGCGGTCGCCTCTTTGAATCCATTGGCGCGAACACGAACGGTGTGTCGTCGATTTGAAACGTTCTTAATTGAAAGCTTACCGGTTGCGTCAGTGGTCCCGCGCCTGATTTCGTCTATCCAAACGATAGCATTCGGTTCTGTGGTGATGACGACGGTAGCTGAAGGGCTTTGTGGTGCACGTTGCTGTGACCGGACGTCTGACACAAAGACTGCTGATATGAGCGCCGCACAGAAAACGCTGAGTGCCGGTAAACCTCTAAGACTCATATGCGGCTCCAATGTCCGATAAACGTGGTCAACGTCCGATCAGGCGCCTAGACACCACCTGCTTTAGCGGCGTGGTGTCTTAGACGCTTAATCAGAGCCCCTGAAGTCTATCCGACAGTTATTCTTCAGCTGATCCGCCACTAACGCGTCGTTTACGCACGTTCGGATTTGATTGTGTTGGGCTCGCGCCGGGTGAACTCGCAGGTGCCGACACCGCACGTGCGCCTACTTCAGGTCGGAAGTTTCCCTTCTCGTCGTAAAGCCGCATGTATTGCAAACGGTTTCGAACTACACCCTGGACGTAACCCTTCGTCTCCTTAAATGGAACAGCTTCGGCCCACTCATCAATCTCGAAAGGCAGCGACGCTTTCCATGCCACCGCTCTTCCAGGACCGGCGTTGTAAGCAGCTGCGACATATTCAATCCGTCCAAACTTATCGATCTGATCGCGGAGGTAGGCGGTGCCAAGTTGGATATTCAGGCGAGGTTCATAAAGTGACTCCGCAGTTACCTCGCGGTCTACGCCATACTTCCGGGCCGTCGCACGACCCGTAGGCACAACCACCTGCATCAATCCATACGCATTCGCTGATGAGCGCGCACGCGAACTAAAGATCGTCTCTTGTCTGATGAGTCCGGCGACCTGGTAAGGATCCAGATGGCGTGCTCTCGATTCCTGAACGATGATGTCCCAATACGCGAGCGGATAAAACACATCCCACTCTTCACGCGTGAGCTCTTCGGGTTTCATCTGCGAATAATCCGGGAAGCTTTTCTTGAGTGTGTTGAGCGCGCGCACGTTATCTTCCTGGTAACGATAGACACGAGCAATCGCGAGATTCACCTTCGGACTGTCGTCATGCGTTTCGCCGGCCTTCGCGAGCTCTTGCAGCGCCCATTCGTCGAAGCCTACGTTTGAAAGTTGATCGGCTTTCGCGATACGCGCGTCAGCGTCAGCACCCGCTGTTTCCTCTGCGACGGTTACCGTTTGCATATTCGCCACAGCTCGACCAACCAAAGAATCAGCAGGAAAGGACTTCGCTTGAACGTTGTTCCGAATCGCATCTAACCGCTGCTTCGCCAGGTAGCCGTACCAGTTCGCGTCGTAGCGACCGATTACGCCTTCATAAAGAGCACGCGCCTCGGCAAGTTTGCCTGCGCGTTCGGAATCACGAGCTGCCCAGTATCCAGCACGTCCACGATTATCGGTGTTCTTATCCGCATAACGGGCGAGATGCTCTGTCAGCATCCGCGACGACTCGGTGAAGTTTTTTGCGTCGTGCGCTTCCCACGCAAGATCGAATTGAGCTTGTGCTACTTCAAGTGAATCTGTATACGAACTAACGGCGGTGCGGAAGAAGTAATTCGCATCCGTCGCGTTCTTCTGGTCATCAGCGATCTGTCCGAGTGCGACGAGTGTGCGCGGAGTAAAGTTGCTGTTGGGAAAAGTCCGACGCATTGCTTCAACGGTCGCGCGCGCCTGTTCCCACTGCCGCTGGCGTCCGTAAGCCTGGGCTAAATAAGACTGCGCCTCTGCTCGAGTTTCGCCTGCGGCACCCGGAACGTTCGTTAACGCACTAACCGCCTCAGGGAATTTCCGCACGTTGTACGCCGCGATACCTCTTCGCAGTTGATTCTGCGGAGTCGACGTCACAGGAAAAGCGCTGAACGCATCCGTGAACGCCGTGTAAGCGTCGGTGAACCTTCTCGCGTTGTATAGCTTGTCTGCACGCGAGATGGCTTCTTCTGCCGAACCGGGTGAAGTTGAGGATCCAAGTCGTGTTAATGACGTTGCTGCTTCGCTGCTCAACTCCGATTCCGGTGCGAAGAAATAAAGCCGGCGATACATCGCGAGCGACTTGCTCGAGTCTGACGTTTGCTCGTAAGCCTTTGCTGCCGTCAACAAAGCCTGTGCGTCGTCAACCTTGGTTAGATCTTTAAGCAACAGTGGAATCGCTGCTGAGTCACCGCTCTTGCTCATTAACGCAGCGACACGCAGAGCACTTTCACGAGCCCGCAGCGAACCAGGGTAGTCGTTGATCAGCTGCAGGAAAGTGGCGCGAGCTTCAGCCGTACGTCCAGCTTGTTCAAATGCGTCTGCACGGAGAAAGGCAGCGTAGTCGCCGAGCGCGCTTTGCTCATGGATCACAGCCGCGTTCAGTAGTTGAGCTGCGCCGGCGTAGTCTTTTGCGTTGAGTTTGATCCTTGCGCGTATGAGGCGCGCGAGAGCTGCAACCTTCGTTCGCGGAAACTGATTCTCGATTGCTGCGACTGCGTCTTCAGCGGGCAACACATTGCCGCGCGTCATGCCGCGCAGATTGTTGAGTGCATTTTGTTCGGCTGAGGTTTGCTGCCGTGTGAGGCAGCTGGCAGTCATTAAGAAGGGAAACGACGCTCCAGCGACGATCGTCAGGCCTATAACAATCAGCAGTAATCGACGTTTACGCAACTTGCGACACATCATGCCCCCTTGTTCAATGCGGTGCAAGACAACGTCGGTTAGTGTCTCATCAAGCCGTCACGGTTGCTCCCGGATAGTTTGAGCCGAGCTTCGAAGCATCGCCTTCCGCGAGAGTGTTGACCAACTCTCCATGAAAATAATCGTAGCGAGCGGCGACTTCGGCTCGAACGCGCTTGTCATACATCTCACGTGAACGATCGATGTACTCGCGCAGTCGATCGTAAAGGTCGTATTGCGAACGACCTTCCGCGACCTGTTGTTCGTTGTAGAGTTTTATTTCGGAGATTAAGAGACGAGCAAATCTACGCGCATCGTTGTGCAAGCGACGCTCCTCATCGCTCGAGACATCAACGGGTAAATCCTGGTCCTGACCGTAACGTCTTCGTGTCGCTGACGTCGTGGGCTCGTGAACTTGTGGGGCAGGCTCAGGTTCCGGCTCTGTCATGAAACTGCCTTCGTCTGCCGGTTCAGCCATTTCAGGCGCCATCGCTGGAGCTTCGACCGCCGGTTCAGGTTCGGGCTGCATGTAAGAGGGCCGAAGTGTGTCAGCCATCGCTTCTGACTCTGCTCGCGGCTGCTCTTCGTACTCTCTTTCAGGCGTGTAGGCGGGGGTTGGTTCTGGCGCAGACGCAGCCGGCTGTTCGTCTCTTCGGGGTGCCGCTTTGGCAACCGATAGAAGTTCGACTGCCATTCCCGAAACCGCAACCAGCGTTTCAAGTGCTTCGAGATTTATCGATTCGGAATCCAGTCCGGCGGAGTCGGCATACAGCACCGCGACTGCACGCTTTCTAACTGTCAGGGGAATTGCAACCACCCGTTGCGGTGGCTCTTCACCCAACTTGCTGATGAGCATGTAATCGTCCGCGTGTGAGCTTGGACCACCACTCCACGTCGTGAGCGATTTCGCGACGCTGGCGATGACGGTCTCTGCGTTGAGCGACATTGAGATCCCTTGAATCGCCTCATCGCCGACCGTGCCTTCGAAACCGCGCGCGCGCCAACCCGATGCCTGTTCGCCCTTGATCACAAAAAACGCGATGCGCGGAGCAAAGGACGCCCCACGATTGATCAATGTCTTCAGGACGTCAGCCTGCGATTGTTGCTCCGTGATCTCACCGATGGCCGCTTTGACGATCGCCATGTCGCTCGAAGCTTTTGCTCGCGACGACTCGGACGCGGCCAGATCAACTCCGCGCTCGTGAGCGGCGCGCAAATATTCGCCGATGGAAGTGGATAGACTTCCTTCGGTTTGCACGTCGCCCTGCCGGTCGAGCAAAGTCGTCAGCGATTCATTGAATTGCGACTGAAGTAAGGCGATTTCCTGCTTTATGGCACTAAGCCGGCCCTCGAAGTAATGCTCGATCTCCTGGCGCAAGCTATCTTCCAAATGTCCGTTGGCCACAGGCTGCTCCTCCACTGTGATTGTTGGTGTTTCTAGGTAGGTCCGAACCCAGGTTTACTCGGAGAGACCAGGGGACAGCGGGGTCTCTAACCCGATTATGGACACTAGCTATTCGGCTAGTCAATAAATTGTTTTTGGAATTGCCTTAATTTGTAGGCGCGTCAGTCCGTGGGTGCCCCATTTGGCGGTTGATACGGAAAAGATTGGGCTGCCCACAGAGGGAATACCCCTATAGATTAATGGGTGTTTTTGGTATGTTAGCGGCGATTTCAGGTTCCCGAACCGCAAAGAGCATGGCCACAATCCTGATAGCTGAAGACTACGACGACAACCGTGAGCTGCTGCGGATAGTTTTGAACGCTGCCGGCTACGAGGTTCACGAGGCGAGAAACGGGGCGGAATGTGTCCAAATCGCTCGCCGCAACCCGCCTGATCTCGTGATGGTGGATCTCTCGATGCCCGAGCTGGATGGATGGGGTGTTTTCAGGGAGTTGAAAGCGGACCCCACAACGGCGGGGATTCCTTGCATTGCCGTCACGGCGCACGTGGACTCGGACAGACAACGCGTGCTGAAGTCGGGCTTCGACGCGTTTGTTGGGAAACCCTTCCGAACTGACGAACTGCTATCGACGGTTGAGAAGTTAATTCAAAAACCCGTCGCGTAAGCTTACTGCTTGTAGATCGCACCGTTCTTCATCACGAACCTGACGCGCCGCACGGCGGAAATGTCAGTCGTCGGGTCTCCTTCAACAGCAATCACGTCAGCAAACATTCCCGGTTTCACCTGTCCGAGTTTGTCACCGAGATGCAATACCCGCGCGCTAACTGACGTAGCCGATCGGATGGCATCAATGACCGGCATTCCAAACTTCACCATCAACTCGAGCTCGCGTGCGTTGTCGCCGTGCGCAAAGACACCGACGTCACTTCCGTTAATAATTGTCACGCCGGCATCGAGTGCATCTTTAAATACCCCGCGTTTGTGTTCGACGTTCGCGCCTGAAGCGACTGACAGTGTTGGACACAGCGCAACACCGTGCTCTTTCATCAAGCGAAAAAGTTCTGGAGTACCACCGTCACCGTGCTCAATTGTTTCGACGCCGCCCAACACGGCGCGGCGCATTCCTTCAGTGGTCGTCGCATGTGCGGCAACCGGAACGTTCGCGCTTTTCGCTGTCTCAACAGCAAGGTTGATTTCATCCAGCGAGAACGTGGGTGCGGCGCCTTGCGTGCCCCAACGATAGTCGGCGTAGATCTTGATCCAATCAGCGCCGTGCCCGATTTGATCGCGAACAACACGAGTCAGACTATCGATGCCATCAGCTTCTTCGGCTCCCTGTGGCACGCGCCATTCCGAAGCGTAGCCCTTTGGTCCATAACTGCCGGTCGCGACAATTGCTCTCGTGACGACCAACATTCGTGGGCCAGGAATGATTCCCTGCTGCACCGCCTGCTTGAGTCCAACATCGGCGTAGTCAGCGCCTTCGGTTCCCAAATCGCGTATGGTCGTGAAACCTGCCTGCAGAGTGTTTCGCAAGTGATTCGTGGCACGCGCAACACGCAGAGACAGCGATTCCTTCGCCACCTGATCGTTCCAAACAGTTTCACTGTACGGATGAAGTAAGACGTGCGAGTGGGCTTCGATCAATCCCGGCAGCAACGTTAGACCAGGCAGGTCAATTGTCTTCGCACCAGCTGGAACCTGGAGACCGCTGGCTGCTCCAGCCGACTCGATTTTTTCCCCGCGCACAACTACAACCCAATCGCGATGGAGCTGAGCCGTTGTTCCGTCGAATACGGCCGCGGGTTTGAGCAGATAAATTGTTTCAGGTGGCGCGGTTTGAGTTGGGCGGTCTTGATTGTTCAATGGTAAGAGTAGCGTCACTGACAGAACAATCAGGAAAGCGTATCGCATGGGTCAGGCCCTTTCGCGGATAGTTTTGGCCCGCAGACTTACGCAGCCGGAAATGAAGTCGGTACTACGTCGATAGGTTGGCGCGAAGCGTCGTGTCCAACTCTAAATCTCTTCTCTGTGCAACCTCCGCGTACTCTGTGTCTCTGTGGTGAAGAAGATGCGGCGAACACACACCACAGAGACGCAGAGAACACAGAGATTGCACAGAGAAGAAGCTTCGCACTCACTGGCTACCGCGAGTGGTACTGACCGCGTTTCATCTGCGGCTTATCTTACTTCTCAGAAATTACAACGTGCTGGAAGCCAGGCGGCAATGGATGAATCGTGTTGCGTGTGAAACCTGCATTGGTCAGCATCTCGTCGAGTTCGGCGAAGGTGTAAGCGTCGCCCGCACGCGTACCGGCGAGCATCACCAACGAAAACATAGCTGACTCTGGTGGTGAAATCCGATCATCGTTCGGAACAAACTCGAGTGTCACTGCGCGTCCGCCCGGCTTTAACGCCGCATGAACTTTCTTAAGTAAGGTCTCGTTTGTCGGCGGATCAAAGTGATGTAGGAAATTTGTAATCAGCACTAAATCATAGTCGCTTCCAAAATCCGCTCCGAACGCATCACCTTCGATCAGCCGATGTCGATCACCTACTCCGAGTCTCTGCGCATTTTCACTTGCGACCTTCAGCACGTTGGGCCAATCGACTGCAACGACTTCTGCTTTGGGATTGTTCATAGCGAAAGCGATACCGAACA
>Ga0070686_100000558_pt1 | contig 22251 bp, 38 predicted proteins | sample KBSS23LmetaG_FD_65654 | JGI IMG/M metagenome (GOLD analysis project Ga0070686, IMG submission 65654) | Switchgrass rhizosphere microbial communities from Kellogg Biological Station, Michigan, USA - KBS S2-3L metaG | ecosystem: Host-associated > Plants > Roots > Rhizosphere ... | reverse complement strand
CGAGCTCGAGCCTGCCGCGCCCGCCGAGCTCGAGCCTGCCGCGCCCGCCGAGCTCGAGCCTGCCGCGCCCGCCGAGCTCGAGCCTGCCGCGCCCGCCGAGCTCGGCACGTCGCCGTCGCCGGCGAACGGCGAGCCTCCACAGCTCGTGAGCAGCAGCGCGATCAGCAACTTGTGTTTTTTTGGTATCATCGGGATTTGCTCCTTTTCAATTTTGACGCCGCATGCTCGAGCTCGATCGACGCCGCGTGCATGAGCACGAGCCTTGCCCAACGCTGCCATGTCGGGCAGTGCGCGAGCTTTGCCGCTTGATCCCATCTCTTGAACGTCTCAGGCCGCGCGGAGATCCAACGCCGCACGCGCTTCATGCTATCTGCACCCACGGAATTTGTGAAGCGATCCGCACTACGAACGGGGGCGCCTCTGCATTGCCCTTCGCTGACGCCGGCGGCACCTCGCCCAGTGCCTCATAGTGCACGCGGTAGCGCGTGCGGTAGCACAGCGTCGGCGACGTCAGATGCGCCCGTTTGAGCTCCGTTGCCTTCAGCATGGCCCAAAAGGCGCGATCGCCGATCGGGCCGAGCTGCCGCGGAATCTGTGCCCAGAGTGGAGCGAGATGCATCGCAGGATTTGTCAGAAATAGCGCGCTTGTGTCGGCGTGGCGCTCGCCGTCGCTCTCGGAGTCTCGAAACATGGGCGAGCCGTCGACTCTGCAAATGATGCGCGACGCCGTACAAATCGGCGCCTCTGTTCGGCGCGCGAGCGCTGACAGCTCGAGCAAGTGCCCAGGCTCAAACCAGTTGTCAGCATCCAGGAACGCGAGCGCCGTTGCGCCGCGGCTGAGCGCATCTATTGCGCCGATGCCGCGCGCCACGTTGCCGTAGTCACGATGTGCGACGGGTAGAGAGATCACGTGAGGAAACGCGCTCGTCGGAAGCTGCGCTAGGTTCATAGCGCGCACGGCGCGACCGACGTCTCCGCCGTCCGCTACTAGCAAGTGGCGCACGGGAACGGGCGGGAAGCGCGCGTCATGGACGGAGCGCATGCACTGCGCCAGGATTTCGGGTGCCTCCTGGTGGAACGGGGTAACGACGATGATCATCGGGAGGATCCTCCTCAGAAAGGGAAAGTGACTTGCTCGATCCGCGTCAACGCGAGGTGAAAGCCCATCGCCTCGGCGACGCGTTGGGCTTTTTTTGCGTGCTCCTCGCAAGCCGTAGAGGGCTCGCGCCCCGGCCACGTGAAAACAAATTCCGCCGGGTCGTTGCAGTCCTTCTGCATGCAGCGAAGCGCAGTATTTTTCTCGTTGATCATGGCGTTCCTTTCGTGAGCTTCAGACGCCGGCGACGAGCGCGCTCACGGCGCTCGAGCTCGGCCGCAGACTGCGGCAACTGCAGGGAGTAGCCACCTCCGCTCCAGCGCTGCGCAAACACGCCGTGCACACTGCAGAGCTCGTCAACTTTTCCACCGGTGCACGTGCAGCTCGGCTCAGGCCTAATGCTGATTCTCATGCGTCCACCGCGTGCGGAAGATGCCTGGCGAGCTGCACGCGCAGCGCGTCGAGCGCTTCGATTAGCTTCAACATGGACTCAAGCGTCGGGTTGTCGTTCGCAGCGAGCATCGACGACACGCTGAAGGCGTTGAACATCGCCATAGCGAGCGTCATCGACTCCGCGTGCGCGTGCACATGATCGAGCTCGGCGGCGAGCGCCGCGGTGAGCTCCTGACAACGCGTGCGTGCCGGTTCGTCTGTCGGCAGCACGTGCGGCAACTTTTCCTCGTCCAAAAGAGCAAGCCTCAACTTCTCCATGTTGCCCCCTCAGCCCTCGAGCTTTGCTGCGCGGGCTTGCATCTCGCGCGCCGCCTCGACTACGAGCGCGATCGTAAAGCTGTCAATTTCGAGCTCGCCCGCGAGCAACCGCCTGATTGCAGCCTCGAGATCGCAGGCAGCGAGCAACAGACCGCGCAACTCCACAACGATGATATCTTTGTCCATGTTCGAATCTCCCTGTAGGTTCGGACCACGCCCCCGGCCGTTGACGCGGCGCGGGGGCAACACTTGGTGAGCTGAAACTTTCGCTAGCTGTTCATCCCTCCTTTGCGCGCAGCCCTCCCGCGGATCGCGCCTGCAAGAGCCTCAGCCGCGCCGGCCGTGAACAGCCCCGACCACCACGGGTGTGAATGGAACAGAAAAATAGCGAGTGCCGCCTGCCCGATCGACATCAGCAACGCCATCACCGAGTAGGGGCTCACGCGCAGCCCCCCAGCACGGGGCGCTCGAGCTCGACGTTACGCCTGCCGACGGTAGACCACGCGCACGCTGGGCTCAGCGGGTGGAGGTGAGTGCGGCGACCGTTCGACCTTGCCGCAGGCTCGTCTGACCGCGTATTCCGGCTCGCCTGCCCGCTCGAGCTCGGTCGCGTCGAACGCCTGCCGGTTCCACCAGATGACGAGCGTTGCCCCTTCGCCCTGACGCTCGAGCTCGTACGCCCGCAAGCGCGCCCAGAGCTTGAACGGCGGCGCCCCCCATGCGTATAACGCCGCCGCCAACCGCCGCCCAGCCCGCACCATGTCGCGTGCGCCCATTGTCGCGCACGTGCGAGGGCGCGGCCAAAAAGTTGACCGTACTGTATCTTATGCGAACTGAGGGCCTCTGCTGCCGGGGTACCCATCGCGGCGACTCGAGCGAAAAACTCTGAGCCGTTTCGCCGCTCGAGCTCGGCGCGCAAAGGTTCGTTGGTGACACCCAAGCACTCCGCGAGCTCCAGCAGCCGAGCGGTCATGATGTCCACGTGCTCCGCGCTGGTCTCGTCGCCACTGAACCCGAGCGACTCTTCAGCAATCGCCGAGAGCTCTACGACCACCTGATCCCAGTCCTTCCGGACTCTGCGCTCTGCCGAGCGCTGGAGCTTGCGCGCGTGACTTGCCAAACCGTTCCTCCGTTTCGTAGTCGCGCGGCACCGGCCCTACGTGGCCGGGGGAAGCCAAACAAGCCGGCCCGCGCTTGGTGAAAAGTAACCTTTCCGCCCTGCAGGCGCTAGCGCTTCGCGACGGGTATTTTTTGACCCCGACCGTAGGGACCTTTTTCGCCCAGAACTGCGCGCACTGTGGAGCGCGGGACCTTCACCTCCGCGGCGAGCTCGCGCTGCGTGTACCCGTCTTTCGCCAGCTGGCGGATCTTGCGTTCGGTCACGGCTCCGACGCGCCGCGGCCGCCCCCAGTGGCCGCCCTGAGCCTCGACGCGCACGCGTGCGGCGCTGATTCGCTCGCTGAGAGCCTGCCGCTCCATTTGCGCGGCCCAGGCCATCACCGCGATCACGACGTCGCCGGCGGGTCCGTTGAGGTCGAAGCCGTCAGCCACGCTCACGAGCTCGCAGCCATTCGCGCGGAGCTCTTCGACGATCGCGAGCGTCGCGCGGATGCCGCCGCGTGAGAGCCGATCGAGCCGGTAGACGTACAGCCGGCGGAGCTCGCCCGCTCGAGCTCGAGCGCGCACCCGCTCGAGCTCGGCGCGCTGCAGCGTCGCGCCGCTCTTTTTTTCCTCGAACCAGGCGCGCACCGTGTCACCGCGCGCCGAGCTCGCCCGCTTGATTGCCTCACGCTGCAGCCCGACGCCTTGCGCGCGCGTCGACACTCGGAGGTAGGCCGCTGCGTTCATGCTTCGGAGCAGTAGCCAGGGATCAACTTTTCAAACCAGCTCGCACGCCGATTTTCTGTGATTGCTTGCCACTGCCCGCGCTCCAGCAGCACGCCGCAGATCGCAAAACACGCGGTCTTCACGCGGCGGATCCGAACGGGGAACAGGCCCAGCCCTCGATAGTGGGGCACGTCCCGATACGTGTGCCACTCACCAGAACACGCGCACGTGTCCGCCTGCCGCACGTTGAGAGCTGCAGCGATGGCACGCGAGTCGGGACGGTGGCGCGCGGCCTCCTGCAGCCAGACCGATCGACCGCACTCCACGCATCGTCCGGGCGTTTTGACTGTCGCGCCCGGATGCAATCGACCGCACACGCAGACCATTTATTTCACTCTCCGAGTTGGTGCGAGGGGCAAGGCGAATGGCTCACGTCGCCGTTTCCAGCCCGAGCCCACCAGCACCCGCACGAACGCGTACAGCTCGCATCGGGCAGTAAATAAATGCACTGGTCGGAATCGTACTTGTCCCAACAGACGCAGTCGAGCAGATCGCACCAGTCCCCACAGTGCGGGCATGCGTAGTGGCCGCAACGCACACACGGCCCCTGCTCGCGCACCTGTTGCAGCGCCGCGCGCATCTCTTGCGAGTCGTCCGCGGGCCCGTTCATCATCTCGCCCCAAGGCGTGAACACCTTGCAGCTTGGATCGCCGATCACCCAGCTCACGGCGCGATCGCCTTCGAGAAGCAGACGACGCAGCCGAGGATCAGCGGTCCGCGCGTTACTCGAGCCGCGCGCGCGTCGCAAAAAATGCACGGCGGCCGATCTTCTAAGCGTGAATGGATAGGCTCCACTGTGATCGGCTGCGACCGCACGCGCTCCCAACTCTCGGCGCGTTGTTTTTCGAGCTCGGCGCGTTCAAGCTCGAGCCGCTGATCTTCTTCGTCGAAGTGGTCAGCGATTCTTTCTTGCGCACGAGCAATGCGACAAAAAACCTCTAGCTCTTCTTCCGTCAACATTTTTAGAACGGCACGCCGGCGAGTGCCTTGCGGAGCTCGGCCGCTTCCTGGCGGTAGCGCTTGGTTTTGCGCATCTCGCGGTGATGCGTTTTCTCCTGCTCGAGCAACGTGGCGAGATCCTGATCGGCCTGCACTTGTTGGATCGAAACGATCTCGTCCGGGTTCTCCTCAGCCCACTCCAAAAATGCTTCCGTGCGCGAGCGACGCGGGCCCGGCTTGATTCGACTCTTCACCGCGTCGAACACCGGCACGAGCTCGGCGGGCAAATTGTGCCTGACTGCGTCGTCGCTCTCCTGAGCGCGCTCGCGCGCGCTCGAGCGCCTGATCTTGAGTCGGCCCTCAGCATGCCGGACGTCGCGCTGTAAGCTGCGCTCCTCGCGGAGCTCGCCGCGCACTGCAGCCTCGTGCTCGAGCCCGCGCACCCGAGCCGTGCTCTTGTTCGTTTCGCAGACCGAGCGGCCGCTAGCTCGAGCGCTGCGCTGTTCGTCGCGGAGCCGTTCGCGCTCGAGCCGCTGGCGGTCGCGCAAGTCGACGCGGGCAGAGCGGCACAACGAACGCGCGGCCGTCACTGCTGCGCGCCGATTGACCCTGGCTGAGTGAATGCGCGCGCGGAGCTCGGCAAGCTTGGCGCGATCCTGCTCCTTCAGGTGTCGCGCGAGCTCGCGCTGCAGCAGCTTCCGCTCGCTGATGGCCATGGGCTCGATTCTCGCACAGAGCGCGGCTTTGCAGAAGAGAACGGCACGGGCCCTCGAGAGCCCGTGCCGGCGCTGAATTGCCTGCGCGGCCGCGCGGGTTAGACCCGCTGCACTTCGGCGGTTCAGCGCACCAACTTATTGCACAAATCTTGAGCCGAAGCCTGCAGCCGACCGAACGCACCCCTAGGTGCTCTTCGTCCGCACGCGGGCACCGCGTGCACATGACTCGCGCCTACGGCGCGCGCGAGCGAAGCGAGGTCCACACTCCCCGAACCGCGCAAGCGCCGCTGCGTGCAGTGTGCCGGGATAACGTATCAGATCGGAGAGGATCTCATTTGCTTGGACTCTGCTGTGCCTAATTGGCATGGGAGGGGTGACAGCTCACAAGCTCGCCCAAGCGTCGCGCGTTGCGCTGACGTTGGACAACTTCTCCCCACACTGCACGCGGCGGCGCTCGATCGGGTTCGTGAGTGTGCACCTCGCTTCGCTCGCGCGCGCCGTAGGCATCAGCAGACGCACCTTCGCGCCGCCCGCCCCTTCCCCACCGCCAGCGCTCCCACCCGAGCCCGCGCTAGTCGGGAGGCTTGTGCGGCTTGCCGGCGTCCTCGAGTTCCCAACGGCGCGCCGCTTCGGCGAGCGCTGCGAGCGCTTTGCGTTTACGCGCTTCGAGTTCCTCTCGTGAGACCTCCGGCGCTGACCAGCGCCGGCGCTCTGACGGCCCGCGCCGCGGCGCGTCCTTCGGCAACGCACGCCGCTGTAAGCGCCGCGCTCGAGCGTCCGCAATCGCCTGTTTTACAGCGGCTCCGCCGAGCCCCCAGCCCACGGTAATCCGGTGCGACCAGCCGCACGTTAGCGGCTCGGTGCGCCCCTTCGGCACTTCGTTTTTCTTGGCGCGGTAGGTCTGCAGCAAGCCCTTCGATCGGCCCTCGGCAAATGCTCGCGCGACGGTCCGCACGTGGCAGCCAACGCGGCGCGCAATGTTGCGGCGCAGGATCCATCCATCCTTGAAGCTTGCAACTTGCGCCAAAGCCAGCGCGCGCGTCGTCGACACGCCGGCGGCTATCGCACGATCGAACGCCGCTAGGGCCTCGTGCGTCACCGGACCCGCAAAAAACCGGCTAGCTGCTCCCACCTCGCCACCGCGAGATCGTGACCTGCACGAGCTCGCGCCCTCTCAAACCAGCCCAACCATTACCCATTTCCGCGTCGCCAAATTCAACGCATCCCGAGCGCGACCGGCGCGCTGCATGGCGTGACATTGACGATCCGAACGAGTGCCGACAACCAACGTTGGTTGGTTGCCTTCCGCTCTGTTCTGTGGTGCTTTCGTGCATGCGACGTGCAGGGTGCATTTCCTGCTCGGAGCTGCGTGCTGCGTGGCTGGTAACCGCGTTGCGCGCTTGGTGCCTCGCGACCTTTGCAGCCGCGGGGCGCCTCCCTATTTGGGGGGCGGGATGGACAAAACGCCCGATCGGCTGGCCGTGTCAAACTTCTGCACGGTGGGTAGCCATGGACCCACCCCCCGGCCTGTGTGCAACCTGTGCATTGAACCTACGGCGCCCAGGGCCCGATAGGACTCAGGTTTTAGAGCTCATGTGAACGCCGGAACCACGTTCGATCCGTCCCACCAAAAAACCCGGAAGTCCGACACGCCCGCCGGCGGCGCTGCAGCTGCGGAGAGCGCCTGGAAGGCTGAGATCCATTTCCAGTCACTCCAGCGCCAGCCGACGCCGATCGTGAACGTGAGAAAAATAAACCAGTGCGGAGAGCGGTCAGCGAGATTCAGGAATTGCATCGGCGAGCCCTACGATTTCGAAACCTTCGACCTTGCAAAACTCTCGAAAGCCGTCGCACTCCGGCTCCGCGTGTGACACGTCGACCTCATCGCCGACAACGAACGCCGCAACCTCGAGCCCGCACCATGGGCAACAAGTCGCCAGCAGCGGAGCGGCGCACACTTCACTTTCCTTTCCCCTTGGGCGCTGTTGGCCGGGTCGGCGCTGTTGGCCGGGTCGGTCGCTCCGTCTGAAACTTTGCATTGCGATCGACGAGAGCTCGAGCGCGCCGCTTGTCGAGCTCCGCACGCATCATCCGAACTAGGCGCGCTTTGGGCGTCATAGCGTCCCGCTGGTCAGCCGCTCGACGGAATCAAGCACGGCTGTCGTGCCTGCAACCGTGCATTTGAAGCGCACGCGAGCAGCCGTCGCGCTCGACGTCGCCGTGTAGAGCGTCGCGGCGGCGAGCTTCACTAGCGCGTCGTGGCCGCTGTTGTTGTAGGTGTCGAACGTCATCACCTCATTTTGGGCAATTCCGGTCATGTCCAGCGTCAGCGTGCGGGCCGCGGACAGCTGCGACACGCCGAGCACGTGCCGGCGGGCAAATGAAAGCGCCGTGTCCTGGTCCAGCAGGATCCGCGCGTTCGGAAGAGAGCCGGTCGAGACAAGCCCCACGGTGCCCGCGACCGTGCTCGTGAAGATGCAGCCGGCTGCAAATATCTGACGCTCCGAGTAGTCATCTAGGATCACATCGCGAAAGTTGCTGAACGTGTTCGCGAAACCAGAGTCGCAGCCGCGCAGCTGCAGCTCGCCTACGCCGCCGACGTCGCCGCCCTTGATCGTGATCGGCGCTGAAATGCCTAGCTCGCAATCAAACAGGATGATCGCTCCGCGCACCGCGTGATCGGTTATTTCGATCGTTCCGTCGCAGTCGACGCCCTGGCAAAGCACGACGCCGGCGCCGGACACCTGAACATGCCCAACCGTGTTCAGCACCTGATCGCCCTCGATGAGCACGACGCCACCCGAGGGCACGATCAGATCGCCGTAGGTGCCTGGAGCGAGCATCAAGCGCAAAGCGCCGGCGTCTAGCGCCTGCTGCAGCGTGGCGTAAGGCTGCGCGCTCGAGCCGGTGGCGACGTTGACCGGCAGCGCACGATCCGCGTCAACGACCGCGGCGCTGCTGAGCGGTTGGATCGCTAGGGCATAGGCTGAGACGACCATCAGGCAAAACACATCATCCCCGGACTGATGAGGCCCGGATCGCGGTCGTTGTTCTGCAGGAGGCCCGCCGCGCGCGTTGTGATCACTGCTGGCGAAAGCTCCTCGTCCCACAGCGAGCAGTAATAGATCGTGCCGGTAATGCCGAAGGTGCCGTCAGAAAATAGCCCCTGCAGGATGTTCGACACGAGCGTGTAAGTAAGCTGGAAGTCCAGCGGGATCCCGTTCTGGTCGGTCACGGTCTGCCGAGCCGCGTCGATGTACGCTTTCGTGCGATCGTTCGCTGCGACCTCTGCGGAATTGAGAGTCACATGCACCACGTGCACGCCGACCGCGCTCGGCTTTGCGAAGAACGACGCCGGGGCGAGCGCGTCGCCGGCGCCGATCCAAATGTCCCAATTGACAGTGTTTCCCGCCGGGTAAATGCCGCACTGCGAATCGACCGCCGGCGACTGCGCCAGCACGTCGCACACGGTGCCGCCGCTCACGCCCGGAAAGCCCGTGAAGTTTCCGACGATCTCCCATGTCAGAGTCTTGGAGCCGTTCAGAGCATCGATCACTTTGTTGCCCGTCGTGATCGGATCGGAAATCGCTCCCGCCGTGCCGAGTGTGCCGAGCCCAAGCCCGCGCCCTGCAGCGATTGCCGCCCAGGCCGCGGTGCTCGTGTACGTGATCGGCAGGTCGTTTGGATCGCCGGGTGACGAGTCGTGTAGCTCGGTCGGAGTCGTCCCGCTACTTGCCTCGTTGTAGAGCCACTCACCAATCATCGCCATGGCGAGCCCTCAGCCTGCCAGCTTGCGACTACCTACGAGCCCGATCGCGGCATCCGTTGGATCGACCTGGAGCACCACGCGGAGCGCTGTGCCTGCAGCGACGGCCGGAATTACAACCAACGTCGTCAGACCAAATTTGACGGTCACGGTGTGCCCGGTTGCGTATTGGTCGACCGTGAAACACTGCATCGCGCCCGCCAGCGCGCCCGTCAGCGCGAGCGTCAAAGTGATATCAGCGCCAAGATTCTTCGGCACGTGCACGCGCGTCTGCGCAGTGAAATTTTTCGTTGCGTCGCCGTTCAGCACGACCGCGTCGCCGCCCTGCCCGGAGTCGAGCGCCCGAATGATGGACGCGGAGATATCGACGCCGGCGAGAAGCGCGTTTAGCTCGCTCGCTCCATCCAAAAATAGATTGTCGCTCGCGAGCGCGAACGCACCGCCGCCGGTGTCATAGACGCAATTCCACATGCGGACGGTCCCGCCTGCAGTCTGCGCAATGGCTTTTGCGAACGTGCAACGCTCGACGTCAAAGCTGCCCGTCCCGAATTGCACTGAGCCTAGGAAGACGTTCCCTAGAAGCCTGCTGCCCGCGGTCGTCGCAACCAACGCGGCCGTGTCGCCGGCGCTGTTGAACTCGCAATTCACCATGACGAGCGGCGCGGGAACGACGAGCGCGCCGCTGTTGATATTGGTATTCAGGAGCTGGCCGCCTCCCGTCATCGTCAACGCGCCCGCGTAGGTGCAGCCGTCGATCGTGCTGGTACCTAGGTAGCTTTGCGCGCCGCTAAAATCCGTTCGCTGTGCCTCCACCGCGTTTGCCTGCAGCGGCCCGCACGCCGAGTCCTGCGCGGAGAATGGCCCCGTGATCGAGATGGTGCCGCTCGCACCCACACGCGCCAGGTGCACCTCACCGCCCGTTCCGCCGTCGCTGATGTCAGCATCGCACACCAAATCTTCCATGGTGAGCGCAGCCGCCGAGTCCGAGGCGTTCATGGTGATGTTACCGAAAATGCGCACGCCTGCGGGCTGCAGCCCGGTCGTGCCCATGCCTCGAATTGTCAACAACAGCTCTTGAATGCTGAGCGCCGAGCCGTTGCCCGAGTAAGCACCGGGCGCGAGCCAGATCCCGCCGCCGCCCGTTGCTCCCATCGCAGCCACGAGATCAGGCAAAGCGCCGGCGCCGTTGAACGCCTTGTCCCCACTAAAGGCGCCGGTCGGTGTCGTCGCTGTGCCGTTCTCGTCGCCGACCAACGAAGCCGTTAGCGGTGTGACGCTGCCGGATCCGCCTGGCGCCGGCTCAGGCTTCACGCTGACGCCGTCTGCTTGCACAGTGAGCACGTAGCCTGGCGTGCCTGCAGGCATCTCGGGGCCGCTTGGCCCGAGCCGAATGCGAAACGGATCGTTGGTCATGGCTAGAAACACTCTTCGAGCACAAGCGAGAACGTGCCGAAGTTGCCTCCGTTGAGATTGCGTGAGTCAGCGAACGCGCCCACCTGATCGGCCTGGAGCGTCGCGCGAATCATGAGCGAGGTCGTGCCGGCAACTACGCCAAAGCCCGCGCCGCTCGTCAGTGGCCGCGCGCACCAGATATGCCGGTATCCGCCGGCGTCGTCGTGCTCGCCGTCAGTCGACGCCGCTCCGGTCACTGCAGGCGAAACGCCGTGCTGCCCGTAGCTCAGATTTGCCCAGGTCGTTCCACCATCCACCGACGCTTGAAGCGTTAGCGTTACGTCCACGTTGGTGTCGTCGAGGGTGTTGAAGACGTCGAGCGACGCCGTCGCGCGGTAGTTCAGATCCTTGTTTGGATTCGCGAGCTGCGCGATGGTCTGCGTCGCGTTCGGCGAAGCAAGGAGCGACGTACCTACGATGCGCTCGGTCGTGTCGATGATGTTCGCAGTCGGATCGATCTGCGTTGTACGCTCCGCCAGCCGAAGCCGTGCGCCAGGGCCCGGATCGAAAGGCGCGCCGGCGCTGTTGAGGAGATCGGGCCCCGAGGGGGAAAGGCGAAGCGTAGTCATTTTGTTTTCTCCAGTCCTTCAGTCTGATCAGACTCCAAAATCAGCGCGGGCCTTTTGCGTCGTGAGATCCTCTGGCCCTTGTTGGCGGCTATCCGCAAACGCGGTCGACACGAGCACGCGCGTGCTTCGGTCGTTGCCGTTCTGCGCGTAGAGCAACACCGGCACATCGCCGGCGCCGCCCTGTGGCACGGGCGCGAGCTGATTTGGATCGCTGCTCGTGGTGTCGAACACCGCCATTACGTTGACGCCCGGCATGACGGGCCCGGGATTCAGCAGGCGCGCAACGAGCCAAATATTTCCCGAACCGCCCTGCACGGTCGTCCCCTGGCCGTACTTCTGCGCAGACTGCGAGGCCTTCGACGTCGACGCGAGCAAGAGCACCGCGCCGACGCCGACACCCACCACAACCAGGGCCGCAACTGCCTTGGACATGGCGCTTTAGAACAGCTCTTCCAGCAGCACGTGTGCCGAGCCCACGCCGTCTTCCGTGTCGCCGTTCGGATGCGAGATGAACGCGCCGACCGCGTCCGCTTTGATGGTCCCGCGCACGGCTAGCTGCGCGTCGCCGTCGGTGACGTTGAAGAGATCACCTCTGCGCAGCGTCGCAACGAGCTTGCACATGCGTGCGCCGCCGGCAGCGTTGTTGCCAGAAAAACCGATCGTGTGCTCGTTCGACACCAGATCGGTCCAGGCCGTTCCATCGGGGCTCGTCTGGATCGTGAGCGTCACGATGATATCGGTGTTGGTGTCCGAGCTCATGACGTCGCACTCGAGCTCGGCGCGATACTTGAGACCCTCTTTCGGAGTCGTGAGGCTCGTGCTCATCGGCAGATCGCTCGGGACGGGAGTAGCCGAAAGGTTCTGCCCGATCACTTGAGCGATCGTGGTGATGGCGCCCGTCGTGCTGCCCACGGTGGTAAGCGCTTCATTCAAGCGCAGGCGTGCGCCCGATCCCGGGTCGAACGGGCCGCCGTCGCTGTTTTCTACGTCGGGCCCCGAGGGGCTCAGTCGAAGGGTCGTCATGATGCAGATGCCTTTCCATTGGTTACTGTTGCTCCCACGGCTCCGATTACCTGAGCCGCGGTTGGGTTTTTGTTCTGCAGCGTGAGCTTCAAGAGCTCGAGCAGTGCGGGGCCGTTCTCTTCGGCGAGCTTCACGAATCGGTTAGCGATGTCGTGGCTGACTACGTCCCCGGTGTTTTCGCCGCCGTTGACCTCGTTTTCGCGACGCGTGCGCTCGTTCGTTAGGTAGCCCTGCAGCTCCTCCGAGAGCGTCTCGATCGTCTTGGTCGCCGATTCGAGCTGCCGATTTGCGGTCTCGCTGATTTTGGCCTGCGTCGACGCGAGCGCGTTCATCGCGTCCGCCAGGGCCTTCGGTCCGCCGTTGGCGGACAGATCGTGCGCGTCCTTGTTTCGACCTACGACCGTCGTTTGCACTTGGCTCAGCGGCGAATCGTTGGCGTCGAGCGCGGTAAAGGTGACGGAGTGCCGTCGCGGCGCGAGCTGTTCAGCGCAGGCGTCCAGCAGCGCTTCCATCTCGTCGCACCACTGGTCGCGCCCTGCAAAGGGTGCATCCCACGTGTCAAGAACCGAGTCCGCCGTGCTGCAGCGGATGCGCTTGACGCGGCTTGTCTTGTCCGTTTCATCGGGGACAAAGCGGATCGACCAGTTCCTTACGCGCTCTTGTGCCATGCATCCTCCATCTGTTTTTCCCCGATCGCGGCCGCTTCAAATAGAAGCCAGTCGAGCGCCTGATCGTTGTCGTCCTCGACGCCGATCGCGTTGACCGAGCGACGCGGCCACGCGCGACGCACGGCCGAGCCGTGCCACATAAAATTGACCACCAAAAACCAGGGGCGCTCAGCGCGGAGCACGCGCACATGCTTGCAGCCCTCGAACCGCTGCACGTTCGGCACGCGCACGAGCTCGGGCGGAGCCTGCGTAATGAGCAACTCGACCGGTCGCGCTGCGCCGATTGCATAGCGCTGCGCGGCTTCCGGGTACTTGCTGAACGCGCTCCGGAACGTGAGCGGGGAAGCCTCCTGCAGCCAGCGGCGCACGACTACGACCGCGGTCTCCATGGCGAGCTCGGCTGAGACGCCGTCGCGGTCGGTGCGCCCGACTAGCCAGCGATTGAAGCCGGGCACGATCTCGACGTCGTCACGACGCACGCCTGCGCTCATGCTGCCCGCTTTCTGCGCGCGTGCGACACGAGCCAGATCAGCGCCGCGACGCCGGCGCCGATCGCGGCTACTTCGAGCACGACTACCGTTAGATGCTTGACGCTCTCCGCCGCGGCGCCGACGTCGCCGGCGAGCGAGCTCGGCGGCGCACCACTGGTGATCGGGCTCGCCGAGCTCGGCGCGTAGACCGTATCAAGTAAAAAATTGTCGTTGTGCGGCCATGAAAGCTCCGTCTCTTCGCCGCGGTTGAAGAAGCGCACGGTATGCAGCGATGCCGGACCATCGAGCAAGATCGGCGCGCCGGGCAGCTGCACGCGATTCACTGCCGGCGTGAGTGTGCCCGGATTTTGGATGATCTCGATCATGGCCCCAACGAGCTTGTTTGGATTCGCCTGGTCGTCGACCGCAGCCGCCGGCGCGTTGTCCTTGATCGTATTCTCCAGCCAAATTCGGAGCCGGCGATCGGGTGACAAGCCGATCCCGCCGAGCTCGGTGTGCAGATCGTTCAAGGCGTAGACGCTCCAGACGTTCCAGCCCTTGAAGATCGGCGCGAAGCCGGGATCGAGCTGGAAGGTCACAGCAACACCGCCCACGAAGGCAGTTTGTTGGTTTTGAAATCCTGCGGACCAACAAACACGCCATAGGTTCCATCCGCTTGCGGCACTACTGCTGCGTGTGTCCCAAAAATACCTTGGAGCTCGAGCAGGTGATCCACGCTCTGGCCGTCGCTGGGTTGGATCACGCGGCTGGCGTTCGCCGGAAATATTTTCAAGCCTACGAGTCCAGCGCCCGCAAATGCACCGAACAGGATCAGGCCGAGTCCAGCTGCCAGGCCGATCACTAGGATCGTGTCGTTCGTGGACTGTTTCACGCTACGGCCCTCCCGCGTCCACGCGCACGCGTGGCCAGGAAGATCGCGAGCGCTGCCGCAGCGCCCAGCCCAACCAAAAGAAATCCAACCCCTGTTCCAGAGTCGGCAGGCTTTTTTTTTCCGGGGTCGCCGGCGAGCTCGGCGAACGGCCTAGGGCCGCCGCTTGGAGCGCGTCGACCTGCGAACACGTGAGACCGTCTGGCCACGTCGAGCGCGGCGGAGCGTCGCCTAGCCCCGGCGTCCATTGAAAATGCATCACGTCGCCGACAGTGAAGCCGGGGAACGGCTGGAAGCTGGTCGGCCAGTCGCCGCCCCACGTGCCTCCCTGCTCGCGCCACCACTGGCCGAGCTCGCGATAGAACTTCGTCGGATCGTCCGCCGGCGCGCCGAGATGCAGCTCGATGTCGACGGCGCGCCCGAGCACGTGCCACGAGCGCTTGGCCTTGCCGCTCGGGTTACTCGCTAGGTTCGTTTCTTCGGCGCACGTCCGAACCGCTGAGACGATGGACGGCAAGTAGCCGCGGCGCGTGGCTTCAGCGAGCAGGGCCGCGAAAGCTTCGCGCGCGTCTGGCACGAGCCAGTCCAGCGTCTTCAGTCGGTTGCGATCGTCGAACACGCACTAGCCTTTCTTGCCCCTTCAGTGATGCCGGCGACGCTTCGCCTTCGCTCGGCCTGCAGCCATGCGCGCTAGAAACGCGCGCTTGCTGAGCTTCTTCGCCTTGCGCTTCTTGGTGTGGCGCTTCTTGGTGTGGCGCTTCTTGGTGTGGCGCTTCTTGGTGTGCGCCCGCACGTGGCGCGTGCGGTACACGATTTTGACGACGGTGCGCGTCTTTCGACGGCGACCGCGCTTCGCGCGACGCTTCTTTTTCTTGCCGCCGCTCTTGGCAGTTTTCCTCAGCTGATCGACTAGGCTCATGCGTCAAACTCCTGGTAACCAGTGCCCCCCGTGAGCACGCTACCGGCCACGAGAGGCACAAACGCCAATGCTGGCACGACGACTGCGGTCCCGCGAATTGTCAGCGTGCACGCCGTCAGCGCGAAGAACCGGAACGCCAGCGGATCGAGCGGCACATCCGCGCCGCCGCGCACGACGATCGAACGCATTTCAATAAGTCCGCCGCTCGTCGCCGGCGTGACAGTGACGCGCACCTCGAGTGTTTCATGCTCCTCGTCGACCGGGTAGCAAATGAGTGCGACCTGTCCGGGCACGCTCACGCGGAGCGGCAGCGCGACGCCATTCACGCGGATCGTTGACGACGTGCCGTAGAGCAGATCGGCCTTCATGTTCTCGGGGCCGAACGCCGTCACGCGCCAAAGATTCGGCGCGAGTATTTCATCGATCAGATCCAGCGGTGTATTTTCGCCGGTCTTCCAAGTGCCCGTGCGCTGAATCCCATGGACGTAGCCCTTGAAGTGCGACGCCGGATCGAGCACAGAGCCCGGCGCCGGCGACGCCGGAATTCCATCCGGAAACGCACGCGGCCACGGCCCTGGCCCGTGAGGCACGGGCGCTTGAGGCGCAGACGCCGGCGGGTAGGGCGGGTAAATGTTCATGCAGCGCGGCGGGTGACTCGGTAGGGGCGGAGGGAATGCGCCGCCGCGGCTTGCGTGGTGCGCGCAACGTTGGCGATGCCTACCATCGCGTTGCCGTGCGTCTGCGCCAGGTGCGGCAGGCGCTGCACGAGGGCAGCAAGGAAGCCGTGCGGGTTCGGAGCGGCCGCCGCGGCGCGCGTGATCGCGAGCTGTTGCATCGCGCCGACCACCTGGCGCGCCTGCACGTTGCCCTGCTGCGCTTTCTGGACGACGGTCGCCATCGCCTTCTGTTGGTTGATCGCGAGCGCGACCTTGGCCGTGTTTGCAGCGGTGACAACGCCGTTCTTGATAGCCTTGGCTGCCTCGATGCCTTGATTCACCCGCTCGATCGCCTGGTGAGCCACTTCGACCGCGGCGGCCGCCGGCGCGAGCGCGGGCACTGCGACCGCAACCGCGTCGAGCGCGTATCGAAATGTTTTGCTCTGGATTGCCGCCTTACCGTACTGCGCAGCCTTCGAGACGACGGCACTCGCCGCTTTCTTGATCGCTGGCACGACCGCATGCGCAACGCTCGTCACGGCGTGCGAGACCGCGTGCGCGATCGAGCCGAAGATCGAGCCGACCGACATAGGCTCGCCGACGCCGCCCTGCAGCGGGCAGCCTACGGCGCTGAGCGCATGGTGGAGCTCATGCCAAATCACGTCGAGCGGCACGAAGACACGGAGCGGCGTGCCGTCGATGGTCAGCGTCAACAAAACGCCGTCCTCGCGCCAGTTCCACCCGAAGCCGGTCAGAGGCTTGTAGGCCTCCTGCACAGCGGGCGCGACGTCGCCGACCGTCCAATGATGCCGAGCGCCGCGCACGTGGTGCGCCGCGTGCACCGCGTGCGCCGCGTGCTGCATGCGCTGCCCTGCCGCGTGCGCGGCAAGAGCTCGGAACGGACGCTGGAAAGAATGCATGTCAGCCCTCCAACGAGATCGGGGTAAGGATCGGTTTTGCAGGCGTGCCGAAACCTTGGCCAGCTTCGCGCGCTGCGCTCTCTTCCAAGAGCTGTCGATGTGCGCCTGTCTTGGTCTGAGCGATCTGCATCAGAGACGCCTTGTAGTCGGGCAGCCAGTGCCCTTCTCGGAATGAACCGGTTGGCCACGCGCGCACGATCGGGATCGCGCCGATCTCTTGCGCCATGCGGAGCGCCGTGCCCATGCCGAACTTGGAATCGGCGCCGAGGCCCCGAGCTCGCTGCCAGTCGGCGAGGCCCGGTACCGCTGCGCTTCGCCAGCTCGTGTTATTGCCCTCCTGGCCGAGCATCGTTTGCACCACCGCGATCGTGTCCGCCGGCGCTGTGGGCTCGCCTGCAGCAGTGACGACCAGCGGCGGGACCGAAATCGTTCCTCCGCCTGCCGGCGCGGTAGGCGCCTGCGTCGGCGCTCCTGGGATGGCCGGCAGGGCGATTTGACCGCCGCCGCCGGGGAGAGTGACCACGGTTCCGCCGCCCGGCGTCTGGGTGACCTGTGGAAGCGCCGAGGGGGGCACGGTGACCGAGCCGCCGCCCGGCGTCGGGATGGTCACGCCGCCCGGCGTAGAGCTCGGCACGGGCCCAGGAGGGGGCGCTACGACCACAGAGCCGCCGCCTGGCTGGCTGAGGGGCGGAACGGTGACGATCCCGCCGCTCTCGGCATCGCCTGCAGGCTGCGAGCCTGGAGCCACGGCGGGCCCAGGTTGGGGCGGAACGGGGGGAGGGGGAAGCGGCGGCTTATCGGCCGCGTGCGCCTCCGAAGGGCTTGACAGCATCACGGCGGCCGCGATGCCGCCGACGACCAAAAGGCCGATCACGACTTTGCCGGCGGTGTTCATCGTCTCAATGCTCCAAGTAAAATGGATGGATCTTCGCGGGGCCCGCGGCTGTCGTCGAAGAAGCGCGCGAGGTTGAACCGCTCGCCCGGCTGACGCCTGATGAGCACGTGCATGCGCGGGCCGTCCCACTCGCAACGACACTGCGCGTCCTCGCCTGCAGCGAAGAGCTCGCCGAGTCGCCAGATGCAAGCGTCGTCGCAGTCCACCCATTTGCGGCGGAGACTTGTGAGCGGGAGAGCAAAATCCTCGAGTCCTTGTCCGTAGGTCGGTTCAGGTTGGTAGCGAACGCCGCTCTGGTAGAGCGGCGGCAGATGCCAACCGCTCATCATCGCGGGCACGCAGCCCCGCGCCATGCCTTCGATCATCCGAGCGCAGAAAAACGCCGCTTGTCCCGGCGTGAATGCGCTCGGAAGGCCTCGGCCTGGCGCGAGACTCGTTTGGATGATCACCGGCGCAGAGCGGTGCAGTAGAAAGCGCCGCGGAATTGCTTGTCGCCGGCGGTGATGTTGTTGCGGACCGTGAAATCGATCCCGGTGTTGGTGTCGATGGTCGGCCAGGAAATCTGCGGCGAGGTCGAGACCTCCGAGAAGAGCTCGATCGGTACGCCGTCCTCGCTGGCGAAGAGGTTCGTGCCTGCGATGTTGGCGTTTGTGATCTCGAGGTTCTGGGTGTTCGACGGGTTGAACATTTTCTGGGGCGCAAGCGGGCGCTTGGGCTTCAGCGGAACCACCGTGCCGAGCGAGGCCGCCGGGATCGTCGTGTGCCCGAAGCCGAACCAGCTCACGTCACCGGCGACGTAGTCCATCGGCGAGAACTGGACGGGGCGCCCCGTGCCGGGGTCGACCTGTTGCACCGGCGCTCCCATGCCGGGATAGGAAGCACGGACGGACGGATCGCCGACGCCCGGATACGAGGGACGCACGGACGGATCGCCGACGCCGCCGGCGGCGCGAAGAAGCTGATCTGCGAGTTGTTGAGAGTTCATCGAAAGGGTCTTTCAAAAAAAGGGTTGGGTTCAGTTGTGCGAGCTCGCGCGAGCGAGCGAGTGCGGCTCGTGCGTGACTCAGGGAGTCGCGGGGTGCTGCGAGACCGATTGCGCGTGCTTGTCCAGAATGAACCGGTACAAACCCACGCTCATGATCCCGAAGCCGAGCCCTGCGACCGGCGCGCGTCCCTTGCCAAGACCTTTGATGAAGATCGCGGCGGCGATTGGCGCGAGACCGATCAGCAGGTTGGTCGGAACGGGGCCAAGCTTCGCTTGGTCTCCGTTCTTGCCCATTTTGATGTCGACGATCGCGCCGCCACCAGCGCCGACCAATTCACCCAAGCCCCCGTAGACCAGATCAGCCTCTTGCGTAGCGTGCAAGCGCTTGATCGTGTTCTTCTGACGCTCGAGCGAATCGGCAGCGCGCTTCATGAGAGAAGATGCCATCTCACCGCTTTCGCTCCATGGCGGTGTAGGCGACAACGCCCCAAAAACGCCGTATATATACGCAGAGCGATGGACGCCCGGGAACTACGCGAAAGCCTCCAGCACAATGGACCTTTGCTGCCGGCCGTGTTTCACGAGGGAACGCAGATCGACGGCCGGCGCCGCTCCGAGCTCTGCAGCGAGCTCGGGATCGAGATTGCAGAGCGCCACTGCGCGACGCTCAGCGACGCGTGCGCGTGGCTTTGGACGGTCGATCACAAGCGCCGCGCGCTCGAGCTCGCAGGCACGCGCAACGTGCACGAGCTCGCCGAGCTCTGCGGCGCACGTCCCGCCGCCGTCGCGCGCGAGCTCCGCGCGCTTGGGCCGCGCCCTAAGTTTGTGCACAAGGTTCCGCGCCAGCTGCAGGGGCAAAAGTCCGTCCAGTTTTTATTTTGGATGGAGCCTCAGCTCAAAGTGCTCGCGACGCGCGCCGCGCAGCGCGAGGGGCTCAGCCTGTCGGCGTTCTTTCGGGAAGCGATCTACAACCGCGTTCAGCTCGTTGACGGTACCGCGCCGCTCCCCGGCACGCACCGCGCGCCGGCGTGGATCAAGCCGCGCGAGAAAAGGAACCGGGCACGATGACCGATCATCCGCCGGTAGGGCACACGCGCCTTACGTGTTGCGACTGCGGCAAACAGGAAACCTTTCCTAGTCAGCACCCGTGGCCAAACGGGTGGACCGAGTTTTATCCAGAGCACTGCGCGACCTGCGAGTGCTGCGAAATCCGTTGTGCTGCCTGCAATGTGTTGCACGGGAAACGAGTCACGTGAAACGCAAAGCTTTTCCATGGAGCACGACTCTGGCAAACTTCGTCCATGCGAAACCGACGACCCCATCGGGACGTCGCCAAATGTGCGATCTGCCCGGTTCGTACTAGCGACCTGCGCCGCGGGCTCTGCTTTGCCTGCTACCAACGGCAACGCCGGCACGGCGCGCTACAGCTGCCCGCGGTGTGCGTCGGCTTCGAGGGCAACGGCTGCCGCGTCACTGACGCGCGACTACTGCGCCCCTGCGGTGAGGGCCTGCGCTGCCTCAATTGCTTGTACTTGAGCGGACGTTGGGCGCTTGCACAGCGCCGAACGGTTGCGACGGCGACCGAGAGCGCTTGCGTAGCTTGACCAGCCACGAGACCGCGGCCGCCACAAAAATTGACGCGGCTACAGCCCAGGGCGCACGCCCCGTTGCGACCCAGCGGAAGAACGCGAAGCCGCCGCACAGTCCCAAGAACCCGACGATCGCAGCGAGCACGTAGCCGGCGCGCGTGTACGCGCGCTCGGCCGCCTCTTCCTGCACGATCCAATCGCGCAAGCGCGCGAGGTCGGACGCTTCGCCACGGAACACCGCGACGTCGCGCGCCTGCTCTTCGGCGGCGCTCTCGGCCGCCGGCGCCTTGCCGCCGTCGGAAAAGATCAGCGGCGGAGCTTCGGGCAGCTTTACCGATACGTGCACATCATCGCGGATGATCGGAACCTCGCTCGTCGCAAGCACCAAGAAATCGATCCGCCGCATGGTGCGGTAGGTGCGGCAAATCGGCATGGAGTGCTGCACGCCGTGCCCGAGCCGCACGCCAAGCGAAGCGCCCTCCTTGCCAAAAATCGGAGTCAGCAGGCACTCGCGCCCGCACGCCGGGCACTCGAATTGAACCGCCGCGGGGCTGTTCGGGTGAAGGACTATTTCATGAGCCATGCAACGATCTCCAGCAGCGCGCCCTTCCCCTTGAGCTTGGTCAACTTTTCACCCACGGCGACGATCAACTTTGTAGCGTTCTCGGTGCTGAGGTCGATCACCGCGAAGCCCTCGCCGTGCGGCAAGTGCAAGCGCAGGCCGCCGCTCGAGCTCAGCGACACGAAAGGAACGCGCTCGGGCTCAGGCATTCAGGTTTCGGCCGCGGCGCTTGGACGCGGCACGCCGCTCTTGCTTGACGTTCACTCCCTCGCCCGGCGCTGTTTCGACGCGGAACGGCTCCGGCTCGCCCACGTCCAAGGGCGTCCCCGCGGCGATTTTCTGTAGTGTCTCGTCGCTCGCGAATAGCGGAATGGTTTTCAGGTGGCCGACTGCGATCGGAAGCAAGTCGACTCCGCCGAGCTGGTAGCAAAACCAGTAGTCCTCGCCTACCCAGCGGGTCACGCCTTGGATCTCGTGCAAGGCCGAATCCGTGAAGCAGTAGAGGTCCTGACCGTTCTTCCATTGGAACTTCGGCACGCGCTCGGCCATTGCAAAAAGCGCCGCGCGCGGCACGGCGAGAAATCCGAAGCCGGCGAGCCACTTGCCCGCCGTTGGTGCGAGCTCCGAATTAGCCGCGACCTCTCCAATGGACGTCGAGTAGACAGCCGACGCCGCGACGCCTTTTTCCGCGACATACACGCACAGCGCCGCCGCCTGCTCGACTGAAAACACCATGTCATCATCCACGAACAGCGCCACGTCCCGATCGGGGTGCATTTCCATCGTGCGCACGGCCATGGACAGCGAGATGTTGCGAGCGATCGCGACGTCGCTGCTGCCTTCGGTGATGAGCTGCGCCGCGCCCGCCATCCGAACGGCGTTCATGCAGCTTTGCGTGCGCGAGTCCATCGCGCGGTTTGTGGCGACCACCAGGAGCACGTTTTTCATGGTGCCCGGGAGTTTCGCATCATTCGCCGAGGTCTGCAAAAAACGCCACCACTACTACGAACGCGGCCAACGGCAGGGAAAGCGGCCAAAGACAGGCAATCAGTACGACGCGGCTGTCAGCTTCACCACTCAGGAAACGAACCCAGAGAAAGGCCACGACGCACGCGATCACAACGTAGCCTCCTGCGTAAGCAGCGAGCTGCATTCACGGACACCGGCAGGCGTAGACCGCGTGTGCGAGCGCGACGCTGTGATCGGTCTGGCCGCCGGCGTAGTCGCACGCCGGCGAGCAGCCACTAGGCCCGCAGTGCTCCGCCTCGTAGCAGTCGAGCGTCACCGCGCACGATACGCCCGGCTCCGCCGGCGCCGGCGTGCACGTATCGCAGCTCGAGCCTCGCCAGCCGTTGAGGCAGTCTGCCGGCTCACCGCCGGCGCCGGCGCTCGAGCCTGCAGCCCCTGCCGAGCCTGCCGAGCTCGAGCCTGCCGAGCTCGAGCCTGCCGCGCCTGCCGAGCTCGAGCCTGCCGCGCCCGCCGAGCTCGAGCCTGCCGCGCCCGCCGAGCTCGAGCCTGCCGCGCCCGCCGAGCTCGAGC
>Ga0070686_100000557_pt1 | contig 22262 bp, 18 predicted proteins | sample KBSS23LmetaG_FD_65654 | JGI IMG/M metagenome (GOLD analysis project Ga0070686, IMG submission 65654) | Switchgrass rhizosphere microbial communities from Kellogg Biological Station, Michigan, USA - KBS S2-3L metaG | ecosystem: Host-associated > Plants > Roots > Rhizosphere ... | reverse complement strand
GATCCGGCCAATCCGACGCTCGAGAATGCGGCCGGCGACATCCGCTTCGAAACCGATTTCCGATCGGTCTACGCGCGCGTGATCGACAACTGGCTCGGCGGCGACTCGACCCGCCTCCTCAACGGCAATTTCCGCAACGCGAGCCTCACGTTCGTATGAGGCAGCCCTGAAGGGCTGCGCTACGGTCACTACCGTCACGACGCAGCGCAGGCCTTCAGGCCTGCCCGCGGTAACGCCGCCTTCAGGCCTGCCATCGCTTCCGGATTAGAATCTCCCGATGCCGCCAATCAAGCGGACGAAGTTCAAGCTCTCGTCCGAGCAGCTGCTCGAGATGTTCTACTGGTTGAAGTTGATCCGCGCCTTCGACCTGCGCCTCAGCACGCTCGTCAAACAGGGCAAGGTCCGCAGCGGCGTCTACACCGGGATCGGCCAGGAAGCGATCATCGTCGGCACCTGCTTCGGGCTGCGGCGCGAAGACTTCATCTGCCCGCTGCACCGCGACCTTGGTGCGTTCCTGATGAAGGGCGTCGACGCGCGGACGATGATGTCGCAGATGTTTGCCAAGGTGACCGGACTGTCGAAAGGCCGCGATTCGGCGCTGCACAGCGGCGTCAACGAGCTCGGCATCTTCGGCAACACCAGCATGCTCGGCGCCAACCTCCCGGTCGCCGCCGGCATCGGCTACACCTTCAAGATGGAGAAATCGGACAACGTGGTGATCGCCTACTTCGGCGAGGGGGCGAGCAACGTCGGCGACTTTCACGAGGCGCTCAACTTCGCCGGCGTACAGCAGCTGCCGATCGTGTTCATCTGCGAGAACAACCAGTACGCGTACTCGGTCCCGCTCGAAAAGACGATGGCCATCGACGACGTGGCGATCCGCGCCGAGGGCTACGGCTTCGAGGGCATCGCCATCAACGGCAACGACGTCCTCGCCGTCTACCAGGCGATGCAGGGTGCGCTGGCGCGGGCGCGCGGCGGCGACGGTCCGACGCTGATCGAGTGCAAGACCTACCGCTGGCACGGCCACTCGGAGCACGACAAGGCGTTCTATCGCACCGACGAAGAGCTCGCGATGTGGAAGAGCCGCGATCCGATTCCGACCTTCACCACCTATCTCCGCGCCCGCCACGTGCTCGACGATGCGAAGCTCAAGGAGATCGAAGATCGGGCGGCGCAGACGATAGACGACGCCGTGGAATTCGCATCGAACGCCCCGGACCCCGCGCCGGAAGACGCCGTCACCGACCTGTATGCGTAGCGCTGGGAACCACGACGTTTTTTTCGTGGTTCCGTCCCTCTCGATATGAGCAAAGAACTCTCGTATCTCGAAGCGATTCGCGAGGCGCTGGCCGAAGAGATGCGCCGCGATCCGAAGGTGTTCGTCCTCGGCGAGGACGTCGGCCCCTACGGGGGCGCCTTCGGCGTCACCCAGGGCCTGCACGAGGAATTCGGCGACCTGCGCGTCGTCGACACGCCGATCTCGGAGTCGGCGATCATCGGGATCAGCATCGGCGCGTCTCAGCGCGGGTATCGTCCAGTCGCCGAGATGCAGTTCGCCGACTTCATCTCCTGCGGCTTCGATCAGATCGTCAACCAGGCGGCGACGCTGCGCTTCCGCTATGGCGGCCGCGCGACGGTGCCGATCGTCGTCCGCGCGCCGAGCGGCGGCAATGTCGGCGGCGGCCTCTATCACTCGCAGAATCCCGAGGCGTGGTTCATCCATCGTCCCGGGTTGAAAGTGGTCGCGCCGTCGACGGCCTACGACGCCAAGGGCCTGTTGAAAGCGGCGATCCGCGACGACAACCCAGTGGTGTATTTCGAGCACAAGTATCTCTACCGCCGCGCCAAGGGGCCGGTGCCGGAAGGCGACGATGAGATCGTGCCGATCGGCGCGGCGGCGACGCGGCGCGAAGGGACCGACGCGACCCTGCTCGCCTACGGCGCGATGATGCTGCCGTCGCTCGAGGCCGCCGACCGGCTGGCGAAGGAAGGCGTCGAGGTCGAAGTGATCGATCTGCGCACGCTGCTGCCGTTCGACAAGGCGGCGATCTTCCAGTCGCTCGACAAGACCAGCCGGCTGCTGATCGTCCAGGAAGACGTGAGGACGCTCGGGATCGCGTCGGAAATCTCGGCGGTGATTATGGAGGAGAAGTTCGACGCGCTCGACGCGCCGGTGATGCGCGTCACCTACCCGGACACGCACCCGCCGTTCTCGCACATCCTCGAAGCGGCAAACCTGCCGAACGCTGACAGGATCGCCGCGACGCTGCGCAAGCTGGTCGAGTACTGAGAGTGCGTTGCAAATAACTGTAGCGCGGCCCTTCGGGGCTGCCCGCGCCAACGACGGCGGGCCTGCAGGCTGCGCGACACGGACGCGTGACGGTCAGAAGATCGAATAGACCAGGCCGATGCGGAACTGGAACTGATCGGCGCGCGCGGTGCGCTTGTCGATGCCGGTGGTGGTCGTGATCGACACATCGGGCCGCGCGACCATGTAGCCGACGTTCACGTTGAGGCCGAACCGGTTGTTGATGTCGTGCCAGAAGTCGATCTCGGGGCGAATCACGAAGGTGTTCGAGGCATCGGCGTCCTGTACGCCGACGCCCGTGCGCGCCTGGTACGCGGCGGCGAGGCCGTCGTCCAGGCTCATCGACGAGAACGCATAGCCGGCGAGCACGCCGGTTGAAATCGCGTTCCGGCCGCGCAGCCAGGTGTAACCGTAGCCGCCCATGATCGGACGGATATGCACCTCGCCGAGCCTGATCGCCGTCCCGCCGACCGGCCGTTCGATGGCGACTTCATACCAATTCAGGCCAAAGTGCGGACCCCACCCCGGTTCGAGGTCGCCGAAACGCCACAGCGGTTCAGCTGAGATGACCGGGCGCGCGCGGTCTTCAGTGGACGCATGATCGCTCGCGCCAACGAGGAAATCGGCGCCGATGGCAAAGCGGCTTTCGGTCTGGGCGGCGGCCGGCATCGCGGTCGCTACCGCGATGACGAGCGCGAAGGCAGGAACGATCAGCGATTTCACGTCGCTTTCCTCAGCAAGCGACGTTCCACCTGTTCTGGTGCTGTGCTCGTGGCGGACGCCAGCGCCGGATCAGCTCGGCTGGTTCAGAACGTCTGGCGGGCGACCCACTCGCGCAGCAGCGAATCGACCACCACATAGCGGTCGTTCTCCCGCGCGACGATATCTTCCCGCGCGAGCGCGATCAGCGCCGCCTGCACGGTCGACGATCCGCCGAGACGATGCCGCGTGCGCGTATCGGCGGCCATCAGGTTGCGGCCATCTTCAACCACTACCGCGCGCAGGACGGCGCGCTGCGCGAGCGTCAGCCGCTGCCACACCGCCTCGAACATCGTCTGCTGCTCGAGCAACAGCCGCTTCAGGGCCGCGTGCAGATCGTCGAGCGACGCCTTACGGCGGCCGCGCGCGCCGACTTCGTCCCAGGTTTCATGCGCGAGCCGCTGCACGTCGTACGGCAGATTGCCGGCGAGATCGACGATCGCCGCGCCGAGGCCCTCTTCAGGCTTGAAACCGGAGCGCGCGAACCGCGCGTCGATGAACGCCGCGAACTCGTCGGCCGGAATCTTCTCGAGCCGCATCACCGGCCCGGCCTTGTAGAACGGCCGCTTCGGGCCGAGCATCCGCTCCATCAGGCTCGGCTCGGATCCGGCGAAGACGTAGCCGACCTCGCGCTGATGCTGCACCGCGGCGCGCAGCGCCTGCTCCACTGAGCCGCCGTTGAACCCGGCGATCGCCTGGAACTCGTCGAGCGCCACCACGACCTTCCGGCTCCGCGCCGCCGCCAGCTTCGCCGGCAGCTCGAAGACATCCTGCGCCAGCCGCGAGACGTCGCGGTCCGATCGCACCGCGGGGAAGGAGACGGTGAGCGCGCCGAGCGGCGACTGATCCGGCGCGTAGCGAACCTCGGCTCGCGCCGAGCGGATCGCCTCGCGCAGCCACGATCGGGCGCGGTCCGAGCGTGTTTCGGCGGCGACGATCGCGCGGGCGTAGCCCTCGAGGAAACCGACGTAGGAGCTGAAGCTGGCGACGGTCAGCTCGATGGTCACCGCGTCGCGCCGCGCCATGGCCGCCAGCGCGCGGCGGATCAGCGACGACTTGCCGTAACGGCGCGGCGAGATGAGGAAGATTTTCTGCCCGGCGGCGAGATCGGCGACCAGCCGGCGCAGCTCGTCGACGCGGTTGACGAAGGCCGCCGCCGGCACCACCTCGCCGTAGACGAACGGGTTGCGCGTTACGTCGAACACCGTAATCGCTACGCAGTATAGCGTAACGAGCGATCAGTGGCAGCGATTGTCCGTGCTGAGGTCGAACGGCAGCTCGCTGCCGGCCTGGATGAAGACCGAGTCCCACCCGGCCTCGCGCAGCGTGAACTTGAGGACGCCGACGGCTTTCAGGGTCGCGACGCTGGTCGCCAGGCGCGGCCCGAAGTCGTAGAGCGGCGCGCCGCCGGTCCCGGCTGTGTACTGGCGGATGCCGGCGAGCGGCGAGTCGCGCCGGCCGTTCGGATCCATCCAGTCGAAGCGTTCATAGAGGTGATCGTGGCCGTTGACGACGACGTCGACGCCGAACTCGTAGAGTACCTGCCACACCGGGCGCATCAGCGCGTTCGTGCCGGCGCTCGGCCCCGACGTGAACAGCGGGTGGTGCCAGTAGGCGAGCGTGCACCGCGCCGTCGGCGTCGCCTGGTTCTCGTCGAGATCCTGCTTCAGCCACTGGAGCTGCTCCGATCCCGGGTTGACCGGGACGTTGCTGTTCAACGCGACGATGTGCCAGTTGCCCAGGGTGTAGCTGTAGAACCCGGCGCCGCGTGGCCCGGCCAGGTCGCCGAAGTAGTCGTAGTAGGGGATCCCGAACGACGGCGGGTTGTATTCGTGGTTGCCGGGACTTGGCCGGGTGCGGTTCCGGAACCGGCCCCACCGCGGGCCGTAGCAGTTCTGGAATTCCGCGGCGGTTCCGTTGAAATAGGCGTTGTCGCCGGCCGTGAAGACCACGGCATCGGTGATTCGGTCGATCAACCGCGCGGTCGACTCGGCGGCGGCAGCCCCATCGAGGGTGGAGCAGTCGGCAATGTCGCCGGCGCCGACCAGGGTCACCGGAGCGGCGGGCGGGTTGGTGATTGGCCCGGGCCCCGAGACAGGCGGCGGCGTCGGCGCGACGCTACTCGAGCCACTGCAGGCCGAGGCCAGGATCCCCGCGACGAGCACCCGCCAGAGACCGGGGGTCCGTATGCTCATGCCCTCCAAAGTGCATTATTGTCCGGCTCAGCCGTAGTGTATAGTCGCAACTCATCAAAATGTTAAAAAGGCCAGTCGGTGACCGTTTGGTCATGTCGCCGATGGAACGGCTCGTCGCTGGAGGCGCGGCGGAGGCGTTCGAACGCCAGGTCCAGCAGCTGTTTCGCAGCGGCTACCGGCACCTGGTCGTCGACTTGAGCGGCGTCCCGGCGCTCGACAGCGCCGGTATCCGCGCCCTGGTCCGCGGCCACACGACTGCGCAGCGTGTCGGTGGCACGCTGCGGCTCGCCGCCGCTCGGCCGGACGTCCGGCGCGTGCTCGAACTCGCGCATCTCGCCAGCGTGTTCGACACCTACGACACGGTCGATGCGGCGCGCATCGCCGCGTGGCCGTGGCGGATCATCGGCATCGCCGCCGCCGGCGCCGCCTTGTGCACCGCGCTCGTGGTCGCCGGTCTGAAGTGGCCGGTCGAACTCACCGGCCTGTCGACAGAAGCCGAAGAACTCCTGACCAGCGGCAAAAAGGGATCGGCGGCGATTCCTCTGCATCCCTTTCAGCCGTTCCTCGAACTGCTCAAGCTGGTCGTCGCGGCGTTGATTGGCCTGCTCGTCACGGCGGTCCATCAGCCGGCGGCGCGCGACCGCAGCCGTTCGATGGAGCAGGCGCAGACGTTACTGTGCGTGTCGGGCGCGATGATGATGATCATCATCGGCAACTCGCTGGCGCGCGCGTTCGGCATTGCCGGCGCGGCGAGCATCATCCGGTTCCGGACGCCGGTCGACGACCCGAAGGACGTCACCATTCTGTTTCTGCTCATGGGGCTCGGGATGTCGTGCGGCCTCGGCGCCTTTGCCGTCGCCGGCCTCGGCACCGCCTTCCTCTGCGTCGCGCTCGTCGCCCTCGATCGCGTGTCGGCGCAGCGGGCGCGGGTGATGTCGGTGGAGATTCTCGCCGCCGGCCGGCAGTTCCCGACCACCCACGTCGAGAACGTCTTCGCCCGCAACCAGATCGTCTTCGAGCCGCGAGAGATCTCGCAGGCCGACGACGTCACCGTGAAGTACCACACCTGGCTCGACGCGCGCACCTCGCTCGAGGAGCTCAGCGTGCAGCTGATGGCCGACAGCGCCGGCGTGAAGTCGGTGGCGTGGGAGCATCCGAAGCGGGAGCGCGTATGAGCGAGCGAAGCACGATTCCGCTCGACCGGTTGATCACCGCGCTCGAACAGCGCCGCACCGCGATCGTCGACGTCATCCGCCACGCGCGGCGGCGGATCACGCTGTCGCTCTTCCGCTGCAACGATCGGGTGATCTTCGAGGAGCTCGCCGCCGCCACCGATCGCGGCGTCCTTGTCGAGGTGCTGGTGACGTCGCGGGTGAAAGGCGGGCGGAAGAAGATCGAGAAGCTGTGGAACGCGCTCGAGAAAACCGGGGCCGTGGTCAAGGCCTACACCGATCCGGTGGTCAAGTACCACCCGAAGTACCTCGTCGCCGATGACGGTCCGGCGATCGTCGCGACGCTGAACTTGACGAAGAAGTGCTTCAGGAAGACCTGCGACGCGCTGGTGGTCACCCACGATCCGGCTGTCGTCGCCGGACTGCGCGCGCTGTGGGACGCCGACCGCGCCGGCCAGGCCATGCCGCCGGAGATCACCGAGCGGCTGATCGTCGGCCCGGAACGGGCCCGGCGCCAGTTCACGGCGCTGATCGAACAGGCGCGGCGCAGCATTCGTCTGATCGACGCGAAGCTGTCGGATCCCGATCTGGTCTCGATGATCAACGCCAGGCGCGGCGCCGGCATCGACGTCGAGGTTTTTTCCGGCAAGCGCGCCGCCGGGTTGAAGTCGCACGGCAAGATTCTCCTGATCGACGACCGCACCGTCGTCGTCGGCAGCCTCGCGCTGGCTGCGCTCAGCCTCGACTTCCGCCGCGAGGTCGCGATCGTCGTGCAGGAGCCGACCGCCGTCGAGACGGCGATCGATCTGTTCAACAGCGTCCGCGACCGGGCGGCGTCGGACGGCCAGCCGACGCCGCGGACTGGAGACGAGGCGTCATGCTGATCGCCATCTGTCTCGCCGCGCTGCTCGCGGCGCCGCCCGACGCCGTCGTCGAGGCGCCGGCGGCGCAGGGCGCCACTGCACCGGCCAAAGACGCCGCCAGGAAGCCGAAGAAAAAGAAGAAGGCGCCGAAGGAGAGCGAAGCGGCGCCAGACGATCCGATCGACGTCGACGCCGCGGAGCGTGGCGGCGGCGTGCGATTCGTGTGGAAGCAGCACCCGTCGCTGCGCTTCGGCGACTTCGCCCGCGTCGACTTCGAAGCGAAGCTGCAGGAGGACGCGCACTCTTCGTACGGGCCGGTGAAGGGCCTCGACCCGTGGGAGTTGCACCGCAACCGGATCGGCATCCAGGGACACCTGTTCAAGCACATCGAGTACGAGGTCGAGCGCGAGCTCACGGAGAAGGAGCTGACCGAGAAGGACATCCTGCTCGGGCTGACGCCGAGCTCGCAGTGGAAGGACGTCAACGTCAACCTGACCTACGTCAAGAACGCGCAGCTGCAGATCGGCCGCTTCAAGATCCCGTTCGGCCTCGACCAGCTGACCGGCGTCACCCACAACGATTTCGTCTACCGGTCGCTGGGGGCGATCTACCTCGCGCCGGCGCGCGACACCGGCGCGATGGTGCACGGACGGTTCTTCAAGCGCGGGCTGAATTACTGGGTCGGCGCCTTCGCGCACGACGGCGACAATGCGCGATCGAAGAAGATCGAGGGCGGCGACGAAACGGCGGCCGGACGCCTCACCGGCACGCCGTTTCGCAGGCTGGCGCGCGGTCCGCTCGGCGCGATCGAGCTCGGGACCGCGTACACGCTGACCCGGGTCAACGACGATTCGTTCCGTCCCAACGGGCTGCGCGGCCGGACCGTGATGACCCAGGACACGTTCTACGAAACCGTCTACGTCAAGGGCCTGCGTCAGCGGTGGGAGGCGGATGTCGATTGGACGGTCGGCCCGGCATCGGTTCGCGCCGAATACACCCGCGTGACCGACGAGCGGCAGGCGCAGGGTCTTGGCGACGAGGATCTGCCCGATGCGCGCGCGCGTGCCTGGTACGTCTCCGGGACGTGGGTGCTGACCGGCGAAGACAAGCGGCGGCCGCTGAAGGCGGCGGCGCCACTGTTCCAGGGCGGCGTCGGCGGTATAGAAGTCGCGGCACGCTACGAGCGGTTGTGGTTCGACAGCGTCGGGCCGGCGCTCGACGACCCATTCCGCAATCCGCGCGCCGAGACGATCTTTCCCGGCGGCAACCGCGCGCTCACGCTGGGCGTGAACTGGACGCTGAACCGGTTCATCAAACTGCAAGTCAACGGCATCCGGGAACATGTCGAAGATCCCGAACGTAATCCTGTGTCGAACGGCGCAGCGTTCTGGAGCCGGGTGCTTCGACTCCAGTTCGTGCTCTAGATTCGGCGACGGGAGGCAGACATGCTTCTGAACCGGATGCGAGCGTTGGCCGTTTTGACGATCCTCGCGGCTGCCTCACCGTCCGCGACCCTCGCCCAAACGCCGAGCCCGACCAATCCCACCGATCCCAACGCCCCGGCGGCCGCGGCCGATCCATCGGATCGCTTCTTCGACGACTCGCAGTTGCACGACATCAAGCTGACGTGCAACTCGCGCGACTGGGAATCGTTGAACCAGCACTATCTCGACGACACCTACTACATCTGCGACTTCCGCTGGAGCGACCAGGTGCTGCGCAACATCGGCATCCGCTCGCGCGGCACCGGCAGCCGCAGCGGCGTCAAGCCCGGGCTGCGCGTCGATTTCGATCGCTACACGACCGATCAGAAGTTCCTCGGGCTGAAGTCGGTGATCCTGCGCAACAACACCCAGGATCCGTCGGGGCTGCGCGAGCGCCTCGGCATGCTGATGTTCCGGCGCATGGGACTGAAAGGGCTGCGCGAAGCGCACGCCCGGCTGTTCGTCAACAACGCCTACGTCGGCCTCTACACGATGGTCGAATCGGTCGACAAGGCGTGGCTGAAGAAGAACTACGGCGAGAACGACGGGTATCTCTACGAGTTCAAGTACGACGTCGGCGCGCCGCAGCCGTTCGTGTTCCGCTACCTTGGCGCCGATCCCGCCCTCTACGTGCCGATCCCGTTCAAGCCGGAGACGCACGAAGCGGCGCCGCGGCCCGAGGTGTTCGAGCGTTTCATCTGGGCGGTCGACGCGGTCGGCGACTCGACCTGGCGACGCGCGACGGAGGAGTTCCTCGATCTGCGGGCGTTCGTCACGCATCTCGCCGTCGAAAACTTCCTCGCCGAGGAAGACGGCATCACCGGCGACTACGGCCCGAACAACTTCTACATTTATCGCCTCGAGAACAGCAACCGCTTCGTCTTCATCCCGTGGGACAAGAGCAACACGTTCTGGCAGAGCGATTACTCGCTGTTCCGCAACGTCGACGACGGGCCGCCGACGCACCAGAACCGGCTGGCGATTCGCGTGCTTGCCGATCCCGAACTGCGCGAGCTGTATCGCGCGACGATCCTGAAGTGCGCCGACTCGGTGCTGGCCGATCCGGCGCTCACGTCTGGCGTGGTGCCGGCGGCCGACGTCGTCCTCACCCCGGCGCCGCCGGATAAGCCTGGCTGGCTCGAGACGGAAATGGCGCGCGAGTACGCCCAGGTTCACGATGCGGCCATCGCCGACCCGTTCAAGCCGTACACGAACGAAGAATTCGAAGCCTCGATCGCTGCGCTCGTCGATTTCGCGCGCAGCCGCAGCGCCTTCGTGCGTCGGCAGCTCGAGGTCGATCGAACGCTGCACCCGGCGCGGAAATAGGACGACTTGCGGCTAGCGACGTGGGACGTGGAACTGACGCAGACGCGCGGCGGTAGCGTCGAGCAGCTTCCGCCTGAAGCGCTCCTCGTCGCCGCCCGCAATCCGGTCGCAGGCGAAGCCGACGAATCCGTCCTTCGATCCGCGCCGACCGTCGCGCGATTCGTGAACGACGATCGCCGCGCCGGGACGCGGCGCAAAGCGGAACAGGTTCATCACCCACGAGCTCGGCAGGCCGGCCGCGCGTCCGAAAGCCATTGCGGTGAAGAGGTACGGTGCGGCGACCACCGTCCGGCCTTCGGCGAGCGCCGGCCGGATCTGCCACCGCAGGCGGAACGCGAGATCGGCCGCGTAGAGCAGCAGCAGCGTCCGCGCCGACGGCGCGCCGGCGTCGCCGTCGGCGACGGCGAGATCCTGAAAGACACCCGACGCATCCCACCGGCTGATGCCGCCGCGCGTCACGGCGCGAAGCGCCTCCTTCGCGGCGGCGGCGACGGCGGCCGCGTCGACGCCGTCGACGGCGATGAGCTGCGCGCTGGCGCGATGCCTCGTCATCGGCGCCCGTTCACCGCCAGCCAGTCGGCGACCGCGTCGGCATTCCAGTCGGACCACGGCCGCTCGCGCCCCTTCACGAACAGCGCGCGGATCTGCCGATGCTGCTCGCCGATCGACCGTTCGGCGTCGACGGTGATGAAGTTGAAGATCAGCGCCAGCGACTCGTACTCGCGAATGACGCGGGTGATGAAACGCTGGTAGCTCTCGACCGGATCGTCGACGTCGGTGACGTCCTGTCCCGCCTCGTAGAAGTTCGGCGTTCTCGTCGCGGTGACGCGCTTGCCCGACGTCACCGGCGACACCGAGAAATAGAACACCATGTCGGGCCACAGCAGCGGCTGGTAGACCTTGAGGACCCAGTCGAGATCGAGCCCTCGCGCCACATCGCGCGCCAGCGCGGTAAACAGAAAGCGGTCGGCGATCACCAGCTTGCCCGCCCACAACGCCGGCAGGATCACCTGCTCGACGCGGTGGCGGAAGTCGGCGCCGTGCAGCAGCGAGAATTCTTCCGGGCTCAGCGCGCGCACGGACTTGCGGCTCTTGATGATCGGCTTGATCAGCTCCGACGAATTCCATTTCGTGGTGACGACGTCGTAGCCTTCGGACTTGAGCCAGGTCTTGAACAGCTTGCGCTGGGTGGTCTTGCCCGACCCGTCGGGCCCCTCGAAGGCGACGAGCAGGCCGCGCCGTCCGGCCGGATCGGTGAAATGCTTGCGCGCCCTGCGGCGAAGTGAGGCGATCGAACCGGCCATTCTGTAGGTGGTGTCCGGCTTCAGCCGGGACGGTCAATAGTATCGCTTCGGCAGATCGACGATCACCTTGCGACGCAGCAGATCGGCGACGTCGCCGGAGATCCGGCCGCTCTCGATGGCGGCGACCGCGTCGCGGCCGAGCGTGATCTCCTCAGGCAGGTAGCGGCGGCAGGCGCCGTATTCGTCTTCGTACTCTGAGTCGGGAAACTTCAACCGCAGCCGCACCCGATCGCTCTCGGCGGTGACGGCATACAGCGGGTTCAGCCGCAGCTCGCCGGCGGGGCGTTCCGGAAGCGGCGCCAGCGGATGGGCGGCGAAGACGCGGGGATCGCGGCTGGCGACCAGCGCCAGCGCCGGGTTCGCGTCGAGCGTCTGCTGGTCGTCGCGCCGCGACAGATCGAGCGGTCCGCCGGAGACGACGTCGTCGAACAGGCCAAGCTCGCCGAACACGCGCGGCTCGCTGGTCTCGAACAGGCTGGCGTAGCCCTCGGGCGACAGCGGTTGTCCATGCGACGGGCTCCACGTCCGCTCGTTGTGGGTGTGCCCGATCAGGATCGCGCCAGGCGCCGCACTGCGGCGCGAGGCGTCGATCAGCCGTTCCATCTCGCCGACGAACTGGCGCTTCGTCCAGATGTACATGAACGCATCGGTGCACATCGCGAACGCGAAAGCGCCGCGCGCGAACGGCATCGGCGCGTTGCCGTCACAACACACCGGTTCGCACCCCGGCGCGGTGAACCGCCGCGCCAGCCAGATTTTTGCGAAGTACAAGTCGGCGAGGATGGGCGGCGCGCTCGACAGGTCGAGCAGCGTTCGCGTGACGTGTCCGGATCCGCCGCAGATGTCGACGGCGCGCCCGGCGCCGGCCAGCACCGTCGATCCAATCGCGCGCACCAGCGCCTGCGCGACCAGGTAGGTCGGATCCGAGAAGCGGTAGAGGAAATAGCCGCCTTCGAAATTCGGACCGAACGCCTCGACCGTGTCGCGGTAGGTTGCGGTCGGCGACGAGGCAACGGCGTCGAATTTCGCCGCCTGCGCTGCGTCGTCGAGGCCGAACATCGTCCGGCGCGCGAGATCGGCACGGCCCGCCTTGATGTGTTCGAGCGCCGTCACCGACGCCGGCAGCAGGTGCATCACCGGGATGCCGTCGACGACTGGAAACAGACAGCAGTGACAACCGAGGACGCCGTCTTGAATCGTGTCGCCGGCGGCTTCGTGAAACAGACCGTCGACGAGCGACAGCCGGCCGCCGCAGTACGGGCAGCGGAGCAGATCGAGCGTGTCAGTCCGCATGCTGGATCTGGATCTCGCCGAGATCCTCGAGCATCCGGTCGCCGGTTCCTTCGAGCGCGGCGCGGCGGAACTGCTCGGTGCCGAGCCACTGGCGCGCTTCGTCGTCGTTGATCCACGACACCGGGTTGTTCGGTCCCATCTGCGTGCGATGGCAGCGCAGCGCGGCGAGCTTGCGCGGCACCCAGTCGCGGACGTTGACGACCAGCGTCGGCGGCTTGGCACTGTCGCCGAACGCATCGGGAGCGATGCCCCAGAAGCTCGAGTCCGGCGGCGCGCCCCCCTTGGCGTGCGCCGCTTTGACCACTTCCCGCATCACGCCGTGCTGGATCGTGACGTAGTAGAGCGGCGGCGCGTCGGCGCCGAAGGACCGCACGGCGGTGTAAGTGCGCTCGTGCACGCCGATGTGATCGAGGTGCCAGTACAAGCCGTCCTCGGCAAAGGTGATCACCGCGTCCGGGCGGTAGCGGCGGATCGCGTCGACGATCTCCTCGTGCAGTTCGGCGACGTCGTCCCAGCGCAGATCGCCGTCGGGATGGTCGAGGACGATCACATCGGCGACGCCGAGCACGGCGGCGGCGTCGCGCAGCTCGCGCTCGCGGACGCGGCCGAGATCGCCGTGGGGGACGAGCGCCGGATCGCTGATCGATCCCGCTTCACCGCGGGTCGCGCACAGGACGACGACGCGGGCGCCGGCATCGGCGAGACGGGCCAGCGTGCCGCCGCAGGCGAGCGATTCGTCGTCGGGATGGGCGAAGATCCCGAGCACGGTGCGGCCGGCGAGGGGCAGGCGCGCGCCGCTATCGTCCGCCACGACGACCCTCCACGAGACCGGAGTAGACGTCGATGTAGCCGTCGACCATGCGCTCGACGCCGAAGCGAGCGACCGCCTGCTTGCGAACGCGACGGCGGTCGAGGTCGAACACGCGCGGCAGTTCGTTGGTCATCTGCTCGAGGTCTTCGAAGATCATCCCGGTCACCCCATGGTCCACGACTTCACTGACGGCGCCGCGATCGAGCGCGGCGACCGGCGTCCCGCATGCCATCGCTTCGGCGAGCACGAGCCCGAACGGCTCGCGCGCTTGAATCGGGTAGAGCAGCGCGCGGGCGGCGCCGTACAGCTTCACCTTGGCGTCGAAGTCGGCTTCGCCGTAGTACACGATGTGGCGGCCGTCGACGTGCGGCGCGACGCGCTCGCGATAGTAACTGTCTTCGGCGGCGGCGAGAATCAGCTTCATGCCGATGCGCTTGGCGATTTCAATCGCCTGCAGGACGCCTTTTCCCTCGGTAAAGCGCCCCAGGAACAGCAGGTAGTCGTCCGGCTCTTCACGAAAGATGAAACGGTCGGTGTCGATGCCGTGCAGTACGGTGCCGACGACGTTCAGCCCGGAGAGCAGGCGCGCCTGCTCCTGGGAGATGGCGACGAACGGAGCCTCCGGATAGCGCGACCACAGGCTGACTTCCGCCTTGCTCGGCGAGTGATGCAGCGTCTGCACGATCGGCGTCGGCGAGAGCCGCGCAAAGGCGAGCGACATCGGATAGTAGGCCGCCTCGTAATGGATCACGTCGAACTCGCCGGCGCGCTCGACAGCACAGGCGAGGTTGAGCATTTCGTAGAGCTCCCACGGCCACATGTGCTCGTCATGCCAGTAGCCGTGGGGATAGATCGCGTTCAGCTTCGCCGAGGTCCTGGAGTCGGCGGTCGCGAAGAGCGTCACGTCGTGACCGCGCCGCACCAAACCTTCGGTGAGCAGCGACGTCATCGTCTCGACCGAACCCGATTTCGGCGGAGGGATCGTCGTCGCGACCGGGGCGATGTGCGCGATCCTCATGAGCAGGCGACGTCGAGAAGGCGCGGCAGCACGACGCGGGCGTCGAAGTGCGCGTCGGCAAGCTCACGGGCGCGGCGGGCGTGGCGCTCGTAGTCGGTGTTGATGCGATCGAGCCCCGCGATCGCGTCGTCCAGCGTCGAGAACGCCAGCAGCCCGTCGCCGGCCGGCAGATGCGCGGTCCAGCCGGTGTCCTGGACCAACGCCGGCCGTCCCGACGCGAGATAGCATTCGGTCCGATCGCTGAACCAGCCAGAGCGCGTCGCCACGTAGGTGTGCTTGGCGACGCCGAACTCCGCCTTCGAGCCGTGGATGAAGGCGCGGTACCCGTCCGGCGTCCGCGACACCTTCATCGCCTCGACGGTGTCCCAGCCGTACTGTCGCAGCAGTTGCTGCGGGCCGTTGATGGCGAGCTCGAACCGCTGCGTGGTTTTCGACGGCAGCTCGATGAACTTGACGAACTCCTGATCCTTGTTGCCGCCGACGTCCGTGAAGCTTTCGATCTGCCAGGTCATTACCGTCGTGAACCGGTCGCGCGGCGGCGCCGCGGTTTCCCAGTCGGCGATCGTGATCGGCTGCCAGGTCTTGTGCCAGGTGAACTCACCGGTGGGGATCGTCGATGCCGCCGTGCCGACGTTGGCGCCGAACGTGAACAGGTGATCGAAACGCTGGAAGAAGGCCACGTACCACGGCTCGGCCTTCGCGATGGCGAGCTGCGTGAACGCCGGATCGGAGTCGATGAAGACCTTGTGCGGGATCGCCGCGTACTCGTCGCGCCAGAACCACGAGCCGCCGGACAGGTTGATGAAGAGGTCGGCGCCGGCCGCGTAGTCGCGCACCACCGCGGCGCTCTGCCCGTGATAGCTGCCGTCGTAGTTGACGAACGACCAGCGATCGCCGAGCCCGTAGGGGGCGAGCGCGTCGTTGATGTAGGTGGTGCCGTAGCTCGGGTCGGTGGCGCGGGTGTTCGCGATCGGATCGTAGACGCACTCGCCGGTGTCTTCGATGTAGAAGACGTCGTGGCCGAGAGCCCTGAGGCCGAGCAGGTACATGAGCGAGCACCAGGTCACGCCGCCGAATGGATAGCGGGCGATGATGCCCGCAAACAGAATCTTCACCGCTTCGCCGCTTCGATCAGCTCGTCCACGGTTGCCGGGTCGTCGAGCGACTTGCCGACCGAGAGCCGCGCGCACATCCGCCGGTACAGATCGCTCTGCTCGAGCAGCTCTTCGTGCCGCCCCTGCGCGGCGATCCGGCCGCCGTCGAGCACGAGAATGCGGTCGGCGTCGCGGACCGTCGAGAGCCGGTGCGCGATCACGATCGTCGTCCGGCCGGCGCGCAGCCGGCGGATCGCCGCGAAGACGATCTCTTCCGAAATCGCATCGAGCGACGAGGTCGGCTCGTCGAGGATCAGGATTGGCGCGTCCTTGAGGATCGCCCGTGCGATGCTGAGCCGCTGACGCTCGCCGCCCGACAGCCCACCGCCCGACTCCGCGATCGTCGTGTCGTAGCCTTTGGGCAGCCGGGCGATGAACTCATGGGCGTGGGCGGCGCGCGCGGCCTCCTCGATCTCCTCGCGCGTCGCCTCGAGACGGCCGTAACGGAGGTTGTCGGCGACGGTGCCCTGGAAGAGTACCGGATCCTGCAGCACGATCGAGATCCGCTCGCGCAGCGATCGCACTTTGTACTTCCGCACGTCGACACCGTCGATCGCCACGCGGCCGACCGTGGCGTCGTAGAACCGCGGGATGAGGCTGACCAGCGTCGTCTTGCCGGCGCCGGTCAGACCGACCAGGGCCACCATCTCGCCCGGCTTTGCGGTGAACGCGATGTCGCGCAGCACTTCCTTGCCGTTGGGATAACTGAACCCGACGTTCTCGACGCGGATGTCGCCGCGGATGCCGCTGGCGTCGATCGCGTCCGGCTCGTCGACCGTCTCCGGCATCAGCGCGAACATCGCGCGGACCCGCTTGGTGCCGGCCAGCGCGCCCTGCAGCTGGCCGGTAGTGTGCGCGATCGACGACAGCGGCCCGTACACTGCCGCGAGATAGGAGATGACGACGGTCAGCTCGCCGATCGTGAGCTGGCCTTTCATCACCTGGCTGCCGCCGACGATCACGACCAGCGCGGTGCCGAGAATCGTGATCGTGCTGACGACCACCGAGAACAGCGAACTCTGCCAGGTGATCGCGATCCGCGCCTTCATCGTCGTCTCGCCGGCGTCGGTGTAGCGACGCAGCTCGTGCGACTCGCGGGAAAAGCTCTTGACCAGCCGGATGGCGCCGAACGTCTCGTAGAGGCGCGACAGCAGCGCCGATTCGAGCTCCTTGACGCGCTCCTCGCGGTTGACGAGCGTCGAGGTGTAGTAGCGCAGGCACATGAAGAGAAACGGCACCACGGTCAGCGAGAGGAGGGCGATCGTGCTGTTCATCCGCAGCAGCACGCCGAACATCACGACGAGCGCGCAGATCGCGGTGGCGAGCGGAAACAGCCCGCTCATGATCAGGTTTTCAATCGAGTAGGCATCGACGTCGACGCGGTAGACCGTGTCGGCGGTGCTGGTCGTGAGGTGATGGTGCAGTCCGAGCGCGGTGAGATGCTCGAAGAGACGCTCGCGCAGGTCGTAGACCATCCGCTGACCGGTTTCCACCTGCACCTGCGTCCCGTAGGCCGACACGAACTGGTTGATCACCTGGAGCACGACGCCGCCAATCACGACCACGATCAGCAGCGCGAAGGTGTGCCCGGCAGGGATGCGGGAGATCACCGGCGCGACGAGCTCGGGCATCGGCTGACCGCTCAGCAGATTGATCACGATCGCGAGCGGCCACGGCTGCAGCGCGCCAAGACCGATCTCGGCGGCGAGCAGCACCGCCAGCACCACGACGCTTCTCCGGTACGGACGGAGCGCTGCCAGCGTCCAGGGAATCAGGCCGCGCGTCGCGCGCTGCTCGCTCATCCGCCCACCCGCCGCGGCGGCAGCAGCGGCCGCGGCGGCACCAGATTCGGCGCAATCTTCGGAATGATCAGCGGCACCACGCGGTCCTGGCTCGAATCGGCGACATAGAGGAACCCGCGGCGCGGATCGTAGGCGAGCCGCGTCGGCGCGCCGAAGGCTTCCCGCCCTTCGTCGCTGAGATCGCGGATGATGCCGTCGGGCGCCACCGCGCGGACGTGGCCGTTGTAGTAGTCGGCGATGAAGATCGTCACCTTGCCGTTCGGCTCCGGCACGACGGCGACGCCGGCCGGCCCGGCCAGCCGCGCCGAAGTCGCCGGCTCGTCGTCGCCCGAATAGCCCCACGCGCCGCTGCCCGCGACCGTCGTGATCGTGTGCGTCCTCGCATCCACCTTGCGAATCCGGTTGTGGTGCATGTCGGCGATGTAGAGATCGCCGCTGCGCGGATCGATGGCGACGTCGCTCGGCATGTTGAGGTGCGCGTCGGTCGCCGCGCCGCCGTCGCCGACGTTCTGGCCGTCGCCAGGTGAGCCGTCGCCGGCGACGGTATGAATCAGCCCGGTCTTCGCTTCGATCATCCGAATGCGGTAGTTGAGCGTGTCGGCGATGTAGATGTCGCCATTCGGCGCCGTGGCGACTGCACTCGGCGTGTTCAGCGCCGCTTCGATCGCCGGCTTCTCGTCGCCGTCGTAGCCGTTCTCGCCCGAACCGGCGATCGTCGTGATCACCCGCGTCGGCCGATCGACGCGGCGGATGCGATCGTTGTGCGAGTCGGCGACGATGAGATCGCCGTCGGGGGCGATCGCGACGCCGTCCGGCGTGTCGAGCTGCGCGACGATTGCCGGCCCGTTGTCGCCGGAGAACCCGGTCCCGAGGTCGTGATTGCCGGCCACCGGCTCGATGTCGCCGCTGCGGTTGACGCGGCGGATCACGTCGTTATTGGAGTCGGCGATGTAGACGTCGCCGTTCGGCCCGACGACGACGCCGCCCGGCGTGTCGAGCCAGGCTTCGATGGCCGGGCCGTAATCGCCGGCGTAGCCCTTCGTGCCGCCGATGACCGGTCCGATCGCCGCTTCGCGCAGCATGAACGTGCTCGCGCCCAGCGTCATGATCATCAGGACGAAGACGATCGCGCTGCGCAGGCCGTACATCCGCAGCAGCGACGGGGTGACGAGCGGCGCCCGCACGGTTTGCGACGGCATCGCCACCATGCCGTTGCCAATCGTCACCCGTGACACGCCGCGCCGGACGATCGCCGTCGTCTGCGCGGTCCGGTAGGCGCCGAAGAGGATCAGCATGACCGTCAGGACGGCGGCGACGGTGCCGACCGCCGGGTAGCGCAGCGCGACGCCGAACCCGGCGCCGACGAGGAGCGCGGTGCCGAGGAACAGCGCCGTGACGACGCCGAAGGTAGTCGGTCGCAGGTGCGTGCTGATGCGGACGAGGACCTTGCCGCCGGCGTGCTCTTCGACAAGGGCGCGGACGTCGAGCCATGCCCAGCGGCCGACGAACGCGCTCACATCGCGATCGTCGGACCAGCCTTCGTCGATCTCCAGCGTCCGCACGGCCCGCGATTGCCGCAGCCAGTCGGTGAGCTGCGAGAGCACGCGATCCGCGGACGTCCAGGTCTCGCTCCAGAACCGGTCTTCGGTGACGTTGCCGGAGATGAGCAGCAGCGCGCGCCACGCCTCGCCCAGCGACGGTCGCGGCCCGCGGCTGCTTTGCGGCTGCCCTGACGGCAGCGCCACTTCAGGCGGCGACAGCACACCGCGGATGCGTCCGCGGATGCGCGCCAGCGGCTGGATGAAATGCAGGTAGGCGACGACGGTGCGATACCACAGCTTGCTGCCCGGCAGCGTGTCGACCTGCGACCGCATCGCGTAGGCGATGTTCTTGGCAATCGTCGCCGCGACGCCGACCATGCCGGTGCTGAGCAGCAGCACGGCGGCCCAGTAGTGGGCGCGCGTTGCCGCGACGACGATGCCGCAGAGCGTCAGGAAAAACGAGACGGCCTGCCAGCGGATCGAATGCGGCAGGAACGCAAACGGGTGGATGTCGGTGCGGTACACGGATGGAAACGGCGCCGTGCCCCAGACGCCGGCGTTGATCCGCGTCCCCCACAACGAACGCACGAACGGCAGCGGGCTATAGATGCGGCCGCGCCACAGCATGTGGCCGTCGAGAAACTTCTCGGGATGGTGCGCCATCAGCCACGTTTCGCCCTCACCGTAGCCGAGCTGCTGCTTCCAGTAGGCCTTGATCGACGCGCGGTGGTGATGCCAGACCAGCGCTGCCGACGCGAACCCGATCTTCCCGCCGCGCGCCTGCAGCCGCCAGCAGACGTCGACGTCGTCGCCGGCGCGCAGGTAAATCGGGTTGAAGCCGCCGATGGCGAGCAGCGCGTCGCGACGGAACGCCATGTTGCAGCCGGGGACGTGCTCGGCGATGCGATCGTCGAGCAGCACGTGGGTCGGCCCGCCAGGCGCCCGGGCGATGCACTGGGCGACCGGCGGATCGTCGGGCGGCACGACGTTCGGTCCGCCCGAGCCGACGACGTCCGAGGTGAGGAACGGCTGGACGAGGTGCGTCAGCCAGTCGCGATCGACCCGGGTGTCGGCGTCAGTGTAGGCAACGATCTCGCCGGTGGCTTCGGCCAGGCCGACATTGCGCGCCGCGCTCAGACCCTGGTTCGGCGTGTCGATGACGCGAACTCTTGGGAAGCTCCGGGCGATTTCGCTGGTCCGATCTTTCGACCCGTCGTTGACGAGAACGATCTCGTAGTCCGGGTAGGTGAGCGCGTGCAGCGATCGCAGGTTGTCTTCCAGCGTGTCGGCGGCGTTGTAGGCGCAGACCACGACCGAGACTTTCGGCCACGTGCGCTGACGCTCCTGCGAGAACGGCGCGTTCTCGAACGCCGAGGCGACGGCGAACGCCGCCGCCTTCGGCCGCCGCTCACGATCGACCAGCCCGAAGTTCCAGTCGTCCACCGGATGCCCGCCGCGCCACCACTCGTCGGTCCACGCAAACGCGATCGCGCCGCACGCGCCTTCCTCGAACGCAGCGCGGATGTGCATCGCGGTGATCTGCGCCTGACCGTCTTCGCCTTCACGAATGCTGTCGGCGCCGGCTTCGGCGAGCAGCATCGGCTTGTGCCCGGCGATGTGCTGCAGCCGCGCCAGGTAGGCGCGCAGCTCCGCTTCGCGGTGCAGGTAGACGTTGAAGGCGCAGATGTCGAAGAACGACAGGTCGAGGAACTCGGTCGGCGGAAAGTTGACGTAGGTGAAGAGGCTGTCCGGTGAGGTCGACTTCGCCGATTCGTAGAGACCGCGGAGGAATCGCTCGACCCGCATCCGTCCGTGCCAGCGCACGACGCCGGGCGGGATCTCGTTGCCAAGCGCGAAAGTGAGCACCGCCGGGTGATCGCCGAGCTCGGCGACCTTCGCGGTGAGCTCGCGGCGGATCGTCCGCTTCAGCGATCGATCGTCGAGGAACGCGACGTGCTGCGACCACGGCAGCCCGACCATGACGCGCAGGCCTTCGGCAGCGGCCGCGTCCAGAAGATCGCGCCGCGGCGCCGTGTAGGTGCGCACGGTATTGATCCCGAGCTCGGCCATCTGGCGGAAGTCGGACGCGATCTGCTGGATTGACGGGAACTGATATCCCTCGGCATCGGGCGCGAAGGTGCCGTAGGTGACACCTTTGACGAGGAAACGCTCGTCGCCGGCGCGCAGGAATTTCCCGTCCGTCGCAATGCGCGCGGCTGACGCCGGTTGCGTGCTCCGGCGCACGTGTGAATCGGCCTGAACAGCAGTGGTCACAACAGGTTGTCGCCCACGACGGGCAACTACCTATTGTATCAGCACTTACCGGTTGATCCGGACGCTCCCGCTGAACGTTTTGAAGCGGAGTTGGCCGCCGCCGCCATCGCCGAGCTCGGCCACGAGCGAGCGCCGGTTGCCGGTGCGGATCTTGAGCGGGATGTCGGAGTCGAGGTGGCCGCTGAAAGAGTGGAAGGAAATCGCGGCGCGCGCCGATTCGGGGACGCGCACGTCGATGCCGCCGCTGAAGGTTTGCACGTCGATCGTCTGCGATCCGTCGAAGGCTTTCTCGCTGATCTGAACCGGTCCGCTGAAGCTGTGCGCGCGTATCGGACCCGCGACATCGTTGAGCGCCATCCGCCCGGAGAAGCTGTGCAGTTTGTGCGACCCTTCGACGCCGTCGACCGTCACCGGCGCGCTGAACACCGAGACGTCGAGGTCCGCACGCCGTGGGACCTTGATGTCGAGGTCGGTCTCGACGACGTTGTTGCCGCTGAACTCATACCAGGAGCGCTCGCGATGGTTGGCGTCGATGACGACCGTGCGCGATCCTTCCGAGTGGATGTCCAGCGTGATGCGATCGAGCCGGCTGCGCGGCGCGCGGCGCACGGCATCGATGACGACGTCGTTGCCGTCGGTCGCGGTGATCGTGACCCGCCCCGAAAAGCTTCTCACCCGCAGCGTGCCGCCCGGGTCCATCTTCACCGTCCGGTTCACATGCTCCGTCTCGTCGTCCCATCGAGCGCCTGCCGACATGGCCGCCGGCGCAGCGAGCGCACAAACAGCGAAGGCGACGAGGACGTTTCGCATGTGCCGTTGGACGAAAGTCTTGGTTCAAACGTTCGACCGTTGCCCCCTTAGTCCCCAGCCCCGAGCCCCGAGCCCCGTGCAGCGGGCGCGTCCGGATTCAGCGCGCCCGTGTAGATCGCCATCCCGACGACCGCGTCGATGCCCA
>Ga0070686_100000555_pt1 | contig 22286 bp, 17 predicted proteins | sample KBSS23LmetaG_FD_65654 | JGI IMG/M metagenome (GOLD analysis project Ga0070686, IMG submission 65654) | Switchgrass rhizosphere microbial communities from Kellogg Biological Station, Michigan, USA - KBS S2-3L metaG | ecosystem: Host-associated > Plants > Roots > Rhizosphere ... | reverse complement strand
CACCAGAAAAACTTTTCGAACAACAATGGGCAACGACGCTTCTCGACCAGACCGTGGCCAGGCTGCGGGAAGAATGGGTCGCCGAAGGGAAAGAAGCGCAATTTGAAACGCTCAGAATTTTTCTAACTGGAGAAAAGCGGGCAACATCCTATGCAGAATTGGCCATCCAATTTAAGACGACGGAGGCTGCCTTGAAAATGGCGGTGAGCCGCATGCGCAAACGTTATGGCGAACTGCTGAGGGCCGAAATTGCGAACACCGTGTCTAGCGAGAAGGAAGTGGATGAAGAACTGCGCTCATTATTCGCGGCTTTGAGTTGAATCCGATTTTGCGGTTACCTTGTGGCTGGTTTGGGTCAGAAACCAATGAGAGCGCCTATCGCCTCGGAGTGAATGTGACAACCAAAGGAAAATGTGAGGAATGCGGTGGCGAACTTCCGTCCAACGCCCCGCAAGGGCTTTGCCCTCGCTGCCTCGCTGGTATGGGGCTCAATCTCCTTGCTTCGGCCCAAAAGGCCGAGGTGCAAGCCGAACGCCCGGGCGTCATGATCGGCCGGTACAAGCTGCTGGAAAGAATCGGAGAAGGTGGTTTCGGAGTGGTCTACATGGCGGAGCAGATCGAGCCCGTTCAACGCAAAGTGGCTCTAAAGATCATCAAGGCGGGAATGGACACAAGAGAAGTGATCGCGCGATTCGAAGCCGAACGGCAGGCGATTGCTTTGATGGATCATCCTAACATCGCGCGCGCACTGGATGCCGGAGCGACGGAAGCCGGTCGCCCTTACTTCGTCATGGAACTGGTACGCGGCATACCCATTACCGACTACTCTGACCAAAGGAAGCTTCCCACCCACAAGCGTCTTCAGCTTTTCATCAACGTCTGCCAGGCTGTGCAACACGCGCACCAAAAGGGCGTGATCCATCGCGACCTCAAGCCAAGTAATGTGCTCATCACCGAGCACGACGGAGAGCCGGTTCCGAAGGTGATCGATTTCGGAGTGGCCAAGGCGTTGGGCCAAAAGTTGACGGCGAAGACGCTCTTTACGGCATTCAACCACATGATTGGGACACCGGCGTACATGAGTCCCGAACAGGCGGCGTTGAGCGGCTTGGACATTGACACGCGAGCGGACATTTATTCGCTCGGCGTGCTGCTGTACGAACTGCTGACGGGCGTGACGCCATTCGATGCGGAGACTCTCCGCCAGGCGGCCCTTGATGAAATCCGGAGGATGATCCGCGAAACCGAACCGCCCAAACCGTCGACACGACTGCAAACCTTGGGAAAGAAGCTTACCGAAGTTGCAAATCATCGGGGAACCGAACCAGCGACATTAAGCCGGCTGGTGCGCGGCGATCTCGACTGGATTGTCATGAAGTGCCTGGAGAAGGACCGAAGGCGGAGGTATGAGACGGCCAACGGAGTAGCGGTGGACGTGGAGCGCCACCTGAACAGCGAGCCAGTAGAGGCTCGTTCACCCAGCAATCTTTATCGATTTCAGAAACTGGTTCAACGCCACCAACTCGTCTTTGCGGCGTCCGGCTCCATTGCGGTCGCGCTGCTTTTGGGCATTGGGAGTTCCACCTGGCTTTTCCTTCAAGAACGTCACGCGCTCCGTCGCGCCACGGCAGCAGAAGCAACCGAGCGCATTTTGCGCAAGGAGGCCCAAACCAGCGCTCTCAGCGCCCGGGTGTTGCTGGCTTGGAGCGAAGGCAAGTTGGAAGAAGCGGAATCTCTGCAAAGAGAAGCCCTGGGGCTGTGGCGCGAGCGCCTCGGCGACAACCATCCTCAGATTGCCACCTGCCTTGAGACTCTCGCTGGCATCGTTCGCGACCATGGGCGGTTGGATGATTCAATTCGCCTCTACAAGGAAGCCTTGAAACTCCAAAGTTCAGGTGAAGCCAAGTTAAAGCAACTCAATCAGGCGCTGTCCGAAGGCTCTTACAGCGGAATCCAATCCTACATGGGACAATCATTGCCGGACGCCGGCGCGCGCAAACAGTTTGTGGGCCTGCTAAACGAGCGGGCGATCGGGGCCGCTCGCCAAGGTCAATGGCGAACTGCGACTGCTGATTTCACCCGATTGGTGGAACTCAGCCCCTTTGACGGGAATGCATGCCATGCGCTGGCTGTACTGCTCGTGCATACCGGTGACGAAACGGGTTATCGTCACCATTCCGCCGTTCTACTGAAACGATTTGGTGATACTCAAGATCCAGTCCTGAGCCAGGCTTTGATCAGGGACTGCCTGCTTCTGCCTGATACCCGCGCCAATGCCGTTCTCTTCGCCAGGATGTCTGCGAATCTGCTGGCGACCCATCCGGAGCATTGGGCTTCCAATTGGTTTCAACTGGCAGCGGGCCTGGCTGAATTTAGGGAGGGACAATTTGCCGTGTCGGCTCAACGCCTGGAACGGACGGCCCGCGAAGAAAAGCTTCCAGAACGAGAAGCCCAAATCCTCTTGCTACTCGCCATGAGCCAATATCAGCTCAATCAAGTTTCGACGGCAAAATCAACACTCGCGCAGGCGATAGAGATCGTCGAAACAAAGCTCGCAAAGATTGAAGATGGCCTCTTGGGCCTCGATTGGGTCGAGTGGATTCAAGCTCATATCCTGATGCGGGAGGCTCGCCTCATGGTAGAAAACAATTAACGCGTGAAATTGAATCCAATGCGTTTGCTTTGCTTGGTTATCTTGGCGGCGATCATGACTGGCTGCCAACGCCGCTCGGGGCCGCCGCTAAAGCGCGACGGTTCCCCTGCGGAAATCGTCGCACAATTCACCAATCTGCTTGCCACGGGCAATACCCCCGACCGCATTGGCGCGGTAAGCGCGTTGGGAACTTTAGCGCTGGAGTCGTGGGACCAAAGTTCAAAGCAGGCTGCCCTCACCGCGATGTTGAGGGCATTGCGATTCGCGGACACGAACATTCAGAAAGAGGTATGGTCCAATTTGTCCTACCAATCAGACCCCGAACTCTTGCCATCCTGGAGTTCAGCAGCCATTGCCAATGCCGCCACCCCCGAACTCAAGAATTTCGAACCGCGAATTCGTTGTGCTGCGGCCTCTCTCCTCTTGCGCCAGGAGGGTGAGAACGATGCGGCGGCTTCGGTTTTGTTATCACTTTTGAATGACGGCGATCAAGCGGTGCGGCTTCGCGCTGGCAACGCGCTTGTGCTCGAATCCAAGCGGAATGAGCTGTTGACGCAGCGCCTGCTCGCTCAGCTTAGAATTCTTGCAGCGACGCCGGAGGTCTCCATCCGCTTGGAAGCGTTGGCTAGGGCTTGGGAAATGAAGCCATCAAAGTTCTCTGCGGCGCGAGTGGAGGTGGAGCTGGCCTTGCTCGAATTGCTGCGGTCGAAAGACGTCTCCGTGCGACGCAAAGCCGTCGATATTCTACTCAGCCGGCCATTTTCCGTCGCTGAACTGGCCACGATCCCGTTACAAGATTTTGTCAAAAACGGATTGGTGGACCCCGACCCGTATATCGCGACGACGATGGCGCACGTTGTCAACGAAGGGAATTTCGTAGCCTCGCTGCGCCCAAAGCCTGTGCCAGGCACGCTCGATGTGTTGAAACGCGGGCTCTCTGATCCGGATCCAGCGGTCCGTCTTGCCGCTCTTTCCCCGATGAGTGGCCATAGCATGTGGTGGAGAGTCTCAAACGGAACGAATGGCTCACCGGAATGGACTTCTCCGGATCCAATGATCTTGCAACCTCTCACGAATGCATTGCATGACGCCAGTTTGGAGATCCGCTTGTCCGCTGTTCAGGTCCTTCAATATTTATCGAACTGGAGCGAGTCACCTTTGGACGTCCTATGGCAGGTTAAAATCGCCACCGTCGAATCTCTCGATCCGACCGTGCGCAGAATGGCGTTCCGGCGAACCGCATCGTTGCCGAACCCGCCACCGAGATTCATCGAATTGTTTCGGGCCGCCCTAAAAGATCCTGATTGGCAGATCCGCCTTTCAGCGATGCAACCTGTTTGGCTCTCAGGACTGAATGGCTTTTACGCGGACCAACGACTTTGGAGCCCGTTGTGCGGCGATCCCGTCCCGGCGGTGCGAGTTGATGCAGGTAATCTCCTTGGACGGGAAGCAGCCGGGCAAGGACGCGGCACCAATGCACCCTGGTCCGTGCTCCCAGCCGAAATAGTACGCCTGGTGGACGACCCGTTTCCAAACGTCTCCCTGGTCGGTCTAATCGCGCTTCGTCAACTAGCAGCCACTACAAATCAAACTCCGGTCGTCCTTGAAGCGCGCGAACGCCTTCATCAGATCGCGGTTGGCGCCAACCCGGGCCTGAAAGTCAGACTCGCCCGGTGTTATGCCCGCACTTACAGCTGGGCCAAGTCACCCGACACAGAAAAGCAACTCCAGATTCTAGCGGTCGCTCCAGAGGGTATTGTTCGCCGTCATGCAGCTGGTGCGCTCAGGTATCTTGGACTCCCTCTTCCTAACGGGATACAGGATGATAGCGACCCCGAAGTGAGAATAGCTGCAACGAAAGCGATCCTACGTAACTTTCCGACTGGGGTTCCGACTCCAGACGGCTTGGAAGCCCTGCTGCAAAAGCTGAAAGAAGGTGATCCCGCCACCCGGCGCAAGGCAGCGATGGTCGTGGCCCGCGATGAAGTCGCCCGGAAAAGGAGCGGAGTTGCCGCGGAAACTGTGAGAGTCTTGTTGGAAACCTACACAAACGCGCCGCCGGCCGAATTCGATTCCATTAATCGCCTGTTATGCAGCCAATTCGCTCCCAACTACGCTTCCTTGCAGGCGCAGGTTCATGCGTTTGCAGTCCAGACCATTCTATCAGGCGAGCTCGGCGTAAAACGAGGTGTCTGGCCTTTGCTAGCCCGCGTGACCTCCAGAAACACGCGTCAAACAGATCAGATTCTTGCCATCGCCGCCGCAGGGCTTCGGCGAACGCAAGATCCCGATGTGATTGTTCGGGCTTCCGTCATACGGGTTCTGGCAGATCTCGAACCAGAACTTGTCTTGCAGTCGGCCGACACAAACGCGGTTGTCGCTAGGCAGGTCAGAACGGCGCTGGTGGAGGCCTTAGGTGACCATGAACCTGAAGTGGCCATATCGGCCGCCGCTACGTTCCTGGAAACTCCAGGGAATGGCTTTGATAAGTTGAATCGCCTCCTGTTGGATGCTGAGTTGAGGGACCGCGCAGCTTTGATTCTGGAAGGGCGACTTGCAGACCCACAGCTTGAGGTTCGACGGAACATGGCTTCTGCCTTGGCGTTGATGGGGGCGCATCGCTTCGAGACAAATTCGGTCGACAAGGCGCTTTCCACCTTGGAGGGTCTGTTCACCCAGTCGGGAAGCCTTCTGGGATTCTGCTCCAGCTCAAGCACAGACATCTCGCAAGTTAATCTCCCAAGCGCTGACGGTACTCTGAGAGTCTTGGCGTTTGGCTCACCCGATCCGGCTATCCGCCAGCGTGCGATCCTGACAATAGCGCGTTTACTCGATGCGATGGCAAAGAGCGATGACTTCGGCATTTCAATCTCTCAAATCCTGGTTTTGCCAATTTCGAGCGGGCGGTTTTTCACGCCCAACGAAATCGAGCCCGTGCGAAAGGTGCTCGTAAGAATTGCGGGCAGCGAGAACACTGCCCTGGCCGACGAGGCGGCGAGATGCTTGAGTCATATCCGAGTGCAGGATGAGATCCTGCCCGGCGATCTAGTCCGCCGGGCTCATTCCGGCAATGCCGCAGAACGACGTCTGGCGATGCTGGAATTGGGGAATCCCAATCAATCCTTGAACGAGCGCTTTCGCGAAGAGGCAACCCGCCTCGCACAGGAATTAACAAGTGATTCGGAGGATTCTGTCCGAATGGCGGCTTTGGAAGCATTTACCTCAAACGTCTTTCCGATTTACGGCGTTGTGCCCCGGGAAATCTTAACAATCGATCCTTTGGTCAAGGCCTTGAACGACAGTGTTCCCGAAATTCAGCTGAAAGCGTTTTACTTCCTATCCGCCAATCTTCGGCACTTGCAGGCAACGAACCGAGAACAATTAGCGCTGCCGCTTATCAAGCGGATGATGACGGTCAAATTCCCGGATGGCCATAATCAGTTCAGCGGTTTCGTCGCCGACTTGGCCGGCTTCGTGCAGGACCAAAGCGCGCGGCAACGTTTTCTTCTGGACGCGCAGGAGAAAATCAATAGGGCCGACAACGATACGACTCGCAGCCAGTGGCTGGCGGCAATGGGCAGGCTTTATTTAGGATTCAACCAACCAAACAAAGCCGCTGAAGCTTTTCGGAAAGCCATTCGCCTTGACCCAAATTTCAAAGACGATTCCGTGCTTCGTGACTTGGAAAGCGCTCTTCTGTCCGCTGGCCGGTACAACGAAGTGGCCATGGAACCAGCGCCGCGCCCAAATGGTTTTGAATACTTATCCCATCTCGAGGCGCTCGCAAAGGAACAGAACGCGGCGCGGTTGGTTCTGGTGGCAAACCGGGCGCTCGACGGTTATTTGCCCGTTTACGGAGGGAGAACGCAAATTGGCTCGGGAGAACCTGATCTCATAATTCGAGAAACTGCCCGACTGCTGGGCTCATTAGGAAAGTTGGATGTTGTGGAAGATTTCTTGAAAGGAGCGCTTAAGCGGTATCCGGAAAGCCCGGAGGTTCCAATAGCCCAGGCAAATTTACGGGTCGCACAAGTCCGAAAAGAAGAAGCCAAATTACTGCTCGAACTAGAGTTAAACAAACACGTTTGGAACGAAGCGGCCTTGCAACTATTGGGAACGCTCTGCCAGGATACCGGCCAAACGGAGCGCTACAAAACATTGCTTCGCAGTCTCGTGGAGAAACATCCTGGCCAACTGTCGCTCTGTCGTCCAATGGTGGAACTCTGCGTTCGAGCCGGTCAGATAAACGAAGCCCGAACGTTGATCGTCGCTTTTGACGCCGCCGCCGGCGCGGTCATTCGCAATTCCGGCATTCAAGATTTTACAGCCAACCCTGAATTCTCCTCGCGCTACTTTGTTCATCAATCGGCGATGTCGCAGCTTCTGGAATTGTGCGATGACCTGGATGGCGCAATCGCTGCGCAAATTGAAGCCAACAAGACTACATCATATAACCCGCACCTGATCACAGGCCAGCGACGGTTGGACGAACTAAACAAACGGGCAGGCAAACCCCGAGCTACACCGCCGGTAAAATGACGTGAGTGCGGTGGGCTGATTTTCCACCGGCAGACAATTGGCTAAGCGGCTTCTTGGTTTCCTGTTACTCCTCGCGTGTTTCCGGTCTGAAGAAGTGGAGGGCTTCCGTCCGACGAACGCTCTTCAGGTGAAAAAAACAGCGAATCGGCGCCACTTTATGAAACAACTCCACCAGACGACCTCACTCTTGCTCCTGCTGCTTTCTGGCTGGTTCGCGCCTTCGAGTTTACTTGCGGCCCTGCAACCGGTGATTCCGCGATTGAAAGGCTCTGGCGTTGGGAGCAACGTCAACGGGTATGGCACCGATGTGCAGGTATTGGGAAATCTCGCTTTTCTGGCATGGAAGCAGGGATCCGGTGGCGATACGAATTATCCGGGAGGCCTTGAGATTTTTTCCATTAAGAATCCGACCACGCCTTTGCGGTTGGGTGGCTACCAGAGTCGCGCGCCCGTAAACGCGATCAAAGTCGTTGGAACCTACGCCTGTCTGGCGGAGGGGGCGACGCGAACCCTTACCAATGATCCCGGTGTATTGGAGATCATTGACGTGAGCGATCCGACCGTTCCAGTGCGCTTGGCCGACGTCAACTTGCTCAGTCGCGCGAATGACATGCGTGTCTCTGGCGCCTTCGCCTATGTCGCGGAGGCCAGGCGTTGGACGGGCACGAATCTCCTTGGGACGCTGGAAATCTTCGACATTAGCGCCGCAACCAACCCAATTCGCGTGGCCGTCTTCGACACCGCAGGTTCAATCACGTCCATCGATGTCTCTGGCGACTTCGCCTATCTGGCGGACGGCGTGACTGATTTGCAGGTGCTCGACGTGACTAATCCAGGCAACCCGCGGAGGGTTGGAGTCTTCAATTCGGACCCAGCCCACAACGCATGCGGATTTGAACCCGGAGCGCCTGCGACTTTTGTGCAAGTCGTGGACAATCTTGCCTATTCTGCGGGTGACAATGGCCTGCACGTGCTCGATATCACCAATCCATCGCATCCTGTCAGCATCGGCGACAACTTCTGTTTCCCAATTTACGGCTTCCATGCAGCAGGCCATTTTGCATACACACTGATTTGGCATTCGCAGCTCAACACAATGTTCCTTCATGTCGCCGATACAACCAATCCGGCCAACCTGCTGACAGTGGGACTAAAAGAGAATTGGGGAGCTGGTCCGATGCTGGTGGTCGACAATCTGATCTACGTCGCGAATATTCCGTTGTTGGTTTACGAAATTTTCGATCGCCCAGCCATCACGTCATTTTCAATGAAAAAGGGATCGCTGTTTTTGACCTGGGACTTTGCGCCTGGTTATATGTTGCAACGCACCCCCTCATTGATCGACCCGCTATGGAGTACGGTCCTCGACTCCGCAGGCAACACCAGCATTTGGCTGCCGATGACCGGCGGAGATGAGTTTTTTCGACTGGCTACGCCATAGTGAGAGCGTCGGTTGCGCAATTCGTTCCTCGCGGGCTCACGAATTATCGAGCGCAAAACTCTTTGTTACTTTTCATCCGTATTCGGTCTGAAATTAGTGGAAGGCGTTCGATGTAACGAATCTTCTGAAACGAACACGAAAACCGCAGGCGTACTCCGCCGCAATACAAGAAAGACCCACGAATGAAAAGCTCACGAATTGGAAGCGTCCGACCAGGCTTCTCACCGACGACTGCATCTGCGCTGTGCGCAGTGGCATTGATGCTCCTCGGATGCTCCACACCGACGCAAGCTGGCAACGATAACAGAGCGCCCGAGGTGCCGGCGGCGTTGCAGGTTCCGGGCGGCAACAAGGTTTCATTTCATGTCTACGCGGTCGGTGTGCAAATTTACGTCGCCACAGCCTCCGCTAACTCGCCAACTGGCTATGGCTGGACGTTTCGCGCGCCGGAAGCGACCCTTTACGACCCGGACGGAAACGTCGTCGGCCTTCACTATGCCGGCCCAACGTGGGAAACCGAAAGCGGCAGCAAAGTCGGCGGCGCGCGCGTCGCTGGCGCAACGCCAAATGCAAACGCTATTCCATGGTTGCTGCTTCAGGCCACATCCACTCAAGGATCGGGGATTCTTGCGCACACCACCTACATCCAACGCGTGAACACCACCGGCGGTTTGGCGCCCGCGATTCCACCCGTCCAGCCTGGTCAGGAAACCAGCATCCCATACACCGCTGAGTACTTTTTCTTTCGCGACGCACGCTGATCAATCAGGAAGTTCTGGACACCAAAATATGAACTTCAGGGCTCGTCTTGTTTTAACCGGAGGCGTAATCTTGGCGATGGCGCTAGTTGCCGCGCAACCGACCGGATCAACATCAAACAGCGCTCATGCGGAAAGGGAATCGGCGGACGGCGGTTTCGCTCGCACTGCTTCTGGCGCCGGCGTGACAGTAAAGGTCGCCCGTCGGCCGAATCCCCAGACTAGCTTTGACAACTTGAATTGGATTGAGTGTGCATCCGGGACGCCATGCCGGCTTTTCGACGTCGCCTACGGCAGGGGAATCTTTGTGGCCGTAGGAAATGAAGGAACACTGCTTACTTCCCCTGATGGCGTGTCTTGGGCTGAACAAAACTCACACACCGACGAACGTTTGCGCGGTGTTGTCTTTGGTGGCGGTTTATTTGTGGCTGTGGGTTATGCAGGTACGATCATCACATCCAAAGACGGTGTGAACTGGACAATCCGAAATTCTGGTACGGAGCAACGCCTGCAAATGGTCGCTTATGATAAGGGCGTATTTGTTGTGGTTGGCTGGCAAGGCGTCATTCTTACCTCGCCAAAAGGAACGCGCTGGAAATTGCGTTACGCAGGAAGCTCCGAGCGGTTGGACGGAATTGCATATCGTGATGGACAATTTTGGGCTACCGTCACCAATCGCGTCATAAGCCACTCCCCGGACGGGATTAAATGGAACCGTTGACGATGGTATCTGCGGCAAACGATGACGCCTTTGCCTTTGCTCAGCCGAGCGAAAATAGCACCACTGTCGAAGAGGTCGCCCTGGCATTCATCGCACGGGCACGACCGACGACGTTTAAAAAAGTGATATACTGATTTTACATTGCGCTTAACCGCAGGCCCTGTGGTTTGATCCTTATTCCGCTGCCCCCGGAAAGTGGGACAAGCGATCCTACATGGGTTTCTGTCCCAAACTCTCCATTCGCCTGCGCTACCAAGTCGTGGTATTGGCACTTGCCCCTGCCGACGAAGTTCGATGACAACCTTTTCGTTGTCTGGTAATAACTCATCAATATCAAAACAGGGAGGTCGGCGAAGCCCGATTTCAACCGATCGCCAGTACGATTGCGCCAATGAATATGAGCCTTCCACCGGTCCATTGCTGCCAGTTGATTGGCTCTCCAAGAAACAAGGCGGCGAGCCCAATGGTAAACACGACGCTCAGCTTATCAACGGGCGCAACACGCGAGGCTTCACCAAGTTGCAAGGCGCGGAAATAACAGAGCCAAGAAACGCACGTGCTCAATCCCGACAGAATCAGAAAGGCCCACGTTCGTTTTGAAAAATCCCCCAATTCCTTCAGATTTGTTGTGAAAAGCGCGAGTGCCCATGCGCAGGCAACAATAATGATCGTCCGCACGGCAGTGGCGAGGTTGGAATTCACGTTTGTAACCCCGATTTTTGAAAGGATTGCTGTTAAGCCAGCAAAGAAAGCGGATAGCACGGCCCAAGATACCCAGTTCATGGCGAAATAGTGCCGCCTGCGGCTTGGCGAATCGAGCGGAAAATAAGTGCTTGCAGGTCTCACATTTTGTCGGGTATCGATTCCTTCCGATCCTGATCCCGGCAGCCCTCCTAATTCTGCGGACGGTTGGCGGGAGGAAAAGTGTTCACGATTACGGCCCGGAATGTATCCGCTGCGCTGAAAGGCAAGCCGCTCAACAAGCCGGGGTTTGAGCACTCGGACTTGGTCAACGGAGGACCGCTGATCCTCAAGATGGGGCCGCAGCCAAATAACGCGTGGGGAAGCGCGCGGGAATCTGCGCCTCCCTCGATGTTTCGCTGATCGAAATCCTTGTGGCAAAATCATATGAAGTGCCGCGAAATGGCGAACAACCGGCGTTCCGATGGGTGGACGCTTTGCCGTTTGTCAACGTCGATCAGAAAAAAGCCCACTTTTCTGTCCCGTCCTTCTCTTCGCACGCGACAGGTTGGCTGGTGTATTCGTATTTGGTCGAAGTCACCGTCTTCCATTGCTTGATCGCATCCCGGCCCTTGTAAATGTGTCCCTCATCCTTCACGACGGCATTTCTTGTAAAACATTGAGCGAGCGTTTCGCTCATTTTTGTCCGCTGCGAAGTAGGTCGCGATGGGTTTGGGCAGATTTAGTGATTTCATTGACGTCTTCATATCTGTCTGCGTCGCTCCTTGCGTTTTCCATTTTGCGACAGTTGTAATGGTATTGTGTGTGGCCGTGTGCGGTCAAAACTGCACAGAAGGTAAGGCACCCAGGGTGTTGAAATCAGTCGAGAGGCGGTGAGGAGAATCCGACGGCGCGGCCTTCAAATGAATATCGCCTTCCATGAGTTTGACCAACACGATCAGAACATGGCCGCAATGCTGACATTTTTCCGTGGCGGCAAAGTTGCGCGCCAAAAATCGGGATGTATCAAGAAAAGTATTGGCTAGGCATTCCTGACAAAGAAAGATTCCATCGGCAATGAAAGGAGGGCGCACTCGCGAAGATTCATCGGGATGCGATGGGAGCGGACGGATCACGCTTTGACGGAAAGCACAAAATTCGGTCTCGGGACACAAGAAAATCAAAGGACAGTGAGGGATGTCGAAGTTTCCGACGAAAAGCAGTCGCACTCCTCAGTGCGCAAGGTGAAGTCTCGCTTTTGTCAACGCCCGGGCCGTTTGTTGGGCGCAGAATATGAGTGGTGCCAATTTAAATCCCAAAGTGCTTCGAGCCGTACCAGTTGGGCGTGCCCGTCATAGAAGACCAGATTAATCGCACCGGGCATAGCTTCGCTCGCTGGAAATGGCCTTGGAACGGTGAGCGAGCGGGCACCGTGCCGCATAATCGTGAATCCTGCCATACCGTTTGGATTTGCTGCACTTCCAGTAGTAAGATCTTGAGCGGGTAAATCCGTTGCAAATGGCGTGCCCCAAAAAGCATTTCCAATCACGCCGTCTCCAAATAAAGGAGTCAACGCGGGATTTTCGATTTCAGCTTCGCTTTCATAAGACTGTCCAAGGGTGGCCGGCGCCGGTCCGGCCAGCCATCGGTTCGGACAATACGACCCTGCTTTTTCTTCCTGAGGAGCGCCTTCGGTATCGACCAGAAACCACCAAACGCCATCCGACGCGAAAGTCCCGCGGGAACCTTTGAACCTCCATGCGAGATCAGCCGTTCCCGGGAAAAGCGTTGCTGAAGAAGCAACTGAAGAAAGTTTCGTGGATTGTTGAACTGGAGCAGTCGGACAAAATGGAATTTGGTCCATTTTTCCCCAGCATTTTGCCCACCACCTGCCTTGGGCGCCATTTCTGAAATCGCTGTTCTTAAAAAATGTCCCTCCATCGTCTTCGATGGCAATTTTGAAGGAGATCATCATTTGCCGCTCATTGCTAATGCAGCGGACGCCCCTGCCTTTTTCCTTTGCATTCGCCAAGGCCGGGAGAAGGAGAGCGGCAAGAATAGCGATGATGGCCACCACGACAAGTAGTTCGATCAAAGTGAAGCCATGCACCTTTTTCATTGATGGGAGCCGTTCAATTAACCATACAATATCAATTTTCGCCGTTCGCGGCTGGAATTTGGAATTTCTGCTTTCCATGCAAATTTGGCGCTGAGAGCATAATTCCAAACGCTCGCTAAAACAATGGCGATAAAATTGGCGGCGAGAACCCCAAAACCAAAACGATGCACCAACGTATTGAGAAGAACATTGCTGATCCCCATTCCCCCGAGACAAATCGCATTAAATCTTAAAAAACTGCTGAAACGCGACCCTTTACTCGATGCCACTCCTCGAAAAGTCCAGCGAGAGTTTAAACAAAAGTTGCTGACCAAAGCCAATTCCGCAGACACAAGCTTGCAAACGGGCAGGTTCCATCCCGGAAGATTTGCACGGACGAGAATGTAAAGGACCAGCATATCCACCACCATACCCGACGCTCCGACGGCGCAGAATCTCGCAAATTTAAAAGCCCCGTCGGTAATCTTGTTTCTTTGAACGAAAGTCACTGCAAAAGGAGTTTTTGGTTTGTCTGGGCAAGGTCCCTTCGGACCAACAATCGAAAGCGCTGGTCCTCGAAGATTAACTGGTACTCGGATGCGACCAGATCTGTGAACGGCCGCTCCTGGGAATCATTATTCAAAAGTAAAAGACCGGGCCTCGTCCCAGCCAGCTCAGTTGCCATTTTCGCGTTTGTCATCTCCCCGGACCACAAACGTTTGAGGGGCAAAACCGCGAGTTTTGGAGGCATTGGTATGTCGCTATAAAACGAATAGACCAATTCGTCTGAGAACATGAACTTCACCTGATCTTTGAACACGCGAATGTCCTCAAGCACCAGGGCCTCGGAAATTGTTGGCAGTTTTCGAACATGCGATACTTCCAGGTATCCCCTTGATCCCGCCCAAAGTGTGGCACAGCACGCAAAGGCCACAAACGTCGGCCTTAAACCTTTTTGGCCGTGCTGGTTGGCCCAGCGCCAAACGTTTGTTAAACCGATTGCGCCCAACCAACAAAGCGGAGGAGATATGTGAACGTAGTAGTACGGCCACCACGGAGTGTGAAAGGCGAAAACCAGCACCATCAACGCGAGCCAAACAGTGGGAATCGCGTTCAACGGGCTGGACCGGAAGGTCCGTACGGACGAGGTGATGCCAATCAGCGCGGGGATCGTCGTATCCCAGTGTCTTAGAAAAATAGCCCAATCGAACACATGTTCACCTGCCGAACCGTATTCAAAAGATTTTCCGCCCGCAAAATGCGATTCCCAGGTTTGGTGGAAATTCTTGATGAAAGCCCCTCCATCAATGAGATACTCGACGAGCGTGAAGACGGCGGCCGAACTAATCGCTACCATCCCGATCGTTTTGCATGAACTTAGGACAATTTGGCGGCTTGAACGAGAGCGGTTTTTGGCGGATCGCCCGTTCCATTCCAGAATGAAAATGCAGAATACGATAACCGGCGCTATGATCGCGGCAACCAGCTTGATCAACAGCGCTACCGCGAACAATGAACCGCACACTATTCCGGACGTCATTCGGGTTGCAGGGAAAAAGAACAGTGCGGCAATCGCCCAATAAGAGGCGGCCAGGCATGGAATCTCCAACATGCAACTTGCGCTTAACTCCAGGAAGCCGGGCGCAAGAATGGTAAACCCAGTCGCGATTGCGGCAACGGCGACGCCGTTACATCGATTGCTCATTCCGAAGAGGCCGCATAGAAAGACAGCCGCCATGGCCACAGTGAGCAGCCGCGGACCCAGAACTGAATGTGTAATGTTTCGAAGTATCCCGGTTACCATGAACGTATGAAGAGGCGGCTGATCATTCCAAACATCGCTGTACAGCTTGAAGCCGTGCAGTTGAAGTGTTGCCTTGGAGAGCTCAAAACCTTCATCGGCTCCGATTTGTAAAGCGGATCCTAACGGAAGCGCGGTCTGAACGGCGATAAAAAGAAGGAGCAGAAAACCCAGCGTAGGTAACGCCGCTCCTTTTTGCGTTTTCTCCGTCTTTTTCGAGGCGCGGAATGCGCCGTCTTCCGCCGGCAAATGTGTGGTCTGCGCTTTCATCGAGAAAGAATCAAATTTGCGCTGCGCACCGGTTCCTCCTAAAGCGGCGAGGCCGGCGCGCTCGCGCAAATTGTGACTCGATCTAAAACACCCTCGACAGGGTCAATCCCAACTTCCCCAGGGCGTGTGGTAAACCGGATAGGGCGGGCACCCGGACCAACCGAGTTTCGGTGCAAAGATTCGCAGGGACGATGCGGCCTTTTCGTATAACTGCGAGCAGTAGCCTATTCCCCAGCGATGCCGGTATAACCCATTGTGGCCCCATTTGGAAAGATAAACCCCATAAGCCAGCCCATCGTTCGTCGAGTCGTGCCATTCAATCAAAACCGCAGAGTGCACAGGAACCTGGCTGAGATTATCGAGAGGACAGACGGGCAAATCAATGAGTTCGAAGAATAAGTCATCATAGTACAAATCGGGCAGAGCGTCCAGTTCCCATCGGTTAAATTGGTATTCGATCTCACCGCCTTGCCCGGCCCCGACCACGCTGACTACTTTCTGCTCCATGCTCTGATCCACCCAATTGGCGCTCGGATCATTCATCCACCACGCTTCGGGTTGACCGCCAGCCGTTCCGCATTTACATGACATGTACGGCGCCCACGCAAAGTCATGGCAATTGCGGTCCCATTGGAAATCCAGGACACTTTTCACGACGACCATGTCCTTAAGCGTTCCCGCGCGCTGGTCCTCGAAATCCTTGAGAGCCTTCATAGCGGCTTGATTGCCCCACCAGGGCGGGCGCTGCCGGGTTACCAAAACGTTGCTGTTTCTCCTGGTGGTTCGATAATCCGCCGCTTTTGTCGAAAGCGTGACTGCCGCCAGCAGGCCAATTGCGAAAAGAATTCGTTTCATAAATAGTCTTGCTGTTTAGGGACGAGCGGTGAGTCCGACACTTGAATTGGATGGGATATTTGAGGCGACCTCTGTTGGAAAGGTTCCTTCATCGAGCGCAGCCCATTGTGCAGAGGTTAACGCTGTTAAAGTGACCGGCGGAGAGGTTAGCTTCGCGTAGGCTTTGTACATCAACCGAACCGGCGCAATGACAGAAAACGAATCGTTAATGCCATGCAGGTAATTCGCATCCCAAACCGCTTGTTTGAAAACGTGGAGGATGGAAGCTTGCGACAGCGAGTTCAACGAGGCATCAAGACCGGCCATATGACAGACATTGTAATATTCGAAAATACAGGGGCTGTTGTCGGGACATTTCGCCATCCCTTCCATGACCGCCGGGTCGGAGCGATCCAAATATCGGATAACGTTCGCACCGAGGTCCGATGCGGTATCGACCGTGGAAAGCAGGGGCAAAGTCGGACTGGTGCGGGCGGCGTTATAACAATCGACAATGCTCACGCCAGGAACCCAGATGATTCGGAAATAAGGATTGTGCACGGTCGTGGAGAATTTGTCCCAAGAAGACGCCGTCGTGAGCCACGCCGATGGAAGTTGCACCGAGTTCACCCGTTCGGGCGCATCGGCAATTTCCCATTCATCGCTTCCGCGGATCAGATTGTACTGGTACGTTGCGCTTGCTGTCGTAGAGATTTGAAGCACCGGTCCGGCGCCCGCCCAAATATTATTCACATAAATCTCGGCTTGAACGAAGTGGGCCCCGGCGGGTGTGTAGGTCGTGTCCCAGAGCAACCGATAGGTGCCGTTGGGATCGGCTTCCGAGCGTTGGAGCGACACCTCAAAACCATCCACCAACAATTGCAAACGACCATTCGCCGCGATTAAGGAGTTAAAATTAACCGCCACGTTAAATCCAATCAAATCCGGTTGTCCTGTGGAGAATTGGGTTAAAATCAACGGGTTGTCCGCGACAACGGGATTCTTGCCCAGCGCTTTTTCGCCGCGACCAAGGAGGGCATCGCCATCGAGATCGAAGTCGTCATAGAGCACGTTGAGAGAGTCAGCCGTGCCCGAAGTGGTTTGCGCCAGCGTCACCGATGTTTCGCCCGTGGACGATCCGTCGCCATTTTGATCTTCGATATAATCCGGAATGCCGTCACCGTCGCTATCCTTGGGGGCGCCGGAAACCGTAGGTATGTAATGAAAGCCGATATTCACACGATTGTTGAGCTCGGTGTCCGCTCCTGTGTAGGCCTCAACACCATCCTTTTCCTGACTGGTTTTCGTTGTGTACTGGTATAGACCTGCTCCTCCAGGACTGGTGCTTCCCTTGAACAAAAACCAAGTAGCAGATGAAAAATTGATATAATAACTGCCCAAGGCGCCGTTTAAATAGGGAGGAGCCGCCGCATTGAATACGATATCATCCGCACCCTGGGGGCCGACAATGGGAGAATTCGCAGGATAATACGCGTTGAAATCGGCCTCGACATCCGTCCAGGCAGTCAATCGAAGCCGGTCGAAAAGGTTATCTCTAAATTTCCAGCTTCCCAGGGTGGATTGCCCTGAATCGTAATCGAAGTAACACTCCTTAAAGAGATTGTTGTTCGCCGCAAGGGTTGACGGAACAATGGTCCACAGATAAATCTGAGTTCGTTCGAACAGATTGTTCTTGAACACGTAGTCTGCCTGAACCTGATCGAGCTCAGGGGTAACAAAATCATCTTCGCCGAGGAGCATCCTGCCATTTCTGAATTGACAATCTCGGATCGACAATCGCGTGAGTCCGCCATCCGCCCAGGTCCAGTCAAAGGTGCCATCATAGCCGTTGAAGAAATGAAATGACCGGTTGCCCCCGAGAACGGAAAAATCGGTAAAACTGAAAGTAAGTTCAGGCGGAGGCAATATGCCAAATGAATCAGATGCCAGCACAATCGAACGGGGAAGCGAAAGTGGATTCGGGTTCTCCTGCACCACGTCGCCGGTGACAAAGTGATTCATCTTGACGGGAGACCCGAAGCTTTGAAACGATGAATTTCCAGCAATGACCAGTCCGATCACGTTGATATCGACCGAGTCCGCCGACGGAATATACGCGACGACTGCTCCCCCGAGCACGGTCATGGTGGCATTCCAAACGTAAACCTGACTCACCAGGTAATCGATTGGATCGTAGTAGAATCCCAAGTCTGGAGATCCGCTTAAATATCGGGCCGCGATTGGCCCCCAAACGACGTTTCCGGTAATCTGTGTAGGCCTCTGAATTAGTAGTGGCGCCTGCGTGGTTCGTTTTTTGAGATCGGCAGTCAGTGTTGTACCAATCGATGTAGTCCCTTTGGACCGAAACAAATGGTTTTGACCGAGGTAGTGGGCTCCGTCGCCAAGGGTCACGAACGGATTCGCGGACACGTCCGCGACATATTTGGTCGTGCCGAACGTCGTCGGCGTATATTGATAAAAGCCCAAATTGTTTCCAGTCAAGGTCACACCTGCGGTTGGCGCAGAAGCAACGTTGGCGAATATACTGTTTACAAACCGGAATGTCGCCGAATTTCCAGTGGACACCGTCGCGACGCGGGTACTTCCATCTATTGTGCAATGCTGCAACACGCTCTCAAGACCCAGAGTGACGTTCGCCGTAAGAGGCTCCGTGACTTTTGTCATCAGTGCGTTATTAACTACTAACGGAGTAGCCGTCCCACTGGACCCAACCCCGGTTCCGCTGAGGACAATTCCCTTGATGCAGTTTACGAACTGTGAATGCGAAAGGGTCGCACCGCAACTTGGAAAATTTAGTTCAAAGCGAATCGCTTCTTTCGCGAAACAAAAGCGAAGGTTGTTTACAACCGGGAAGTAAATGAAACTGACGTGGAGATACGGATTCCCATAATATTTCTGGAAGTTATCGGAAGTCGTACTCATATTGCCATCGGGCCCGGGATCGATTGTCGAGCCCGTTCTCCCAGTGGGGTAGTTGACATTATTGTAAGTGAACTGTGTCGGCATCACCCCGCCGACACTATCATCATCGACCGCCGTGAAAACGGCCGGGGAGAATTGCGACGACTTGCAGGTGAGGGAACCCGTGACAATCAGCCGCGTGGTGACGGGAGTTGGTTCAGTTGTTGTGGGAGTCGAATTTCGAAATTTGAAGACAGCGCCTCCTTCGATGATGACAGATCCCCCGTATTGGGCGGTTCCGGAGACAAAATAGGTCGTGTCTGATTGAAAGATGGTCGTGGAGTTGACAGTCCCACCGATGCCCGCCAAGTAATCGATCACGAGACCGGGTCGCTCGACCGGACTGCGGACCGGACTGACAGCAGCGGCGTAGCTCTTCGGCGACGCGCCCGATAAAGAGGGCAAGACCGGCAGATGGAGAGCCGCGATTCCTTTGCTTTTCTTAAAGAGACCACTATGCAACGTCGTTTTCTTTTCAGGTAGTTTTTTCAGGTGTTCCGCAACAGCTCCGAATTCCAAGCTCTCGATTAAATAAGGGCGTTGATTGATGACTCTGAGTTCTTTTGCAATCGGTGGCGCTGTATTCGGCACGTCCTCCCGCTTTTCTGAAGGAAAGGCCTTGCCAGTGGTCATTACAAATTCGCCAAATCCAATGACTTCATCGACAAAATCAGGAGACTTCTTTTTCTTTCGAACCGCCTTATCCTGTTCCACGTATATAGGCCTCCGCACGCGATCTGGCTTGGGTGGATCGTAGAGTTCCGTATAAATCTGGATTTGCGTGGTCGCCGCAGGGAATCCGAACTTCGCCGGATCGAGCCGTGTGTTAAGGATGACGTCTTGTTCGAAGGTGCCCTTTTGGACCGTGTACAGGACAGACGCCGAAATGCCATTTGTTTCAAACGCATTTTCGAACAGAATTTGCTTCTCGTTAATTTGAACGCCCAAGCAGTCGCGCAACTCTGCGATCACCGTTGTTGCGCCGCTTGCCGTGTCATATAGACCAATTGCAACCGGAGTTGACTTTACGGTCAGCCCATCCGGAGTCAAAACCCTGACCGCCTCAGCGACGTTCAGCTGCGAATTGATGTGAATTTTATAGTGGAGCTTTTTGGCTGCGAAGCCGGTTTCATCAGCTTCGAACTCGGCCTTGCTCGGGATCCATTGCTGTCCGTCAAAGTAATTCATGCCTGTTTCGATTTGAACGATCACAGGGGTGGGACCCTTTTGTCGGGGCCCATTGGGTTGGGCAATCCATTTCCTGGAATGCGGCCCCATTTCGTCTTGAACATACTCCGGTGGCTTTTCCTTTGTAATCCGCCCCGGGGGTGTGTGGGATTTTGCAGGCGTTTGGCTCGAAAAAAGTGGCAGTGTAGAAGCGAATGCCAACAATACCGAATATAGTTTTCCCTTCATACAGATGGTTGTTGGCTGTCAGAGAAACATGTTAGACTTTTCGGATCAACAAAAAACATATTGTTAAACTAACGGATATTGCGATAAGGGAAACCCGGATATTGGCTCCGTATTTTCGACCTGGAAATCGCCGAGGAAGTGAAGCCGTTGGGGACTTTGTCTAACCGCGCGATTAAGGCTGCGGTTCTCTGCCGAAGCTTTTTTCGTTTTGGGGCCAAAAACGGTTCCATTGCCTTTCGGTTAAAAGTTTCAGATTTGCAATCTGCGGCCGGATCGCTACGATGCATGAATGAAAAAGAGGTTAACCAGGATGGTTTTGGTCGTTGCCTTTTTGGTGGGCCTGGTCTGGCTAGCGAACTTTGCTGGTTGGTATCAGGCGAGTTTTAAAGCCGCGACCGTCGATGCCGCCGCGACGCTTGTGGTACAGAAGTATGATAACGCTATGGATCAGCACCTTTCTCTTTTGACAGAACGATCGACAACTGACCCGAAGGTTTACGACGTGGCATTTAGATCCGCGACTGGCGAAAACCGATACAAGGTGGAATTGAAAAGGGTCACACCGAACCGTTGGGTGGAGTTGAGTTTCGAACAGTTGTTTTAACAAAAGGGCTCCGTCCGGAATGGTTCTGCGGCTCTGATTCGTCGGGTCTTGCCTGTCACAGGGGCTTTCCGCAGGAGTGAGGAGTGCGATTGCAAAAAACAGCTCCTGCACATTATCGCAGGGTGTTTTCCCATGTCGGGCCAGAAAAACTGCACAGGCGCGCGAAATGACGAACGTTTCTCAGCAAACCTTTCGAAGGCATATACGAATGCAGTCGACGGTAGCCAACGCGAAAAAGCGGTCTGGCTTTACGCTAATTGAGTTGTTGGCAGTGATCGCAATCATCGCGATTCTGGCGAGCTTGATACTCCCGGCGTTATCCCGCGCGAAAGCCTCCGGGCTTTCGGTAAAATGCAAAAGCAACTTGCGACAAATGGATTTGGCCCTGCTGATGTACGTTGGGGAAAATAGGGTCTATCCAGAATTTGGAATGAGCTTCCCAGGCAGGTCAACTCCCGTCTTGATGTGGTTCGACCAATTGGAGCCATACCTGAAGGTCAAATGGCCCGAGGGCATTTTCAAATGCCCAACCGGCAGAACCAACGTCGCTTCAGGCCTTCTGACCATGGGGCCCGGCGTTCCGTGGGGGACGTATGGATACAACTTGCGCGGGGTAGGTGGCAATCCAAGGAACGACCATTACGGGCTGGGATTGAGCGGCGGACAGGTCAATGGAAACCCTGTTTTCATTCCAGAATCGATGGTTGCGGCGCCAGCCGACATGATCGCTCTGGGCGACAACTTTGGGTCTTCGGGAACCAAATTGATTTCCGAAAACGGGCTTTTCACGATGGGCCTGGTGGATCAACCCGAGGTCGACCAAGCGTCCCTCTGGGCGCGGCGAAGGCATTCAGGTCAATTGAATGTGGCCTTTTGCGATGGACACGTGAACGCCTTTAAAGTCGGAAGACTATTCGGAGCCCATGACTCCGACCGGATGCGCTGGAACAACGACCATCTGCCGCATCCTTAATGGGCAATTGTGGTTGGGCCGTTCCGGGAGCGCGGTTGCTTTAGGATGAGATTGACGAGAGTTTCGACTTGTGGGCGCCGGGTTTGAATCTCCCTTCTAGCGACTTAGTTTTTCGCAGTCTTGCCAACGGCAGTTTCCCTCACTGTAAGTTCTTTTCCTGCTCCTCCCCGAGGCGAACGAATTCGGTTAAAGATTCCGGAGGCAATTTTTGAACAATGTACGTGAGCATTTTTCTGCTCGGAACAATACCTCTGTTTAAGAGCTTGAGAATGATGCTCGTCGAGACGGCATCGAATTTGGTTCTTTGAATACCCCTTTCTTCAAAAAGAAAATGAACTTTTCGAGACAGCGGCCATTCAGCTGGTGGCGGTGACGGCATCTTTTTCTTAAAGAAATCAGCGTTTCTCCGTTCGTTCAACACTAAAGCTTCCTTGGATCGGGAATTTTTGAGCACTAAAAATAACCGCCCATTTTGGGGAGGAGCAACGATCGGGCAACCTCGCTTGCATATTCTC
>Ga0070686_100000554_pt1 | contig 22300 bp, 25 predicted proteins | sample KBSS23LmetaG_FD_65654 | JGI IMG/M metagenome (GOLD analysis project Ga0070686, IMG submission 65654) | Switchgrass rhizosphere microbial communities from Kellogg Biological Station, Michigan, USA - KBS S2-3L metaG | ecosystem: Host-associated > Plants > Roots > Rhizosphere ... | reverse complement strand
GAGGCCTATGGCGTGATCCCCCAGGCCCTGGTCGATCTCGAAGTCGCCCATACCGGTCTCACCGAGCTCCATCTCGTCGCCAATATGCACGAGCGCAAGGCGATGATGACGAGCCTCACCGACGCCTTCCTCGCCATTCCCGGCGGGATCGGCACGCTCGACGAATTGTTCGAGGCGTGGACCTGGCAGGCGCTGGGCTACCATGCCAAGCCCTTCGCCCTGCTCAACGTGAACGGCTTCTGGGACCGGCTGATCGGCTTCATGGACCATGTCCGGGCGAGCGGTTTCCTCTCGCCCACCCGGCACGCGCAATTGCTCGTCGCCGACGATATCGGCGAGGCGATCGACCTGCTCGACGCGGCGATCGGCGCCACCGAACCCAAAATGGTCTGGTAATTCCGCGCGGAAGCGCGATGCTGCGCAAAACCAGACGAATCCGGGGGGAGAGCATATGAAATATCTGATCGGCCTGGGCGGGATCCTGGTGATCCTCGCCATCGCGGTGCTCTTCTCCTCGAACCGGCGCTGGATCCGCCTGCGCGTCGTCGGCGCCGCCTTCGCCCTGCAGGCCGCGATCGCGGCGCTCGTCCTCGGGACGAGCGGCGGCCAATATGTGATCGGCAAGATGTCGGCCGGCGTCTCGAACCTGCTGGGCTATGCCAAGGCCGGCGTCGACTTCATCTTCGGGCCGCTGGCCTCGCCCGAGATCGGCGCGAACAGCTTCGCTTTGGCCGCGCTGCCGGTGATCATCTTCTTCGCCAGCCTGATCTCGATCCTCTATTATCTCGGGATCATGCAGCTGGTGATCAAATGGGTCGGCGGCGGCATCAGGCTGATCACAGGCATCACCCGGGTCGAATCGCTCGGCTCGGCGGCGAACATCTTCGTCGGCCAGTCCGAGAGTCCGCTGGTGATCCGGCCCTATATCGCCAACCTCACCCCATCCCAGCTGTTCTGCATCATGAGCGTCGGCATGGCCGGCGTCGCCGGGACCATATTGGGCGCCTATGCCAGCATGATCGGCCAGCATCTGCTCCCCTATCTGCTCGCTGCCAGCTTCATGTCCGCGCCGGGCGGCATATTGATGGCCAAGATCATCATGCCCGACGATCCCGCGGCGCTGGGCATCGAGCCCGAGCCGGTCGACGAGACCGAGCATGGCGAGGAGCGCCCGGCCAACATCATCATGGCCGCCGCGCAGGGCGCGCAGACCGGCGTCAAGCTCGCGGTCGCGGTCGGCGCGATGGTGCTGGCCTTCGTCGCCCTGGTCGCGCTCGCCAACGGCCTGTTGGGCGGGATCGGCGCCTGGTTCGGCTATCCCGATCTGAGCTTCCAGATGATCCTCGGCAGGATCTTCCAGCCGGTCATGTACATGCTCAATGTGCCGTGGGACGAGGCCGGCGTGGCCGGGGGCCTGTTCGGCACCAAGGTCGTGCTGAACGAGTTCGTCGCCTTCATCGACCTCAGCCATGCCCAGGGCAGCCTGTCGCCGCTGACCGTGGCGATCAGCACCTTCATGCTCTGCGGCTTCGCCAATTTCAGCTCGATCGCGATCCAGATGGCCGTGACGGGCGGGCTCGCGCCCAACCAGCGGCCGATGATCGCCAAGCTCGGGCTGAAGGCCCTGCTCGCGGGCTCGCTTTCCAACCTGATGAGCGCGGCGCTGGCCGGCCTGATCCTGACCGCGACCGGAACCATGCCCGCCGCCCCGCCGCCTGCCGCTCCCCCGCCAGCGGCCGCCACGGCGGAGCAGCCGGCCCCCGCGCCGGCCGCCAATGCGGCGCAGCCGGCGCCCGCGGGCAACGAGACCGCTCCGCGGACGGCGCCATGAAGGCCGGTTATCGTCCGGCCATTGGATTCATGCGCTTGAGCGGTTAGATTCACCGTCATGGACACGCTCGCCCCCGCAAAGACCGTCGCTTCCGTCTCGCTGATCGAGGCGGATCGCGATCCCGAAGGCTTCTCGCAGGAGCTCGGCCGCTCATTCGAGCGCTACGGCTTCGCGATCGTCGCCGATCACGGCATTCCGGCCGACCTCATCCACCGCGCCGAGGAGAAGGCGAAGGCCTTCTTCGCTCTGCCCGAAGAGGTGAAGCGCCGCTATCACCAGCAGGGCGGCGGCGGCGCGCGCGGCTACACGCCGTTCGGCATCGAGACCGCCAAGGGCGCGGTCAATTACGATCTCAAGGAATTCTGGCACGTCGCCCGCGAGCTGCCGCCGGGGCACAAATATGAGGATTCGATGCCGCCGAACCTCTGGCCTGAAGAGGTGGAGTCGTTCAAGGCGACCTTCCTCGAGCTGTTCGCGGCGTTCGACCGGACCGGCGCCAAGTTGCTCGAGGCGATCGCCCGCTACCTGGACCTCGCGCCCGATTATTTCGTCGACACGGTGAGGGACGGCAATTCGATCCTGCGCCTGCTCCATTATCCGCCGATCCCGGGCGACGGGCCCAATGTCCGCGCCGGCGCGCATGAGGACATCAACACGATCACCCTGCTGCTCGGGGCGGAGGAAGCGGGCCTGCAATTGCTCGACCGCGACGGCGAGTGGCTGCCGGTCACGCCCAAGCCGGGCGAGCTCGCGGTCAATATCGGAGACATGCTGCAGCGGCTGACCAACAATGTACTGAAGTCGACCACTCACCGCGTGGTCAACCCGCCGCCCGAGCGGCGCGGCTTCTCGCGCTACTCGATGCCCTTCTTCCTGCACTTCCGCTCGGATTTCCTGATCGAGACCCTGCCCAATTGCATCTCGGCGGAGCGGCCGAACCTCTATCCCGAGCCGATCACCGCCGACGAATATCTCCAGGAGCGGCTGCGCGAGATCAAGCTGGTCTGACGGCGCAGCCCGGGCCCGGAGCGATCGGATGGCGGTCATCCCCAAGCGCGTCACCGCCGAGATCGAGGGCGATTTCGTGCTGTTCCTCATCGGCATGCGGATCAACAAGCCTTGGCGGCCGGACAAATGGCTTCCGGTCGTGCTCGCCATGCCGCGCATGCTGAAGGAGCTCGCGGCGCGGGGACCGGAGAGCGGCTTCCTCGGCTACAAGTCTGCGGGGCTCACCGTCATCCAATATTGGCGCTCGTTCGAGGCGCTCGAAACCTATGCGCGCGACGCGGGGAGCGCGCATTGGCCGGCCTGGACCGCGTTCAATCGCCGCATGCGCAGGAGCCGCGGCGACGTCGGCATCTGGCACGAAACCTATCTGATCGGCGACGGCCGCTACGAGGCCATCTACAGCGGCATGCCGCCCACGGGCCTGGCCAAGGCGGCCCGGCTGCTCCCCGCCTCCGCCGCAATGGAACGGGCGCGGGACCGGGTCGCGGCCGGAGGATCGGCGGGCGGCTGAGCCCCGGAACGACCGATTTTCGGTTAACCGCGCGCCGACCATGAATCTTCACGAACGGTTGACGCGCCAGGTGCACCTTAGCCGGTGCGTGTTGAAAAATCGTGAAATTTTTCCGCGCCGACCTGAGCCCGAGGGCTCCTGGATGAAAAGGTGCTGTCATGAAAAAGCTGCTGCTCCTGGGGATCATGATGAGTTGGGGCGCCGCCGCGGCCGCGCAGGATGCGAGCGCCGCGCCCGAGTGCGTGCCCGCCGCGCTGCCGGTCATCTCGCAGACCGACGTCGCCACCGTCGAGCGGAACGGTGACACCAGCAGCGCGGTCATCCAGCTCGACGTCGCCGCGACATCGCACGGCGGCGGCGCGCTGACCTATGTCTTCTCCTCGCCCGACGGGACGATCACCAGCGACGGATCGCGCGCCACCTGGACGGTGTCGGGCGCGGGCCCGTTCTCGGCCGATGTCGCCGTGTCGTCGCCCGACGGCTGCACGAGCTACTCCCATTTCACTTATCACATGGAGCAGACGACCTCGGGATGAGGCGGCTGACGCCGGATCCAGCAGGGTCCGGCGACGCGTGAAAGCCAGGGTTCCATGCCCGCCCCGGGACATGATATTCCACCGGGACGGGAGGAAACTCGTCATGGCCACGCGGGAGATTGTCGAGGCGTTCGTCGCAGCGATCAATGGCGGACGGGCCGAACGCATCGTTCCACTGATGGACCGCAATGGCGTCTTCATCGATTCGCTCGGCAGCAGGATCGAAGGCGGCGAGGCTCTGCTCACCGGCTGGCGCGCCTATCTGCAGCTTTTTCCCGACTACCGGATCGAGATCGACGCGATCCTCGTCGACGAATTCGAGGCCATGCTGCACGGCTGGGCCGGTGCGACGCTGCACCGCGGCGGCAGGCCCGTCGAGGGCGGGCGCTGGCGAATCCCCGCGGCATGGAGAGCGGTCACCGACGCCAGGCGCGTCCTATCCTGGCAGGTCTATGCCGACAACAAGCCGGTCTACGCGCTGCTCGAACATTAGCAGCCGCGCTGGCCGCGCTCATCGCAGCGGAGCGCTCACATGCTACCAGAGCTGAGCGGCCACACGCAGAAATGCGCGCGGCCGGGTTCGTGCCGCGATGTCAGGTGCGGAGGCGCGCCTTAGTGCGGCTGCGCGGCCGGCTGGGCCGGCCCCGAGGTCTGCGCGGCGGGCTGGGCCGCGACCGTCGGTTGGCTCGGCGCCGCGGTGGCCGGCGCATTATGCGCGACCTGCGGGGCGGGCAGCGACATCTGGAAGCGGTCGTTGAAATTGTAGCGCGCGTCCTCGACCTCGAGGTTGGCCGCGTCCTCGGCCCCGGCGCGGGTCGCGCGCGAAGCCATGTCGCGCTGGATGATCGCCTGTCGGAACGCACTCTGCTCGGCCGCGCAGGCCTGCGGAAAGGCGGCGTTGAACTGCTCGAGCGTCTTGTGGTCACGGATGCTGGTGTCGACGAACGTGCCGAGGCAGCGGGTAAAGGTCTCGCGCGCGGCGCGGGTCGTGTCCGACGCCTGCATCGACATGGCGGCGGAAATGAGAACGAGTGCAGTCGAAATCATATTCAATTCCCCCAACTGCTTGAAGGGGCGGAGAATGCGCCATAGCGGCCGAAAAAGAAAGCCTTTTCTACTGCTGCGGCGGCATTGCGCGCGGGCCGCCGCAACGGCGAAAATCAGCCGCCTGGCTTGCCTGCTCCAGCTGCGATCGCGGCGCGGAACCGGATCCTCAACTGGCCGCGCTCCACGGGGCGGGTCAGCCCGGCGTCACGCCCGACGAGGCGATATCGTCGATCGCCTTCCACGAGCCGTCGGCCTGCCGCCGGTAGGTGGTGACGTAGCTGCCATGGTCCTCCATCGGCTGGTGGGTGCGGGGATCGGTCATGCGCATCCTGTAGGTGCCCTGGGTGTAGGCGAGGTCGCCCGACGCGGAGACCTCGATGCGGTCGGCATGGAAGCGGAGCGACAAAGCGGGGTCGCTCGTCATCTGGGTCAGGCCGGCGCGAATCTGCGCGGTCCCGACGAGCCGCATGCCGGGCGCCATCAGCACCGCGTCGCGCGCATAATGGGCGATGAGCCGGTCCACATCGCGGCGCTCCCATTCGCGGTTCCATCTTTCCTCGAGCGCCCGGATCGCGGCGGCGGTGGCGCGGGCGCCGGACCGGGGATGCTGGGCGACGGCGGCGGCGGACAGGCTGGCGCCGAAGAGCAGGGCCGTGGAGACGGCGAGCGAGACTTTCATGAAGGATTCCTCCCTGAGCTGGCGGACAGAACGCAACGAACAAGGATTGGGGGGCACGCTAGCGCATCCGCGCCCGGCGGCAAGAGTCGGCCTACTCTCTCCCCCGGCGCCCGCCTCCGTCCTTCCAACCCCGAGCCGGCGAGCCAATGCGCGACTCCGGCGCCGTCCGGCGCCTGATCTCAACGCGCATCCCGCGCGCTGCGGAATCGGCGGGCACGGATTCGCGCTTTTTCCTTCCCGCCGAGCGCTCGCGAAATCCGAATCCGGCCGGGCGATTTCGACCGGCGAGCGGGCGGCTCGATCGGTGGCGCCGCCCTTCGGCGCCCGTCCGCGTTGCGGGAAGCCTGCGGGACTGCTCCGTGTGAAAGAGCCAAGTCCTTCAACCCAAACGATAATCCAGACGTGCCGGGATCGGCGCCGGGCGCCCGTTGCGACATTAAAGTCACAGGGCCCATCTCTATTCCCCGATCCTGCTCTCGATGATGCAACCACTGGCGCGCGGCATCGTTACTGAGCCGACTGGATATCCGCCGTTCATCTTCTCGATGCGCTGCGGCATTTCAGCAACAGGTAGGGGGCGAACCGCGCTTGCACGGAAACTCCGCTTACCGTAAGGAGTCCATCGTCGTTCCCGCTCGGGACGCAGAAGAAAGGGGAAGATTATGCGGAAGCTCGCCATTGTTGTGGCGCTGTCGTCCACCGTGCTCGCGACTCCGGCACTTGCGCGCAACAGCGCCTGGTATGTCGGCGGCGATTTCGGTGGGATGATCGTCGAGGACATCCAGTTCGACTTCGGCCTCCAGCCGACGGTTCCGAGCTCGTCCAACTCCCAGATCGTGCTGAATCACGACTACGGTTTCGACGGCGCGCTGTTCGTCGGCTATGATCTTGGCGCGTTCCGGCTTGAGGCGGAAGTCGCCTACAAGCGTGCCCGCGTCGACGACATTGAATATTCCATCCGGGTACCCGGCATTGGCGGGGGTGCCCTCGGCACTGCCTTCGGGCCAGCGCTTGCTCCGGCCGGCGGCGGGCGCACCAGTGCGCTGAGCTTCATGGTCAACGGTATGCTCGATTTCGGCGACGACGATGGCGTGAGCGGCTTCGTCGGTGCCGGCGTTGGCGTCGCGCGCGTCGACTACGACAATGTCCGCGCCTTCTCGAACCAGGCCGCCGTGATCGACGATTCGGACACGCGGTTCGCGTGGCAGGTCGTTGCCGGCGTTCGCCAGGCGGTGACCGACAATATCGACATCACCGTACGCTACCGCTTCTTCAATGCGGACAACGTTCGGACCGTCGATTTCCGCGGCTTCGAGTCGGATTCGCGGTTCCGGTCGCACAGCTTGCTGGGCGGCATCACCTTCAACTTCGGGGCTCCGCCGCCGCCGCCTCCGCCGCCGCCGCCTCCGCCCCCGCCGCCGCCTCCGCCTCCGCCCCCACCCCCGCCGCCACCGCCGCCGCCTCCGCCGCCGCCGTGCCAGCCGGGCCCCTATATCGTGTTCTTCGATTGGGATCGGGACGAGATCACGCCGCAAGCGGCTGCGATCCTCGACAATGCGGCTGCTGCGTACCAGAATTGCGGCCAGGCTCAGGTCGTGCTTGCCGGTCACGCCGACCGGTCGGGCCCGGCGGACTACAATGTCGGCCTGTCGCAGCGTCGTGCCAACAACGCACGTGCCTATCTGGCCGGTCATGGCATTCCGGACGGTGTGATCACGACCCAGGCGTTCGGCGAGAGCCGGCCGCTGGTCGAGACCGCCGACGGCGTCCGCGAGCCGCAGAACCGGCGCGTGGAAGTCACCTTCGGCCCCGGCTCCGGCTGGTAAGAAGGGTCTCCGCCGCTCCGGCGGCGGGACGCCACATCATGGGGCCGGTCTTCGGACCGGCCCCTTTTCTTTGAGCGGCGCGCCGAGGACCAAGCCGCTGTTCGCGGGCGGACGCCTTTGCTAGGGCCGCCCCGTTTCAATCATTCGAGGATCGCCATGCGGATCGCGATTATCGGGACGGGCTATGTCGGCCTGGTTTCCGGCGCCTGCTTCTCGGATTTCGGCCACGACGTGATCTGCGTCGACAAGGATGAGGGCAAGATCGCCGCGCTCGATCGAGGCGAGATGCCGATCTTCGAGCCGGGCCTCGACCGGCTGGTCGCGCGCAACGTCGCCGCGGGGCGGCTCGCCTTCACCACCGAGCTCTCCACCGGGATCAAGGATGCCGAGGCGATCTTCATCGCGGTCGGCACGCCGTCGCGCCGCGGCGACGGCCATGCCGACCTCTCCTATGTCTATGGCGCGGCGCACGAGATCGGCGCGCTGCTCGAGGGGCCGGCCGTGGTCGTCACCAAGTCGACCGTCCCGGTCGGCACCGGCGACGAGGTCGAGCGCATCCTGCGCGAGGTGGCGCCGCACGCGACCGTCGCGGTGGTCTCGAATCCGGAATTCCTGCGCGAGGGCGCCGCGATCGAGGATTTCAAGCATCCCGACCGGATCATCGTCGGCGCAGAGGACGAGCGCGCCGTCGAGGTGATGCGGGAAATCTACCGCCCGCTCTACCTCAACAAGGCGCCTTTGCTGTTCACCTCGCGGCGAACGGCCGAGCTGACCAAATATGCGGCCAATGCCTTCCTCGCGACCAAGATCACCTTCATCAACGAGATCGCCGATCTCTGCGAGGCGGTCGGCGGCGAGGTGCAGGACGTCGCGCGCGGCATCGGCCTCGACGGGCGGATCGGCGGGAAGTTCCTCCATGCGGGCCCCGGTTATGGCGGCTCCTGCTTCCCCAAGGACACGCTCGCCCTCTTGAAGACGGCCGAGGATGCGCATGCGCCGCTGCGGATCGTCGAGGCCGTGGTCAAGGTGAACGATGCCCGCAAGCGCGCGATGGGCCGCAAGGTGATTCGGGCCCTCGGCGAGGAGCCGCGCGGCAAGATCGTCGCTTTGCTGGGCCTCGCCTTCAAGCCCAATACCGACGACATGCGCGACGCGCCCTCGCTGAGCATCGTCCAGGCGCTGGAGGATGCGGGCGTGACCGTGCGCGGCTACGACCCGGAAAGCATGGAGCAGGCGCGGGCGCTCATGCCCGACGTCGACTATTGCGCCAGTCCCTATGAAGCCGCGGCAGGCGCCGACGCGGTGGTGCTGGTCACCGAGTGGGATGCGCTGCGCGCGCTGGACCTCGATCGCCTCGCCGCCTCGATGCGCGGGACGATCCTCGTCGACCTGCGCAACATCTACCCGCCCGATGAGGTTGAAGAGGCGGGCCTGGCGTGGCACGGTATCGGGCGCCCCCCGAGGCCTTTGCAGGGAGAGCGTGCATGATCCGAGCCTATCTGGCGATTCTCGCGGCCGCGCAGGCGGCGCAGCCCCAGCCTCCCCAAATGCAGGATGCGCCGCCGGTGATCGAGCTGCGCAAGGCCGACGGCAGCCTGGTCGCCCGGGCGATGATCTGGCAGGCCGGCGCCGGCATCGAAGTGCGGGTCCAGGCCGCTGGGCTCCCGGCCGGCCATTATGGCGTGCACATCCATGGCGTCGGCCGCTGCGAAGGCCCGGCCTTCGCCAGCGCGGGGCCGCACTGGAACCCGACCGGGCGCCAGCACGGCCGCCTCAATCCGGCGGGCCATCATCTCGGCGACCTCGACAATCTGGATGTCGACGAACAGGGCGCCGGCCGGCTCGAATTCACGATTGCCGGCGCGACCACGAGCGGCGCCGACGGGATTTTCGACGCCGACGGGGCTGCGCTGGTGATCCACGCCGCCCCGGACGATTATCGCACGGACCCGAGCGGGAATAGCGGCAACCGGATCGCTTGCGGGGTGCTCCGGGCGAATTAAGCGGGCTCGCCGGCGGCGCGGGCGCGCTCTTCTTTCGTGGCTTCGAGTGCCGCGATCCGGCGTCCGCCGATCCACAAGGCGATCAGGGTGAAGGGCGGCACCACGTAGAGCGAGAAGATGCCGGTGCTGAGGCTGCCGGTCACGTCCGCCATCTTGCCCGCGACATAGGGGCCGAGCGCGAGCCCGACCATGGTCGTGCCGAGCACATAGGTGGCGCCCGCGGTCGCGCGCATCCGCGGCAGCACCACGTCCTGGAGGCTGGCCACCGCCGCCCCCACCCAGGCCGAGCCGAACAGCTGCGCGACCGGGCTGGCGAGATAGAAGGCGCCGAGGCTGTCGGTCGTGAGCATGAACCAGACCGCGGGCGCGGGCAGCACCACCGCGAGCATGTTGACGAAGATCCGCCCCCGCGGGTCGCGCCGCCGCCAGAGATCGGAAATGATCCCGCCGAGGATCACTCCCGCCGCAGCGGCGACCGCTGCGCCGATGCCGAGGATCGTCGCGACTTCGTCGCGAGCCTTGAGGCCGACCAGGATGCGCGCGGCGACTTCCGGCGAGCCGTAGAATGTGCGGATCGCGTAAGGCGGCGCCCAGAAGCTGATCGCATAGGTCATGAACGAGATGCTGCCGAACGCGATGGCGAGCATGACGACGGTGCGGTTGCCCCAGATCAGCCGGTAGGTCGGCGGATCGCGGTGGCGCAGCGCCTGCACCCATGAGAAGACGGCGTAGAAGCCGAGCCCGTAAGCGAGCCATTGCGGCCAGTCTCCGGTCAGCGCGATCAGCCCGGCGACGAGGGCGGCGATCGCTGCCAGAGCGATGAGATTGACGACGAGCGCGCCGGGAATGAGGGCGGTGCTGAATAGGGTGAGCGGCGGCAGGATCGCGACCAGCTCCCGGCCGAAGCTGCGCCAGGCGTCGGGCCGGACGATCGACTCGGGCGGCGCGGATTGCAGAACGCCGTCCGCGCCCGCGGCGCGGTCCGAGGCGCCGCGCTGCGGCTCGCGCAGCGACAGCACCCACAAGGCGAGCAGCAGGCCCGGAATGCCGACCGCGAGGAAGGCGGCCTGCCAGCCGACGAGGCCGAGCGGCGCATCGGCGGCGTGCGGGAAAGCGGCGTTCCACCGGCTGCTGACCAGCCCGCCGAGCGGCAGGCTGAGCCCGCCGCCGATATAGAGGCCGGCCGAGTAGATGGAGAGCGCGGTGGCGCGCTTCTCCTTCGGGAAATAATCCGAGATCATCGAGTAAGCGGCGGGGGATGCGCTCGCCTCGCCGATGCCGACGCCGATCCGCGCGGTGGCGAGCATGAGGAAGGAGCTGGCGAAGCCCGAAAGCGCGGTCGTCGTCGACCAGAGGCCGAGGCCGAGCGCGATCAGCCGGCCGCGATACCAGCTGTCGGCCAGCCGCCCGAGCGGGATGCCGAACAGGGCGTAGAAGACGGCGAAGGCCGTTCCGTAGAGGAAGCCGATCTGTGCATCGGTGAGATGGAGGTCGTGCTTGATGTCCTGGGCGAGGATCGAGATGATCTGCCGGTCGATGAAATTGATGACATAGACGAGGACGAGGACGATCAGCGCGTACCAGCCATAGGCGCTGACCCGCATCGGCGGTGCAGGCTGACCCGGGCTGGCGGCCATCGCTCCCTCCCCTCGATTGTGCTCGTCCCTGCTTCTGGCTAGCAGAGCCGCGGGCTTTGGCAACAAGGCGTGCGCGATGACCGTTTCGATCCTGTTCGTCTGCCTCGGCAACATCTGCCGCTCGCCGCTCGCGGAAGGGGCGTTTCGCGCCGAGGCGGCGCGGCTCGGGCTCGAGATCGAGGTGGATTCGGCCGGTACCGGCGGCTGGCATGCGGGCCAGGCGCCGGACGGGCGCGCGATCGAAGCGGCCGAGCGGGCCGGGGTCGACATTTCCGGCCAGCGCGCCCGCAAGGTGACGCGCGCCGATTTCGACCGGTTCGATCATATCGTCGCGCTCGACGCGGAGAATCTCGCCGACCTGCAGCGGCTGCGACCCACGGGCAGCCACGCCCGTCTCTCCCTCCTGCTCGATCATGTGCCGGGGCGCGAAGGGCAAAGCGTGGCCGATCCCTATTATGGCGGCGCGCGCCATTTCGACGCGACCTGGCGCGACGTGGCCGAGGCCGCGTGCGGCCTGGCGCGCAGCCTGGCAGGAGAAAGCATCTTATGAGCCTCGTCCTGCACGCCCACCCGCTCGCTTCCTATTGCTGGAAGGTGCTGATCGCGCTCTACGAGAAGGGCACGGACTTCGAGTTCCGCATGGTCGATCTCGGCGATCCCGCTTCGCGCGCGGCCCTCGCCGCCTTGTGGCCGATGACGAAGATGCCGGTGCTCGAGGATCGGGGGCGAGGCGCGGTCGTGCCGGAGACGAGCATCATCATCGACTATCTCGACGCACACCATGTGGGCGCGATCCGGCTCGTGCCCGAGGATCCGGAGGCGGCGCGCGACGCGCGGCTGTGGGACCGGATCTTCGACCTCTACGTCCAGACGCCGATGCAGAGGATCGTCGCCGACCGCCTGCGGCCGGCCGACCGGCGCGATCCCTTCGGGGTGGAGGAGCAGCGCGCCGCGCTGGCGGCGGCGCTCGGCATGGTCGACCGCGAGCTCGCCGGAAAGACCTGGGCGCGGGGCGGGACCTTCACCCTCGCGGACTGCGCGGCGGCGCCGGCCCTGTTCTATGCGGACAAGGTGATGCCCATCGGCGAGACCTGGCCGAATGCCATGGCCCTGCTCGAGCGGCTCAAGGCGCGGCCGAGCTTCGCGCGCGTGCTCGCCGAGGCGGGGCCTTATTTCCAATATTTCCCGGCCGAGTGACCGCCTTCTCGCAGCGCGTCGCCGGCCTGGCCGGGATCGCCGAGGAAAGGCTGCTGCGCCTGGCCGGCGGAGATTTGAGCGAGATCCTGCTCGTCCCGCGCGACGAGGGCCCGCCGCTCGTGGCCAAGGGCGGCCCGGCGCTCGCCACCGAGGCGGCGATGCTCCGCGCGCTCGCCGCCGCCGGCGTGCCCGCGCCCGCGGTCGAGGGCGAGCATGACGGAGTCCTCCTCATCGCCCATGTCGAGAATGACAGCCTGTTCAGCCCGCACGCCTGGGCCGACATCGGCGCCGAGCTCGGCAGGCTGCACGCGCGCCGAGCCGAAAGCTACGGCTGGCCCGTCGATTATGCGCTCGGCACGGTCGCCCTGGACAATCGCGAAAGCCGCGACTGGCCGTCCTTCTGGGGCGAGCAGCGCCTCGTCGCGGCGGCGGGCGTGCTCGACCGGCCCTGGCGCGAGCGGGTGGACCGGCTCGCGGCGCGGCTCCACGATCTCCTGCCGGCCGCGCCACCGGCCGCGCTCCTCCACGGCGACCTGTGGAGCGGGAACATCCTGGTTCGGAGCGGCAGGCTCGCGGCATTGATCGATCCCGCCTGCTACCATGGCCATGCCGAGGTCGACCTCGCCATGCTCTGCCTGTTCGACGCGCCGCCCGATTCATTCTGGGAGGCCTATGGGGCGCTCGATGACGGCGCCGAGGAGCGGCGGACGCTCTACCAGCTCTTTCCAGCGCTGGTGCACATGCGGCTGTTCGGCTCGGCCTACGCCCCGATGGTCGATCGGCTGCTCGCGGCGAACGAATAAAGCTCGACCAGGGTGTAGACGGCGCCGTCCGGCGTCAGCGTGCTTTCGAACAGGCCGATATGGTCGACGGTGAAAGGCGGGCTGGCCAGGCCGCCCGAACATTCGACCAGATTTCCGACCGTGCCGGAGGCGCGCTTCAGCCGCGCCAGGGTGATGTGGGGCAGAAAGGCGCGCTGGTCGGGCGCGACGCCGACGCGCCTCAGCGCCGCGTCGACCTTCTTGTGAAGCGCCTTCAGAGGCTCGTGCGGGGCCACGCCGGCCCAGACCGCGTCCGGCCAGCCGCGCCGGTCGAACGCGCCGATGCCGTTGAGGGCGATCTCGAACGGAGGCTGGTGGACCGCCCCGAGCGCCGCATGAATGTCTCCGGCGCGGTGGCGGTCGACGTCGCCGATGAAGCGCAGGGTGAGGTGGAGCTGGTCCTCGCTCTGCCAGCGCGCCCCGCTGATCCCGCCCATCGCGCCGAGCAGGATGGCACGGATCGCCGCAGGCGGCCTGATGGCGACGAACAGGCGGTGCATCGTGGGACCCACCTACACGCGGTTTTCCTTGAATTGGACCCCAAACCCTCCGATATTCTCTTTCGACCGGCATCTCGCCGGTATGGAGGAAGTTTCACATGGCAAATTGGTCTGATCCGCGGATCGGGGCGAGCCAACCGACGACGACCATCGGCCGCGACGTCGCCTATGACGCCGGCCTTCGGGCGCACATGCTGTCGGTCTACAATTATATGGCGTCGGCGGTCCTGCTGACGGGAATCGTGTCGCTGCTGTTCGCCAAGAGCGACGCCGTGCTGGCGCTGGTCGACTGGCAGAGCGGGCGGCCGTCCGGGCTCGGCTATCTGGCGATGTTCGCGCCGCTCGGCGTCATCCTGTGGATGAGCTTCGGCATCAACCGCATTTCCACCGCGACGGCGCAGGTGCTCTATTGGGTCTATGCCGTCCTCGTCGGCATCTCGCTGTCGACCATCTTCCTGCTCTACACTGAAGGCTCGATCGCGCTGACCTTCTTCGCGACGGCGGGCGCCTTCGCCGGCCTCAGCCTGTTCGGATATACCACCAAGCGGGACCTCTCCGGCCTGGGCACCTTCCTGATCATGGGCCTGGTCGGCATCATCGTGGCGATGATCGTGAACCTGTTCCTGCAGAGCGGCACGTTCAGCCTCGCCATCGCGGCGATCGGCGTGCTCATCTTCGCGGGCCTCACCGCCTACGACACGCAGAAGATCAAGAGCATCTATTTCGAGCTGGCCGGCGCCCCCGACACGCTGCGCAAGGCGGCGATCATGGGTGCGCTCAACCTGTATCTCGATTTCATCAACATGTTCCTGTTCCTGCTGCGCTTCATGGGCAGCAGCCGGAACTAGGGCAGGGTCCCGACAAGAAAACTGAAGGCCCGGCGGCGACGCCGGGCCTTTTTCCTCGGCCCTAGAATTGAAGGCGCACGCCTGCCGAGGCCGATGTCGTCTCGCCCTGGGCGAAGCCGGCGGTGCGCACCAAAGCGGCGTCCAGCGACAGGTCGGCCGAGAGCCGGATCGAGCCGGACAGGCCATATTCCAGCCATGAATCGCCCTTGTCCTCGGCCGGACCGAGCTGCGGCGTGCGCGAGGCGAGCAACCCGCTGCCCTGACGGTTGATCGAGGCGCGGTTCGAGGTCGCCGCCGCCGCGAGATAGGCGCCGAGGCTGCCGCCCGGCCAGATCCGCTCCGCGGAGAGGCCCGCAATGCCGGTCACCCCGTCGCGCCGGCTTTCCTGGACCATTGGATCGCCGGCCTGCGGCACCAGGGTGCGCGCCGTATCCAGGCTGCTGTAGCTCAGCGAGGCGAACGGGGCGATCGACCAGGCGTCGCCGGCCGGCGCGTCCCAGGTGACCGAGCCGCCGAGCGTGAGCAGGCTGCCCTCGGTCTCGTCGCGGACGATGCGCCCGTTGGTTCGCGCCTGGCTGGGCGGGATGAAATCGCGCCGGCCCAGGGTCGCATAGGCGTCGAACAGGACGCGCCCGGCCTGATAGCCGCCGCCGAGCGTGATCTGCCGGGTCCGCGCGGGGAGGGGATCGGCGATGTCCGGGTCTCCCTTGCCGTCGAACCAGGCGGCTCCGGCGCGAACGTAGAAGGGCCCGAGATAGCGGTACAAGGAGGCGGAAACGAAGGGCTGTCCGCTTTCTCCGGCGATGGTGGCGGTGCCCCCGCTGAGCGACAGAGACCAGTCGGCGGCGGACGCGCCGGCCGGCCACAAGGCGAACAGGCAGACGAGATGACGCAGCGACATGGCCCCCTCCTGCTTTCGCTTAACGGCTCTCGAAGTAAAACCCTTCGAAGGATTTTCGGTGTATCGGCGTTAAGCCTTCAGCCGCGGGAAGAATGAAGTGCTGAAAGTGGGCGTTGAAGCGAGCGACGATTCGGCGCTGGGGGGCGGCGACACGGACGAGCGCGCGCTGATGACGCGCGTCGGCGCGGGCGACGCCCAATCTTTCGAGCGGCTGGTCACGAGGCACACGCCGATGGTCCACAGGGTCGCCTGGCGCATGCTCGGCGATGCGGTGGAAGCGGAGGATGTGGTGCAGGACGTGTTCGTCAAATTGTGGGTCAACGCGCGCGACTGGACCGCGGCGGGCGGCGGCCTGGGCGGCTGGCTGAGGCGGATCGCCACCAATGCCTGCCTCGACCGGCTGCGCCGCCCGCGCTTCGTCAGCGACGAGGGCCTGCCCGACCGACCCGACGAGGCGCCCCAGGCGGACCTGGCGATCGATGCCGGGCGCCGCCGCGCCGCGGTCGCCGCCTCGATCCAGGCACTGCCGGACCGCCAGCGCGCGGCGATCGTCCTCACTTATTATGAAGGCGTCTCCAACGCGGAGGCGGCCTCGATCCTCGGCGTCAAGGTCAAGGCGCTCGAATCCCTGCTGGTCCGCGGCCGCCAGGCGCTGACCCAGTCGCTCGCCGGCAAGGGACTGCTGGCCGAAGGAGGGGGCGCATGAGCGATTACGCTCTCGACGCGCTGCTGCTCGATTATGCGCCGCCGCCGCCGTCCGCCGACCTCGCCGCGCGCGCGGTCGCCGCCGCGCTGGCAATGCCGCAGCAGCCGCGCAAGCGCGACGCCGCTCCCGTCGCCCCTCGTCCGCGGCACGATCGCGGCAGGCCCTGGACGCGCCGGCCGATGCTGGTCGGCGGAATCGCGCTCGGCCTAGCGGTCAGCGGCGCGGTGGCGGCGACGCTCGCGGGGGTGAGGCTCGACAAATTGCCTTTGGTCGAGGCGATCCTGGGCGAATCCGCGCCGCGCGCGCCGACTCCGCCGCCGCAGGCTCCGCCGCCGCCCCGCGCGGCGCTGCCCGGGCCGGCACTCCCGCCGGTCGAAGCGGCGCCGGTCCACGAGGCACCGGCCGCGGCGCCGAGGATTGCGGATCCGCCCGCGCCTCACGCCGCGCCGCCGCGCGAGCCGTCGCCGACCGCCCCGGCCCCGCTCGAAGCGCCCCGGCCGCCCGAGCCCCCGATGGCCCAGCGCCTCGAACGGCCGGCGCTTCCGCCGCCGCCCTTGCCGGCCCCGCCGTCCGCCGTCCCGCCGGCGCCGACCGCCCCGCGCAACGACGGCGCCGCGGCGACGAGCAACGTGGCCGAGGCGCGCCGCGTGGCTGCGCCCGCGGCCGGCGAGCCGCTGCGCGTGCAGCGCGACGCGATCGAGCGGGCCGAGCGGCTGCGTGCCGTGCGCCAGGCGCAGATCGAGCGGCTCCAGCGTGTCCAGCAGAACCGCGAGCGGCTCCGCCGGCTGCGCCGCGACTGAATCTTTGCCATTTCCCTGGCGGGAAATCGTCCGAATTCAACGAATTGGATCGCACGATCCGATGCAGGCGGGGCGCAGGAGGCCGGTGCGACCGAAGGATTTTACGGCCCGCCGCGTTAGGCCTGGCGAGAGCGGCGGCCGTCCTCTCCCTCAAAGTACGAAGGAGAGCTTCCATGAAGACCATCACCATGATCGGGCTTGCCGTGGCCTTGTGCGTGCCGGCCCTGGCGTCGGCCCAGCGCGGCGGCGCGGGCGCGGCGGGCTTCCAGCGCGTGGAGGCCCAACGCCTCCAGCGCGTCGACGTCCAGCGCGTCCAGCGCGTCGACACCGGCCGCACGATCGATACGGCGCGCGACATCGCCTTCCGTCGCGGCGATTTCGACGGGGGTGAGACCGGAACCCGTTTCCGGCGCCATGATCCGGACCGGCCGCCGCCGCACCATCCGCGCCGGCGCTGGAATGCCGCGCATGATTCGGGCGGCGAGCCTTCCCGCCCGCCCGCGGGCGACTGAGGCCCCCTCTCAGCCGCCCCACGCGCCCGCTCCGCCTCGCGCGGAGCGGGCTTTTTTCTTGCGAAGGGAAGAGGCATCTTCCGCGTTATCTCTCCGCAGCGCGGGATGTGAGATGTGTTGAAGACGGCCGTCGCGCCAGAAAGGCTTGGCTCTCCCGCCATGAGCGGGGAGGCGGACAGCGCCCTGATGATCCGGGTCGCGGCCGGCGATGCAGCCGCGTTCCGGGTCCTGGTCGAGCGGCATTCGACGATGGTCCACACGCTCGCCTGGCGGATGCTCGGGCCGGCAGAGGCGGAGGATGTGGTGCAGGAGAGTTTCACGAGGCTGTGGGTCAATGCGAAGGGCTGGACGCCGACCGGCGGCGGCCTCGGCGGCTGGCTGCGCCGGGTCGCGACCAATCTCTGCCTCGATCGGCTGCGGCGTCCGCGCATGGTCGGCGACGCCCTGCTCGCCGACCATCGGGACGAGGCGCCGCTCGCCGACGAAAGGTTCGACACGGCCCGGCGGGAGGCCGCGGTCGCCGCCGCGGTCCGCGCCTTGCCAGACCGGCAGTGCGCCGCGATCGTCCTCACTTATTACGAAGGCCTGCCCAACGCCGAGGCGGGGGCGATCCTGGGGCTCGGGGTCAAGGCGGTCGAATCCCTGCTCGTCCGCGCGCGCCGCGCCCTGGTCCGGAGCCTCGCCCGCCAGGGCCTGATCGAACGGGGAGAAGCGGCATGAGCGACGCGCGCTTCGATCGCCTGAACCTCGGCGTCACGGCGCCGCCGCTTCCGGCCGGCCTCGCCGACCGCGTCGTTGCCGCCGCCACGGCCCAGCCGCAGGAGGCGCGGCCCGCGCTGGCGCGCCGCGCCGCGGCCGGGCGCGACCGCCGCGGCCCCTGGCTCAAGCGGCCGCTGATCGGCGGCGCGATCGCGCTCGGCCTCGCCTTCAGCGGCGCCGTCGCCGCGACCCTTGCCGGCGTGCCTCTGCCCGCCAAGGTCGAGGCGGTGATCGCGCAAATCCCCTTCGTCGGCCGCAAGACGGCCGACCCCGCGCGCGCGCCGGTCCGCCATGCCGCAGCCCGTCCCGCGCCGGCGGCCGCCCCCGCCCGGCCGCCTGCCGTCGAGACCGCCTCGGCCGAGCCGGCGCCCATGGCCATGCGGCCGGCGGCCTTCCGCCGCATGGTGCTCGCGCGCCGGATCGTCGCCCGCCGCGAGGCGATGGGCCTGCCCACGCCCCCGGTCCGGCAGGTCGAGCGGATGATCCACCGCCGCCAGATGATGCGCCGCTGGCAACGGGCCACGCCCGAGCAGCGCCAGCAATTCCTCGCCAACCATCCGCGCGCGGCGGCGATGATCGAGGCGCGCGAGGCACGCCGCGACGCGACTCCGGAGGAGAGGGAGGCGTTTCTCGAGACCCATCCCCGGGCGCGGGAGCGGATGGAGGCGCGCCGGGCGCTGCGCGATGCCACGCCCGAGCAGAGGGAGGCCTTCTTCGCCGCCCATCCGCGTGCGCGTGCGATCTGGGAGGCGCGACGCGCCCGGCGCCAGGCTGGATGGGATGCTCAGCCCGCTCCGGAGCCGATGCCCAGGCCCTGAGCGGATTCCCGAAGAGGGACAGGCCCGGCCGCCGCTTTCGCCCCGCTTCCTTCTTGGACTTCCCGACCCATGCTATTGTCGGGAGCGGGGAGAGAGGTGATGGATCTGCATTTCGTCTGGGCGGCGCTGATCGGCGCCCTGCTCGCGTCATTGGCGGACTGGCTGTTCGCGGGCGTGCTGTTCCACGACCGCTACCAGGTCCATCCCGAAGTCTGGCGACCCGGCGCGGGCGCCGTGCGCAGCCGGATAATCCTCGCCCAGGCGCTGGCCCTGGTCACGTCCGCGGCGTTCGTCGCGCTTGCCTGGAAGACCCGCGAGACCGAGCTGGTGCCGGCGCTGAAGCTGGCCGCGATGGTCTGGCTGATCGGCCCGCTGCCCTTGCTGCTGGCCAACGCCCTGTTCATCAAGATCGACCCGCTGGTGACGGCGAGCCATGCCGCCGGCTGGCTGGTGAAGCTGCTGCTGATCGCCGCCGCAACCGCCTGGATGATCGCCTAGCCCCTAGAGCAAATGCCGGCGGAAGAAGGCGAGCGTCTCCCCCCAGGCGGCCTCGGCCGCCTCGCGATTGTAGCGCGCCGCCGAGGTGTCGTTGTGGAAGGCGTGATCCACGTTCGGGAATTCGTGGACGGTGACGTCCTTCCCCGCCGCGCGCAGCGCCTCGGCCCAGGGCCTTGCGGTGCCGTTCACCCGATTGTCGAGGCCGGCGAGGATGATCAGCATCGCCGCCTGCACGCGCGGCGCCTCGGCCGGGTTGGGCGCCGGCCCGTAGAAGGGCACGGCGGCCCTGAGCGCCGTGCCGGAGGCGACGGCCAGCCGGTCGGTCATGCCGCCGCCCCAGCAGAAGCCGACGCAGCCCACCTTCCGCGATCCGCCCGCCCTCGACGCATGCCACTGGATGGTGGCGGCGCCGTCGGCGGCGATCTCGGCAAGATCGAGCGCGCCGATCATCGTGCGGGCGCGGTCCTCGTCATTGTCCGGCGTCCCGCCGGCAATGCTCAGGAAATCGGGCGCGAGCGCGGAGAAGCCGGCGACGGCCAGCCGCCGCGCGACGTCGCGGATATGCTCGTTGAGCCCACGATTCTCGTGGACCACCATCACCAGCGGGAATCGGCCGCTGCGTTCGGCCGGGTCGACCTTGTAGCCGCGATAATGGCGCCCGGGGCGGGGCTCCCATTCGATCGCCTGGCCGCGCACGCGCCGGTCGTCGGCCGCCACCTGGGGCGCGGCGGCGGCGTGGCAGGCGATGCTGCCGAGCAGCGCGCCGGCGGCCGCGGCGCTGCCCGCGATCCGGGTCAGCCGCGCCATGAACAGGCGCCGGTCCATGCCTTCGTGGGTGAAGCGATCGTACAAGGCGATCGCGGCGCGCTGGATGTCGTCGGTCATGTCGGTCTCCTCGCCGGCAATTCCTAATCCCCGCCGCGCCCGACCGCGAGTCCCGATGGCGATGTTAGCGCTACCGCAGCCTCCGCCGTGCGGCTATCGTGCGGCAAAAGGGAGGGGAAGATGCCGAGCGATCCGTCTTCGATCAGTCGCAGGAAGTTCGTCGCCGCCGCGAGCGCCGCCCTGGTGGCGGGCGCTGCGGGCGCGGCGGAGGCGCAGGACCTGCCCAGCGGCGCCGGCGGGCGTCCCGACCCCTCGCTCGGCAGCCCCGATCCGCTGCCGCTCGACCGCCAGCTCGGCTTCGCGGTGGTCGGTCTCGGCAAGCTCGCTCTGGGCGAGATCATGGATGCCTTCACCGCCGCGCGCCGCGCCAAGGTCACCGCTCTGGTCAGCGGCAATCGCGACAAGGCGCTGCGTGTCGCCGCTCGCTACGGCGTGCCGGAGAGCGGCATCTACGATTATGCGAATTTCGATCGGATCGCCGACAATCCGAATGTCGACATCGTCTATATCGTCCTTCCCAACGCGCTCCACCGCGCCTTCGCCGAGCGCGCCTTCCGCGCCGGCAAGCACGTGCTCTGCGAGAAGCCGATGGCGACCAATGTCGCCGATTGCGAGGCGATGATCGCCGCCGGCCGCGCCGCCAACCGGAAGCTGATGATCGCCTATCGCAGCCAGTTCGAGCCGCACAATCTGATCGCGATGCGCACCTTGAGGCGCGGCGAGCTCGGTCCCGTCCGCATGGTCACCGCCGATATCGGCCGCGCCACCGATCCGCGCGATCCGGCCGACCAGTGGCGGCTCGACCGGGCGCTCGCCGGCTCGGGCTCCTTGTTCGACATCGGCATCTACGGGCTCAACGCCGCGCGCTTCCTGGTCGGCGAGGAGCCGGTCGAGGTCCGCGCCCAGCTCTACGCGCCGCCCGGCGATCCCCGCTTCCGCGAGGTCGAGGACGTGGTGGTCTGGACGATGCGTTTCCCGGGCGGCGCCCAGTTCCACGGCTCGACCTCCTATTCCTACAGCTTCACCAATGCGATCCAGGTGATCGGCGACCGCGGCACGATGGTCTTCGATCCCTCGATGGAATATCACGCCCATCGCCTGCGCATCCGCGACCGGACCATCCAGATGTCGCCGATCGACCAGTTCGCGCGCGAGATGGACCATTTCTGCATGGCGATCACCGACGATCTTCCCGTGGTCGCGGACGGGGCGGAAGGGATGCAGGATGTGAAGCTGATGCTCGCCATCCTCGAGGCCGGCCGGACGGGGAGGGCGGTCGGCACCGACTGGGGCTACCGCCGCGCCGCCGATCCCGCGACGAGCGTGCCGGACAATCTGGGGGTCGCCTAACCTTGGGTCACCCCGGCGAAGGCCGGGGCCCATGAGCACCGGGCCTTCCCACTGGATCGCTACCGTGTTCCTGGGTTCCGGCCTTCGCCGGAATGACTCCCTCTAAGCGGGCTGGGGCTGCGGCGCCTGGGCCTGCTGCTCGGCGATCAGCGCGTCGTCGATCTGGTTGGCGCGGACCGCGGCGGGGCGCGCGGAAAGGCGTCCGAAATAGTCCTCGAAGATCGGGCGCTTGTCGATCGAGCCGAACATCATGCCGAAGCCGATCTGCGAGCCGACATAGAGATCGGCCGCAGTGAACCGGTCGCCGCAAATATAGGGGCCGGGCCTCAGCGCATTTTCGAGATTGTCGATCGCAGTCTCGAAATTGCCATAGCCGACGAAGCGCTGCTGCTCCGCATTGGGCTCGACCTTGAGCGCGCGGTTGGTGATCGCCGCCTCGACCGGGCCCGCGGCGTAGAAGAGCCAGCGATAATAAGGGCCGCGCAGCCTGCTCCCGACCGGCGGCGCCAGGCCCGCCTCCGGGAAGGCGTCGGCGAGGTAGGCGCAGATCGCGCCGCACTCGGTCACCACGGTATCGCCATGCTTGATCGCCGGCACCTTGCCCATCGGGTTGATCGCCAGATAGTC
>Ga0070686_100000553_pt1 | contig 22346 bp, 22 predicted proteins | sample KBSS23LmetaG_FD_65654 | JGI IMG/M metagenome (GOLD analysis project Ga0070686, IMG submission 65654) | Switchgrass rhizosphere microbial communities from Kellogg Biological Station, Michigan, USA - KBS S2-3L metaG | ecosystem: Host-associated > Plants > Roots > Rhizosphere ... | reverse complement strand
GCCGCCGCATGATCGAACTTCTCGGCCCAGATCGAGGTGATCAGGCCGAGGAAAGAGAGCATGAGGCTCCCCATCAGGCCGAACCAGACCACCGCCCAGAGGTGGGTGGGAACCACGTGCACGCCCGGCCAGAACAGCATCGCCGCCCAGACCGCGAGGCCGACCAGGGCCGCCCGGGTCACCGAGGCCCCGGCCATGGCGAGCATCAGCTCGCCGTTCGACAGTGGGGGCATCAGGAAATCGACGATCGTTCCCTGCACCTTGCCGACCAGCAGCGAGAAGGAGGAATTGGCGAAGGCGTTCTGCAGCATCCCCATGACGATCAGGCCGGGGGCGAGGAAATCGGCGAAGGCGAAGCCCATCACCATCCGCCCCGACCGGCCGAGCGCGACCGTGAAAATAATCAGGAACAGGAGGGTTGTGACGGCGGGCGCCCAGATCGTCTGCAGCTGGACCTTGAAGAAACGCCTGACCTCCTTCACATAGAGGGTTGCAAGACCGCCCCAATTGATGTTCCGGATGACGGGGACGCCAGGGGCGGTCTGAACCCATTTCGAAGGCTGGTCGTTCACAGCGCCGTCGCTAGTCGCAGACGCCGGGACCCGCAAGCCGTCAGAACGTAAGGATATATGCATGTCGTGGACCGACGAACGGATCGAGCGCCTGAAGTCGCTGTGGACCAAGGGAATGACCGCGAGCCACATCGCCGACGAGCTCGGCGGGGTCTCGCGCAACGCCGTGATCGGCAAGGCGCACCGGCTCGGCCTCCAGTCGCGGCCCTCGCCAGTCAAGCCCAACGAGCCCGAGCCCAAGCCCAAGGCGAAGGCCAAGGAGAAGCCCCAGCCCGCCCCCGCCGAGGCGAAGAGCCCGGCCGCCGAAGCGCCGCGCCCGACTCCGCCCAGGCCCGCGCCCAAGCCGGCGCCCGCGCCCGAGCCCGTCGAGGAAGAGGAAGCGGTCGAGGCCGAAGCGCCCGAAGCGCCGACCCGGGCGCCGGAGCCCCTGGTCCGCTCGATCGGCCCCGGCGGCTTCGTCCGCCAGGGGCCGAGCGACCAGCAGGCGCCGATCCCGCCCGCGCCCCCGCGCCGCCTCGTCCCGGCCAAGCCGAGCCCCGAGGTCGCCGAGAAGACCGGCCTGCTCGATCTCAACGAGAAGATCTGCAAATGGCCGATCGGCCATCCCGGCGAGCCCGATTTCCACTTCTGCGGCGCGCCGGCCAATCCGGGCTTCCCCTATTGCGTCCAGCATTGCGGGGTCGCCTATCAGGCCCAGCTTCCGCGCCGCGACCGCAAGCCGCCGCCTCCCCTCCCCTTCGGCGGGCCGCGGGTGCGCTAAGCCCCATCACTTTCCTCGAGTTGTAATGGCGAGCCCCGAAGGGGCGCGGCAATCCAGTGCGGCCTCTGGATCGCCACGGCGCTACGCGCCTCGCGATGACGGACCAGGCCAATTGACGCAGCCGAAGCCCGAGGATCAATCTTCCGCGATCAGGCTGTGGCGCTTGGTGTCGCGCATCGACAAATAGACGATCAGCGAGAGGCCGATCAAAATTGTCACGTACCAGTAGAAGGCGCTCTCCATCCCCCATTTCTTGAACTGGAGCGCGACATATTCGGCGGTGCCGCCGAACAGGGTGTTGGCGAGGGCATAAGGCAGAGCGACGCCGAGCGCGCGGATGTGGGCCGGGAAGAGCTCGGCCTTCACCACGGCGTTGATCGATGTGTAGCCGGTGACGATCAGCAAAGCCGCCGTGACCAGGGCGAAAGCCGCATAGGGATCGCGCACGCTCTCGAGCGCGGTGAAGATCGGCACGGTCGACACCAGGCCCAGCACGCCGAACGTGGCCATCACCGGCTTGCGCCCGATCCGGTCCGAGAGCGCGCCCGCCGCGGGCTGAATGCAGACGAAGACGAAAAGGGCGGCCGCCATCACCGCGCTTGCCGTCTCCTCGGGGAAATGGGCGGTGTTGACCAGGAACTTCTGCATGTAGGTCGTGTAGGCGTAGAAGGCCAAGGTGCCGCCCGCGGTCAGCGCCATGACCAGCAGGGCCTCCCTCGGATGGTCGCGGAACAGATTGACCCCGCTCGAGCGCGGCGCGCCCGAGGCGCGCGCATTCTCGAAGCTCTCCGTCTCGGTCAGCCGGCGGCGGATGTAGAACACAACCAGAGCCAGCACCGCCCCGATCGCGAACGGGATGCGCCAGCCCCATTCGAACAATTCCGCGCGCCCCATCGCCCGCTGCAGGACGAGCTGGACGGCGAGGGCGACGAGCTGGCCGGAGATCAGGGTCACATATTGGAAGCTCGAATAGAAGCCGCGCCGCTCGCGCCCCGCCGCCTCGCTGAGATAGGTGGCGCTCGCGCCATATTCGCCGCCGACGCTCAGCCCCTGAAGCATCCGCGCGAGCACGAGCAAGGCCGGCGCGAGCGCGCCGATCCGGTCATAGGCCGGAGTCAGCGCGATCATCAGCGAGCCGAGGCACATCAGCGAGACCGAGAGGGTCAGGCCCGCCTTGCGCCCCTTGCGGTCGGCATAGATGCCCATCGCCCAGGCCCCGATCGGGCGCATCACGAAGCCGATCGCGAAGATCAGCGCCGTGTTCAGCAGCTGCGCGGTGCGATCGCCATGGGGGAAGAAGGCGGGCGCGAAATAGACCGCGAAGATCGCATAGGCGTACCAATCATACCATTCGACGAGATTGCCGGCCGAGCCGCCGACGATATTGCGCAGGCGATGCGGATGGCGTGCGCGGGCCTCTGTCATGAGGCGAGGCTAGCGAGCCCGCGAATGGCGCGCCAGACCGAATTCCGCGCCGGTAAAGGCTCAGTGGATGGTGGCGTCTTCCGGGCTGGTGGCGGAGAGGGTTTCGATCATCCGCTCGATCTCCCGCCAGCGGCAGAAGTGGATGACGTTGCCGAGATCGCGGCTGCGGTCGGCGCGCGCCGCCGCCTCGCTGGCGGCGTGGATGCCGAAACGGGCGATCAGCTCGGCCGCATCGGCCGCGGCCGACGCGTCGGACAGATAAACAGCCTGGTGCAACGCTTTCCTCGATACGTCTTTTCTTATTCCCTCCTTCTAGCGGCCGGACCTTTCGAAAGGACCGACGGCAATGCTCAACGGCTCGTAAACCACGTGAGGCGAATCTGGCCTTTCGCGCGGGCGGCTGGCATGAAGGCGCGATGGAAACCGGCCGTCATTTCACCCGCTCCGGCGGCTGCCTGCTCGCTTTCTCATTGGTCGCGGGCGCGGCGGTCGGGACGATCCTCGGCCAGCCGAGCATCGGCATCCTTGCCGGCTCGGCGCTTGGCTTCGTGCTGGTGATCGTCGTCCTGCTGCTCGACCGGCGTTAGGCTTTTTCGCCGCTTCCTTCCCTCTCCCTCGAGCGGGAGATGGCAAGTTTCAGGAATCCGGCTTCACTCGCTGCGCGCGGCGAAGCGCTGGAGGTTTTCGATCGCCTTCTGCAGCCGATCGTCATTCGCTTCGGGGAAAACCTGCGGCGCCGGCGCGTGCTGCTGCGGGGCGGTGGCGAAAACCCGGCGGTCGCGGCGGCGCGACAGCCCCTGCTCGAGCCTCCTCATCAGCTCGGGAAGGCTCGCGTCGCCCTCGGACCCGGTCCGGGGCTCCGGCGAAGCCGCCTGTACCTCGTCCTCGACGAGCCAGGCCGGCGCCGAATGGTCGCCCAGCTCCAGTACCTCCTCGGACTCGGGGAAGGAGACCGGGACGTCATGGTCGGCCGGATCCGGCACGTCATCGCGCGCGGTGATGGTGAACATAGCCCGATCGTCCGCTTCGCGCGGCTCAGGCTCGGACAATTGGGGCGTGGGTTCGGGAAGCGGGATCGGCTCGGCCTGGACCGCAACCGGTTCGGCTTCAGCCTGGGCTTCAGGCTCGATCCGGGCCGCCTCGACCTGGGTCGCGACCGATTCGGCTTCGCCCTGGACCGGGGTCTCGGGCTGGTCCGCCTCGGCCTGACCTTCGGGGTCGGGAGACAAGGAGAGGACGGTCCTTCTCAAGCGCTCGAGCTGGGGACGCGCGGGTTGGGCGGCCCAGGACGGGAGGGGCTCGGGCGGCTCGGCCTCCGGCGACGGCGCGGATGCCTGCGGAAGCGGCGCGGGCTCCGGCGCGGGCTTGGGCGGAGCCCGCAGGGGTTCCGGCGGCGGGACGAACGCCTGCGCGAGCGGCACGGGTTCGGGCGGAGCCGGTACGGGTTCCGGCGACGGCGGGACGAACGCGTGTGCGGGCGGAGCGGGCTCGAAGGGCGCGGGCGGCGGCTCCAGCGGGGGCGCGGCGGACCGCAGCGGCGGCGCGGGCTCGCCGAAATCGCGGGCGGCGCTGATCGGCCGGCAGACCGGCGCGTCCGGATGGACGTCGCGGCGGCGAAGCCTCGGCGTGTCCTCGGCCCAGGCGGGCTCCGGCTTCGGCTTTTCGCGACCGGACCGGTCGAGCAGCCGCAGCAGCGCGTAGGCGAGGGCGAAGGCCGCGGCCGCACCGGCGACTCCGATCAGGCCCCGCGCCTTGAAGCCGAGCGGCGGCTCGGCGGCGGCGAGCAGATGCGGCAGGCCGGTGGCAACGACCAATTGCTCGAGCAGGTCGGCCGGCATGGCGAAGGCGAGGAATGCGGCGGCGAGGCCGGCAAGCGCCGCCACCGGCAGATCGAACGCATTGCGCCCGAACCCGCGCGTCAGTCCCTGAACGGGCTTCGCAGCGATCATAAAGCCATACCCGTAAGCCGTTGGTAGACCGGGGCGTAGCGCGAAATGTTTGACGACCAGTTACGCTCGCGCTCAACGAAACGCCGCGCTGTGTCGCGGCGCCCCTCCCATTCGCCGCGCCGCGCGAACAGGCTCGCCAGCGCTTCGGCCAGGGCGACCGGATCGCCGGCCGGAAACAGGGTGCCGGTGACGCCGTCCTCGATCAGCTCGCGGTGCCCGCCGACGTTGGACGCGACCACGAGCTTGCGCTGCGCCATCGCCTCGAGCGGCTTCAGGGGCGTCACCAGCTCGGTGAGGCGCATCTTCTTGCGGGGATAAGCGAGGATATCGATCAGGGCGTAATAGCGCTCGACCTCCTCGTGCGGCACGCGGCCGACGAAGCGGATCCTGTCCGCGACCGGGGAGGAAGCGGCCTGCGCGCGGAGCATATCCTCCATCGGTCCGCCGCCGACCAGGAGCAGGCGGGCCTTGGGCCGGGTTTGGAGCAGGAGCGGCATCGCGTCGATCAGGTCGTCGAGCCCCTCATAATCGTAGAAGGAGCCGATGAAGCCGACCGTGTCCGCATCCTCCAGCCCGAGGCTGCGGGCGAAGGCGCGGTCGGCCGCGAGCGGCTGGCCGAACAGACCCAAGTCGACGCCGTTCGGCGAGACGAAGATCTTGTCGGGCGCGATGCCTCGCGCGATCAGATCGTCGCGAAGCCCCTCGCAGATCACCGCGACCGCGTCGGCCTGGCGCGCGGCATGGGTCTCGAGCATCCGGGTCAGCCTGTAGCGGGCCGAGCCTTCGCGCCCGGTGCCGTTGCCGACCGAGGCATCCTCCCAGAAGGCACGGATCTCGTAGACGAGCGGCAGCGCGTGGCGCCGCGCCACCGGCAGGGCGGCGAGCGCGGTCAGCACCGGCGAATGGGCATGGAGCTGGTCGGGCTTCCAGTCGCGGATCAAGGCGTCGAGCCGCGCCGAGAGCGCCCTGATCTCGCGCCACTCGCCGAGCGGCGCCGGTGCGGGCGCCGGCTTAGCTGTGCGGTGGAAAATGATGCCGTCGACGATCTCGGGATCGGCGCCCCCGACATTGTGGCGCGGGCCGGTGAGGCAGCGGACGTCCCACCCCCGCGCGAGCTGCGCCTTGACGATCGCGCGGGTGCGGAAGGCATAGCCGCTGTGCAGCGGCAAGCCGTGATCGAGGACATGCAGGATCCGCATGCCAGCGCTTTGCCACGACAAGCTTAACGGTGCGTCAACCCGGCCCCTTTAGGTCAGCGGAATGATCCGCACGCTCGCTCTGCTGCCGGCCCCTGCCCTCCTGCTCGCCGCCCTCCTGGCCGGCGGCGCGCTACGGGCCCAGGCCTCCGGGCCGTTCACCATCGCCGAGACCGGCCAGAGCTTCTCCAGCCTGCAGGACGCGGTCGCGGCGATCGGCGGCGGCCAGGGCACGATCCGGATCGCGCCGGGCCGCTACGGGGATTGCGCGGTGCAGGAGGCGGGCCGCGTCGCCTTCGTCGCCGCCACGCCGGGCACCGCGATCTTCGACGGCGGCATTTGCGAGGACAAGGCGATCCTGGTGCTGCGCGGACGCTGGGCGCGGGTGGAAGGGCTGGTCTTCACCCACATGCATGTCGGCGACGGCAACGGCGCCGGCATCCGCATCGAGCATGGCGATCTCGAGGTCGTCCAGGCGATGTTCGTCGACGGCCAGAGCGGCATTCTCTCCGCGACCGATCCGCACGGCACCGTTTCCGTGGATCATTCGACCTTCAGCCGGCTCGGCAAGGAGCCCGACGGCAACGGCGCCCACGCGCTCTACATCAACCATTACGGCGCGCTCCGCGTCACCAATTCGCGCTTCGAGCGCGGCACCGGCGGCCATTATCTCAAGAGCCGCGCGCCCCGGATCGAGGTGCTGGCCAGCAGCTTCGACGACAGCCGGGGCGAGGACACCAATTACATGATCGACCTGCCTGAAGGCGCGGTCGGGCGAATCGCGGGCAACGTCTTCCTCCAGGGCAATGGCAAGGAGAATTGGTCCACCCTGATCGCGGTCCACGCCGAAGAGGGGCACAATCTCTCTGCAGGCCTGATCATCGAGGACAATGTCGCCTCGGTCGCGCCGGGCTTCGCCTGGCGGAGCGCCTTCGTCGGCGACTGGAGCGGAGAGCCGCTGGTGATCCGCAACAACCGGCTCGGCGGGCAGATCACGGCCTTCGAGCGGCACGCACCGCGCTAGGTGAGCAGGGTGCAGCGTGGCCGGAAGGCGTAACGACCGCCGGTCAGGCTGCGGGGATTGATCACGGCCTGGACCATGGCGGGCTGAAGCGGCTGGGCGAACCAGCAATGCAGCTTGCCCTCTTCCTCCGAAATCGCGGCGACCTGGAACGCCTCGAAGCCGGGCAGCTTCAGCCAGAGCTTTCCCTCGACCTGGGCGAGGCTCTCCAGGCCGGAAATTGCGCATCCTTCCGAATGCAGGCCCGTCACCTTCACCGCGAAGCGGTCGGCGCCATCGCTCTGCCGCACGACGACGAGCCGTCGGCGGAGCGCCGGGGCGGCGTCAGGCCGTACACGTATGAGCTCGCCGCTAACGACGCCGAGATGGTCCATCGCCTTTCCCTATCCGATGCGCGCTAAGAAAATGTGAAATCACCGCGCGCAAAATGCCGCAGGCAGCCCCCTGCCGGAGGCGCGCGCCCTCACCTTTCCTCAAGACATTTCGGCTAGGCCTGCGCCGTCCGCTGGAGGCGGAGCGGGAGCATGGAGGCGACGTGAAGCACAAGCCGATACAGAGGCGCGAACCGGGAACGGCCGCTTATGCGGAGCTGGTCTGGCTGCTGGGCCAGCCGCAGCTGGGCAACTATCTCGACTTCGTCGAAAGGAAGGTGGTCGGCGGACGGGCGATGGATCCGCGCGCCCTCGCCGCGGAATGGCGCGAGGCCAACGATCTCTATTACGAGATCGAAAAGACGGAAGCCGGCATCGCCGACACGATCGACTGCCAGCCGATCGACCCCAAGCTGGAGCCGCTTGCGGAAGCCGTCTTCGCCAATCCCTGGTTCCGCGAGTCGTTCGACAATCTGCCGACCCGGATCCTCAGGGTCGAGCTGGACAAGCTGATCATGTCCCAGCTCCACGTCGAGCAGAGCTTCACCAATTCGCTCGGCCGCGTGCTCGACGGGCCGCCGGACGAGGCGAAACTCTTCCAATTCTGCCTTCCGCTCGAGCGCGCGATGCCGCCCGTCCGCATCCAGCGTCTTTCGGGTGATCGCTACGTCTTCTCCTGCGCGTCGTCGGATTTCAGGGCGCACAATCCGCGCCTGCTGAAGCCCGAGGAGCTGAACGGGATCGAGAGCATCGGCCCGGTCGCGGGCATGGTCGGGATCATGGTCGGGTTCGGCTCGAACTTCATGAGCGCGATCCGCAGCGGCTCCCGGCTGGTCCTCCAGAACGGCTATCACCGCGCCTACACCTTGCGCAGCCTGGGCTTCACCCATGCCTATTGCATCGTCGAGGACGTGACGCGGAAGGACGAGCTCAGGCTCACCGCGGACGCGGAGGTCGCCGCCGACCCGGAATTCTATTTCGCGGCGAAGCGGCCGCCCATCCTCAGGGACTTCTTCGACCCGCGCCTGCGCAAGGTGCTCGAGACTCTGCCCTGGGAGCACCAGGTGGAGGTCGAGATCAAGATCCGGTCGGCGACGGCGACCGACCTGTAGCGCCGCGACCAATGAAATGGGGAGCGGCCTTTGCGGGCCGCTCCCCAATTCGGTGAGCAAAACTCGCTAGGCGGAGCTTAGCAGCCGCGGCTGCCCCGGCCCCGGCTCTTGCTGTGCTTCTTGCTGCTCTTGCACTTCTTGCTCTTGTGCTTGCTGCTCTTCTTCTTGCTGCCCTTGCCGCCGCAGGACGGCGGAGTGGGCGAGCAGCCGCGGCCGCCGGCACCATAGACAAAGCCCAGTTCGTCGGTTGAAAGATCGCGCATTTGAAAACCCTCCAGTTGGACTATTCACCCCCGGCGTCCGGATCGAATCTGGGTCGCCGATGGGTCATGTTGCGAAGTCGGAAGCCTTTGACCAGAGGCGAAAAAACGGCGCCCCAAAGTGGGACGACCGGCGAAAAGCGGGTTAATCGGTTAATCGGCGGCTCCCCCTCGGTAGCGCCTCGCCCGGCGCCTTAACCGGGCGGAAATGGCTTTCGATTATCGGGCTCGTCCATGCCCCGGTTTCGCATCAACCCGGACCTCGACGTCGAACGAATCGCGCGACTCTATGCAAGCGAAGGACGCGTGCGTATCTACCGGCTGCTGGAAGCACCGGGCGTCGCCTCGTTGCACGACCATCTCCTCCAGCGCACCGACTGGTGGCATCTGATCACCGGCCCGGACGGCATCCTGGAGCTCAGCCCCGGCCAGCGCGCCCGGATGAGCGCGCGCAGCCGCGCCGCGCTCGAGCGGGGCGTGCACGAACGGGCGCGAACCGAATTCCAGTATCGCTACGAGGCGCTGCGCGTTCCCGAGGACGAGGACGAGCTGGAAGCCGACGACCCGCTCAGCGACTTCGCCCACCTGATGTCGAGCGAGCCGATGCTGGAGATGCTGCGCAAGGTCACCGGGGACGGCGATCTCGCCTTCAGCGACGGCCAGGCGACTCATTATGGGCCCGGCGACTTCCTGACCTGCCATGACGACGACGTGCCCGGCAAGAACCGGCGCGCCGCCTACGTCTTCGGCATGACTCCGGGGTGGAAGCCCGAATGGGGCGGGCTGCTGCTCTTTCACGACGACCGCGATCTCAGCGTGCAGGGCCAGGTCCCGGGGTTCAACACGCTCGATCTGTTCGCGGTGCCGCGGCGCCACAGCGTCTCGATCGTGACCCCCGCGGCGGCGACGCGCCGGTTCGCGATCACCGGCTGGCTTCGCGCGACCGCGAACTAGGGTCCGGACTCAACTACCCGGTTTGAGACTGGCTGGGATTCGCTGTCATTTCAGAGTCATCCCGGGCGAACGCCGGGACCCATGAACACCCTCTTTCCTGGAAAGGCACCACCGCTTTCGCCCATATTCCTGCTCCGAGTTCCTGGGTCCCGGCCTTCGCCGGGACGACTCCCATTTTTGGGCTAGCAAAGACAGCCTTCCAATTGAATACGGATCCCAGGGTCCAGGTCCGTCCGCGTCAGGCAGGGGTGGAGCTCGGCACCTTCTGCCTCGGCGCCGGCGCCGGGCGGCGCCGGACCTCGGTGATGCGCCCGCCCTCGAGATTGAAGACGATGTCGGCCTTCTCCACCAGAGCGGGACGATGCGCGATCACCACGCGGGTGATGTCGAGCCGCGCGATCATCGAGGCGATGCGGGTCTCGGTCTCCGGATCGAGATTGGCGGTTCCTTCGTCGAGGAACAGGGCGTCGGGATCGCGATAGAGGGCGCGCGCGAGCAGGATGCGCTGGCGCTGCCCGGATGACAAAGCCGCGCCCATGTCGCTGATCAGGCTGTGATAGCTCATCGGCATCTTGATGATGTCGTCGTGGATGCGGGCGAGACGCGAGACATGCTCGATCGCCTGCTGATCCGGGAAGGGATCGAAGAAGGCGATATTGTCGGCAAGCGTGCCGGTCAGCAGATAATCGTCCTGCATGACCGCGCCTATCCGCCCGCGCCATTGGGAGATGGTCGCCGGGCCGAGCGGAACGCCGTCTATGTCGATCTTGCCGAGCCCCGGTTCGAGCAAGCCGAGCAGGAGCCGCATGAGCGTGGTCTTGCCCGAGCCCGAGGGGCCGGTGATCGCGACGAAGCTTCCGGGCGGGATGTCGAGGTCGATCTTGTCGAGGATCGGGGCTTCGGCCGGGCCGTAGGCGAAGGTGAGGCCGTCGATCCTGATCCCCGGTCCGGGCATCAGCGCCTTTCTCTGCCCGCCGGTGCGGACCAGCTCTTTCTTCTCGCCGACGATGTCGGAGAGGCGCTCCAGATGGATGCCGAGCAGGCGCCATTTCTGGAACTGGCCGACCAGGGAGGTCGCGCTGCTGGTGAAGCTGCTGCGGTAGGAGAGGAAGGCGAGCAGCAGGCCGACGGTCAGCTTCTGGTCCAGGATCGCGAGCGCGCCGAGATAGACGGTTACCAGGTAGGACAGCCCGAACAGGAGATTCTCGGCGAAGTCGATCTTGATGCCGACGATCGAGGCCTTGTAGCCGGCCGAGATCACCTCGGCATAGCGGTTGCGCCAGCCGCTCTCGCGCATCGACTCGTGGCCGTGGAGCTTGATCGCGCGCATCGCGCGCATCGTCTCCATGAGGTAGGTGTCCTCATTGGCGCGCGCCATGATCTCCTCTTCGGTGAGCCGCCTGAGGCCCGGATAGAGAAGCTGGGTGATCATCAGATAGACGATGGTTGCCGCGATCACGATGGCGGTGAGCACCACGCTGATCATCGCCATGACGATGAGCGTGGTCAGCAGCAAAGCGGAATCGATGAGGACGTTGACGATGCCCTTGGTGAGCAGCGACTGGATCGGCGAGATCGAGCCCATGCGGGAGAGCAGGTCGCCGACATGGCGGCGTTCGAAATAGCTGAGCGGCAGCCGGACGAGGTGCCGGACCAGATTGCCGCCGAGCTGGAAGGAGAGCGACTGGCCGAGGGTCAGGATCACCCAGTCGCGCAGCGAGCGCGTGATCGCCGCCATGCCGTAGATGACGCAGAAGCCGATCAGCAGGATCGAAAGCAGGCTCATGTCGCCCTGGGCGATGGCGTCGTCCACGGTCAGCTGGATGAAGAAGGGCGTCACCAGGGTGGTCAGCTGGAGCAGCAGCGAGAGCAGCAGGATCTGGGTGAACGGCCCGCGATAATTGCTGAGCCGGCTCCAAAGGTCGCTGAGCCGGGTCCGCGAGCGGGCCTCGATCGGCTTGAAGTCCGCGGTCGGCGTGAGCTCGAGCGCGACCCCTGTGAAATGCCGGCCGAGCTTGCTCAGCGGGATCCGGCGGCGTCCGCGGGCGGGGTCGAGGATCGTGGCATGGCGCGAATCGGCGCTCTCCAGGACGACGAAATGATTGAGGTCCCAATGGAGGATGGCCGGCTTGCGAAGCTTGTCGAGCTCCTCGATCTCGAGCCGGACGGCGCGCGGCGCAAGCTCGAGATCGGAGGCGATCGTCATCAGCGCCTCGAGCGTGGTCCCCTTGATCGAGGTCGGATGACGCTGCCTCAGCCCCGGCAGGTTCACCCGGTGCCCATAATGGAGCGCGACCATCGCCAGGCAGGCGAGCCCGCACTCCGCCGCTTCGGACTGAAGCAACGGCCGGATGCGCCGCGACCAGGGCCATTCGATCGCGCTCACGAGCGCAGCGACCCGAGCACGGGGCTGAACAGGACCTCCCAGAGGCTGCGCCGCTCGAGCACCAGATTGGCGGTGAGGGTCATGCCGGGGCGCATGAACCTCTGGTCGGCGGGAATGCGCGGCGCGAACTCGTCGATGCGGACGCGGATCCGGAACACGGGCTCCTGGATGCCGAGATTGGAATCGAGGTTGGTCGGCTCGGTCGGCACGCGCGAGACCGCGGTCACCGTGCCCCGGCCGGCGCCGTATTTCTGATAGGGAAAAGCATCGAACATCAGCCGCACCTGCTGCCCCGGCCGGGCGAAGCCGACCGCGCGGGACGGCGCGTAGAGCCAGACTTCGAGCCGGCTGCCGCGCGGCACGATCGTGACCAGCGACTGGTCGGTGCGGGCGCGCTGGCCGACCTCGATGCTGATGTCCCCAACCTCGCCGCCGATCGGCGCGGTGAGGACGAGCCGGTCGGTGCGCATGAGCTGGGCGCGCTGCTCGGCGAGCGCGGCACGCTGGGCGAGGAGCACCGAGCGGTTGCGGCTGGCCTCGAGCCCACGCTGCGCGATCTGCGCCTCCGTGTTCCGGAGCGTCTCGCGCTGCGCGATCAGCCGCTCGTTGAGCGATTCGACGTCGGCGCGGCGCGCGAGCAGGGCCGAGCGGCTGTCCTCGACCTGGCGCTGGGTGCCCGCGCCCTCCCGCGCGAGCTGAACCGCGCGCCGCGTGGCCGCCTCGGCCAAGCCGATCTGGCCGGCGGCGATCGAGCGCTGCCGCTCGAGCGAGGCGACGGCCGCGACCAGGCTGTCGCGCTGCTGGGTGAGCGTGCGCTGCTCGGCGGCGCCGATCTCCGCCGCCAGATCGACCTGGTGGCCGAGCTCGGCATCCTGGTTGTTGAGCTGGCCGAGCTGGGTGGTGAGGCCGTCGACGCCCTGGGCCAGCGCGAGCGTGACGAGCGGCGTTCCGGCGGCGACGATTTGGCCGTCATGGACGTTGATCTCGCGGATCTCGGCCGGCGCGGAAGGGTAGACGCGCGCGATGCCCGCATCATAGGCGATGATCCCGCGGACCTGGGCGCTGGTCGCGTAGCTGCCGAACAAAAGGAAGGCGATGATCACCAGCGCAAGGCCGACGAGCAAAGACGTATAGAGGCGCGACGACGGGGGCACGGCGGCGATCACGGTTCCCGACAGCCGCTCGCGGCCGGCGTCGATCACCTCTGTGCGAAAAAGCGGCTTGTTCATGCCCGAGCTTCGGCCCCCGTGGATCAGCACACGCCGCTAGCGGAGAGACATAAAAAGCCGGTTAATGGAGCGCCAACCAGCGCCCCGGCGGCCCGGCCGCTTGATGGCTTAGCCAATTTTAACCGGCTTTCGCTAAGCGGCCTGCGATGACCATTGCAGATCCACTCCGCGCGCGGCTGATGATCGCCGTAGCTGCCCTTGCCGGCGCCGGCTGCGTCCCCCATGCCGAGCTCGAGGTCGCGCCGGAGGTCCTCTCCACCCAATGGTCCCAGCCCCCGGCGCCGGCAACGGCCGCCGGCCCTTCCGCGCCGGGCGCCGCGGCGCAGGCCATGCCCGCCGATCTTGGACTCGCCTTCCATTCGGCCGAGCTCAGCGCGCTGATCGCGCGCGCGGCCAGGGCCAATACCGATGTCGCCATAGCCGGCGCGCGGATCCGCCAGGCCCGGGCGCTGCTGCGGAACGCGCGCGGCGCGATGCTGCCGGTCGTCTCCGCTTCTGGCGGGATGACCGCCGACCAGACCCGCAGCCGCACCACCAACCCGTTCGATTTCCGGCACGCCTTCGCCGGAATCGACATCTCCTTCGACCTCGACCTGTTCGGCGCGGGCCGTGCCGAGGGCGACGCTGCGCGGAGCCGGCTGCGCGCCGCCCTGTTCGATCGCGAGGTCGCCCTCCTCGTCGTCCAGACCGAGGTTGCGCGCGCCTATGTGCAGCGGGCCGCTCTCGCAGCGCGCATCGCCATCCTCCAGCACAACATCGCCGACGCGGTGGAGCTGGAGCGGATCATCCGCGCGCGCTTCACTGCCGGCGACGCGACGCGGGTCGATCTCGGGCTGCAGACCATCCAGGTGCGCCAGCTCCAGACCGACGGCCAGCGGCTCGCGCAGGCGCTCGACCAGACGCGCACCGCCTTGGCGGTCCTGGTGGGCGAGGAGGCGCCCCGCTTCGCCCTGGCGCCGGCCGCGCTCGATTCGCTGAGCGCGCCGGCGATCGCCCCGGCGCTGCCGGGCGAGCTCGTCACCCGGCGCCCCGACATCCGCGCCGCCGAAGCGCGGATCGACGCTGCCGGCGGCGACGTGCGGCAGGCCCGAGCGGCCTTCTTTCCGCGGCTCACGCTGAGCGCAGGCAGCCTCAGCCAGCTGAGCCTCGGCGCCCCGTTCGCGACCACCATCTCGCTGGGCGCCGGGCTGCTCGCGCCGATCTTCAATCGCGGTCGGCTGCGCGGAAATCTCGAATATAGCGCCGCGCAGCAGGTGGAGAGCGTCGAGCTCTACCGCCAGATCTTGCTGACCTCGCTGGCGGAGGTCGAGGATGCCCTGTCCGCGGTCGCCCGGTCCGGCGAGCGCGAGGCGCTGCTGATCGACATCGTGCGCGAGGCGCAGCTGACCGCACGGCTTGCCCGCATGCAATATGTGGGCGGCGAGGCGGACCTCCAGCGCGTGCTCGATGCCGAGCAAAGGCTCTCCGAAGCCGAGGATGCGCGCGCGATCGCGCAGCAGGAACGGCTGGAAGCGGCGATCGACCTGTTCAAGGCGCTCGGCGGCGCCGCCGCCTGATCAAGCCAGCCGCGCGCCGAGGCGGGCGGCAAAATACTCCAGATTGGCGACGCGGCGCATGAGGCCGCTGTGGGCGACGCGTTCGGTGCGGACGACGCGGCGCATGACCGGAAAATCCAGGTCGACGACCCGGCCCATGTAAACGGGCGTGAGCAGGCCGCCATACTCATCCGCGACTGGACCGAGCCGGTGGCGCAAGGCGCGGCTGCGCTGGCGCAGCGCGACCGGACGCATGCGGGTGGTCCATTCGTCGAATAGGTGCCTGCGGCTGCAGCGAGCCCTGACGGTGCGGCCGTAGGCGGACGGCGGCTTAGCCGACGACCCCCACCATGTGATGATCGAAGATCTGCCAATCCTGGCCATTGCGGCGCCAGCCGCCGACATAGAGAATTTTGCGTCCGTTCACGAACCCGCTCAACTGGTCTCCGGTGGGCATGTTTTCGCCGATCGTCGCGCCCGGCCTGAATTCCTCCTTGTCATAGCGGACGACGCCGCGGATCAGCACGGTGTCGCCATAAAGGCGCGCCTCCACCTCGATCCAGTGGGCGTCCATCGTGTCGATGCTCTTCGCAAGTTCGATCATCTGCCTCTTGTCCACCTTCAAGGCCGGCCAAGGCTGAGCCGTGCCGAGGAAATCCTCGGCGAAATGCCGTTCGAACCAGGCGTGATGCTTGCTCCGGATGGCATCGCCCCAGGCGTCGTGCAGCCGCTGGAATTCGGCCGAGAGGTCGTCAATGGCCATGGCTTATCCTCCGTGCAGTGACCGCGCGCCTAGCCGCCGGCCCCAGGGAATCCCGGCGAGACCCAGTCGAAATCCTCGACATAAGTGAGGATTCCGTCCGGCGTGCTGACCTCGCCGTCGCAGAGCAGGCGCCGCCCGCCGTCGATCACCCTGCCGCGTTCGACGAAGTCGCCGAGACCGGGCATCGTCCCCGAGGTGACGATCTCGCCGGGCCGGTCCGACCTGATTTGCGCCATCATGCCCGTCCCCGAGACTTCGACCGGGTCGCCGTTATAAAGGCCGTTCCAACTGCTGATCGCGAGCTTGCCTTCGGCGTCCAGCTCGACCGAGACGAAGGCGAGCTGGAGCCCGTCGTCGCGGATGATCCAGAGGATGTGCTCTGCGGGGTTGAGCTTGCGCGAGCGCGCGACGTTCAGCACCCAGACGCCCTCGGGGATCACCCCCTTCGTCGTGTCGGGCTTGGGGGCGCCGGCGGATTGCCTTGCCATAACGGGCCTCAGGACGCCGCCAAAGCGGCGGCGAGGTCGCTTCCCGTGGTGGTGAAGCCGAAGCAGAAGCGGACGTTGTGCAGAGTCGCCTCGAGGCAGAAATCGGGCGAGGTGGTGGCCACGCAATCCTCGATCAGGATCGTGTCATAGCCCTTGAAGTTCGCGTCCATCAAAGTGCCGAGGACGCAATGATCGGCATTGACGCCGGCGAAGAGCAGTGTGGTCACGTCGAGATTGCGCAATATGGCGTCGAGCGGTGTGTCCCAGAAGCCGCTGATGCGATGCTTGTCGACATGGACGTCGTCGGGTCCCTGCTCGAGCGCATCGACGATCCGCGCGCCCCATTCGTCCTTGGCGAGCAGCCGATAGGACCCGGCCCCGCCGTTGACCGCGCCGGCGAGGCCCGGACCGGCGCCGTCCGGATTGAACGGATGCTGCGTGCCGGGCGACAGATTGAGGCGATCGGGGCGAACGCCCCAATTCACCCAGATCACGGGAATGCCCTGGCTGCGTGCGGCCGCAGTCGCGGCGTTGATCGGATCATAGAGCCTGCGCAGCCGGCTGTTGTCGACGCCGATCGCGCCGACCCAGCCCTCGGCGTGACAGAAGTCGTTCTGCATATCGACGACGATCAGCGCAGAGCGATCGGCGTCGATCAGCAGGCTTTGCGGCAGCGCCTCGATCCGCACCGGCCTCCCGCCGCTCCGCGGCCGGGTCATATCGACGAGCTCCTGGCCGACGCGATAGAAGTTTCGACCTGGAACGCCCAATTGCCGATCATCGCCGCCGGCTGAAACCGGCGCATCGGCAATGTCATCTTCACGGCGTTTCATCGCAGAAGTGTTGGCATTATATTTGCGATTCGTCAACATGCTGTGCCGATTTTTTGCGCGGCCGGAGCGCCGCGCGGCGCCCGGCGTCACCGGGCCGCGAAGCGGTCCCCCCCGGCCGAGATGCACGCCTTGCGAGAGGATTCCGGCCGCGGCGGCCGGGGCGGCGTCAGGCGTCGCCCTTGGCGGTGGCGGCCGCGCGCGCCGCCTGCTCATAGACTCCGGACATGGCGCGGATCAGCGAGGTGACCGATTCGAGGTCCTGCTCGCGCCCGGTCAGGAATCTCATCGCCGGCTCGAGGTACCGGCTCCGGTCCTCCAGGAACTCCTGATAATGCTGCCGGCCCTTGTCGGCGGCCCGATAGAAGACTTCCTTGCCGACCCGCTCGGCGGTGATCGTCCCAAGCCGAGTCAGCTTCTTGAGGGAATAGGTCACCAGGTGCATGTCGTCGACGGAGAGGGCGAAGGCGAGGTCGATGCCGCGGAGCGGCCGATTGCGATAGACGAGGAAGTGCAGCAGGAAATCGTCCAGGTCCGAGAGACCCTTGACGGCGCTGCCCTTGCTGCGCTGGCTGATCCACCGCCGCACCGAATTCCAGAGGATGATGAGCGCGATCTCGAGCTCCGACAGCAGCTCGCTTTCACTCTTCCGGGGAGCCTTCTTCACGCCCTTTGCCATCGTGCCGCCTCATGCCGTTGCGCCGCGAGCCCTAGCACAGCATCGGGCGGGCAGCACCGGTTTCGATTCCGGCTTCGCCAAGCTCTTCGCGACGACCGCCCGGCATCCGCCCACGACCGGGGCGCGCGCTCAGAATCGATAGCGGATCTGGAAGGCGATGCTGCGGAACGGCTGCCGGTCCTGGAAGAAGCTGCCGCGCGAGTTCGGCTGATAGCCGGAAAAGGTGCGGATCACGGTGTTGGTCAGATTCTTGCCGATGAGATCGAAGGCGAGCCCGTTCGCAAGCTCGAACGACAGTCGTGCGTCCAGCTTCGCGTAGGAGGGCTGCATCGCGAGCAGATCGATGGTGAAGATCGTATGGTAGCTCGACGAGAATATGCCGCTTGCCTCGGCGATCAGGTGATTGGCGCCGACCGGCAGGGTCAGCGTTCCGGTGACGGTGCCGCTCCATTCCGGCGCATAAGGCGTCGGCCGGCCGCTCAGATCCTGGCGCTCGAGCGACGGGTTGCGGCCGGCCTGGATCGCCGCGAACTGCTGGGCATAAGTGGGGCCGGCATTCCGGTAATCGCGATAACGGGAATGAAGGTAGGTGCCCGATGCCGACAGCCGGAAAATCTCGCTTGGCGACCATTCCAGCTCGAGCTCGATCCCTTGCGACCGCGACGCAGCGGCATTGCGCACGAAATTGACGGGCGCGCCCGCCGCGTTGGTGCCGTTGATCACGACCTGGAGGTTCGTGAAGTCGTTGCGGAACAGCGCCAGGTTGAGGATCAGCCGCCGATCGAGCAGCCGATTCTTGAGGCCGATCTCGAACGCGTCGACGTGCTCCGGTTCAAAGCCGTAATTGGCGGGGATGGCGGAAAGCTCGGCGACGCTGAAGCCGCCCGCCTTGAAGCCGCGCGAGTAGGACGCATAGGCCATGACGTCCGGCGTGAAATTATATTGGATGCGCGCGGAGGGCATCAGCGCTTCGTCGCTCCGGTCGAGCGAGACGGTTCCGGCCGTGCCGATCCCGATGAGATTGGCCAGCGGGGCGACGTTCGCCGGGAAGGGCACGATGCCGCCATAGGCCTGGGCCGCCGTCCCGAATTGCAGACGCCAGTCGAAATCCTTCTTGACGATGCTGTAGCGCAGCCCCGCGATGATTCTCAGCCGATCGCTGGCATGCCAGGTTAGCGACCCGAAGGCCGAATAGACCCGCTCGTCCTGGCTTGCATCGACCAGCTGCCCGATCGGCAGGAACGGCACGAGCGGCGCGAACGGAGGAGGCGCGGAGAGGTTGGGGGTCAGGAAGAAGAAGCTGACCGCCTGCTCGATGTTGAGCCGATCGGCCTGGAAATAGACGCCGGCGAGATATTCGAAGGTGCGATCGGCGGGCGAGGCGATCCGCAATTCCTGGCTGAACTGATGGTAGCGCTCCGGCGCCTGAACGTTGAGCAGCTGGCGCGCGGTGCCGTCATTGTCGAGGTTGAGCAGGAAATTGTAGCGATAATAGCCGGTGACCGAGCTGAGCGTCGCGCCGCCGAGGTCGTAATTGGCGGTGAGCGCCGTCTCGCGCGTCCTCAGCCTGCTCAGATTGCCGGGATTGGAGGTGTAGAGGCTGTTGTCGAGGCCGGTCGGCGCATGGTCGGCAAGATTGAGCGCACAGAAGCCGGCGGCGACGAAGGGGGCCGGCGGCGGACAGAGGGTCTGGCGCAGCACCAGCCCGCCATGGTTGGTCATCTCCCCATATTCGCCCTTGAGCGTCACGTCGAAGGCGGCGGCCGGCGCGTAGCGGAGCGTCGCGCGCATCGCGACATTGTCGACATTGGGGGCGTGCTGGCCAGTGTTGACGTTGCGCAGATGGCCGCGCTGGCCGTTCATCGTGGCGGCCACGCGCAATCCGAGCGTATCGTCGAGGGGAATCGTGACCGCCCCCTCCAGCGCATATTGCCCGCCATTCTCGTCGCCGGAAGGCGAAAGCAGCCCTCGCGCCCAACCTTCGAACTCATGGCCCGGCCGGTGCGTCACGATGTTGAAGGCGCCGGCGATGGCGTTGTTGCCGAAGAAGGTGCTCTGCGGCCCCCGCAATATCTCGACGCGCTCGAGATCGAGGAAGGCCGCGTCCGAATAGCGCGACCGGCCGTGATAAATGTCGTCGACGAAGGTCCCGACCGACTGGTCGAACGACTGGCTCTCGCCGGAGCCGGTGCCGCGAATGTAGAAGTTGCTCGAGCGGCCGCTGCCCTGGACCTTGATCGACGGATTCTGCCGCGCAAGAGAGACGAGCGAGGTCAGATTCTGGGTCACCATCCGCTGCTGGCCGACCACCTCGACCGAGACAGGCACATCCTGGAGCGGTTCGGTGCGGCGCTGGGCGGTGACGACGACCTCACCCGAATCGCCAGGCTGCGTGGCCGGCTGCGGCGCCTGGCCGGGTGCGGCGGTAGAAGGCGCCGGCGCTTGCGGCGGCCGTTCCTCGGCTCGAGCCGGCGCGCCCGCGAGAGCAAGCCCTCCGGCGCCGACGCAGGACATGAGGACGCCCCGGCGGAGCCTGTTGGCGGTACACAGACATCCTCCCCGATCGGTCATGCCGCCTTCCCCTTCCTTCGGCCGCCGGAGCGATTGGCCTCGCCGCCGGCCGGCATCGCGGCCGCTTGTTCTCCCGCGACTCACGCAAAAGGCCAATAGCAAACCGTCGACGATATGTAAACATTTTATCATCGTTTCGACGTGGAACTATCATTGCCCGCCGCCGGGCGCGAATCCCCATGCCGCGGCGCGGCGGACGACGGGTGCGCGATGGCGCCGCTAATGCCTCAGCCGGGTGCCGAGGCGGGCGGCGAAATATTCGAGATTGGCGATGCGGCGCATCAGGCCGCTGTCGGCGATGCGTTCGGTGCGGAAGAAGCGGCGCATGATCGGGAATTCCAGGTCGACGACCCGGCCCATGTAATCGGGTGTGAGCAGGCCGCCATGCTCATCCGCGACCGGACCGAGCCGGCGGCGGAGGGCGTAGCTGCGCTGGCGGAGCGCGACCGGACGGATGCGGGTGGTCCATTCGTCGATGCGGTGCTTCCGGCTCGGCGGGCCGGCGAAATCGTGGCCGTAGGCCGACGGCATGCGGGCCAGGACCGGATCGATCGCCGCGAGCAGCATCGCCTCGAAGCGGCCCGCATGCTTGAGGGCGAGCGGCAGCTTCATCGCCTCGGCGACGAGCCGGTGGTCGAGGAAGGGCATCAGATAGGCGCCGTACCAGGCCTCCAGGCTGATCTCGCGGCCGAAGATCGCGCGGCAGCGGACGCGCGGATAGATCTGCTCGACCAGCGGCCGCGGCAGCCGGGCGCGATCGCCCGGCCGGCCGAGCGCGGCGAGGAGCTTGTCCTCGATCCCGCCCAGGAAGGCGCGCTCGTCGAACGCCTCGCTGACGTCGCCTTTGGCGTAGCGGGCGAAGAAGGTCCGCGCGACCGCGGCCGCGCTGAACGGACGGTCGGGCAGGAAGAAGAAGTTGCGGAATATCTCGCCGCAGCCGCCCGAGGCGGAGAGCGCGCCGCCTTCATGGCGGGCCTCGCGGGCCGCGGCGTTGGCGCCGTTCTCGAACAGCTCGCCATAATTGGGCAGGCCGTCATAGAGGAGGAAGTTGCGCGCCACCTGCTCCGGAAATTCGTCCGGCGCGACCGCGCGCCAAGCCTCCTTGTCGACCCATTCAATCTTATATCCCTCGGCCGCGGCGATCTCGCGGGCGACGCGCACGTCGACGCTGTCCGGGCCGCCATAGACGAAGAGGTGGGGCCGGCACCCGGCCGCTCGCAGCGAGGCGAGGACGAGGCGGGAATCGAGCCCGCCTGAAAGCGGGCAGCGGACATTGTCGCCGAAGCGGCGGACGTGATCGGAAATGACGCCCATCAGCCGCTCTCGGTGGGCGGCGATGCGCGCGTCGAGCGGCATCCTTTCGGCCGTCGGGAGCGGCTTGGCGAGCTCGCGCGCGTCCGCGCCGTGGGTGTCGAGCGCGAGCAGGCGATCGGGCCCGAGCGTCTTCAGCTCGGCGAAGATCGTGTCGTCGCCGATCGGGACGACGTTGAAGGCGAATTCGTAGACGCCCTGCGGATCGAAGGAGAGGCGGGGCAGCGCCGCGATCGCGGCGAGCAGGGAGGTCGAGAAGAGCTCCATGCCGGCGTCGTGGAAGAGCTGGAAGGCGCCGAAATAATCGGTGAAGATCCTGGCCCGCCCGGCGCGGTGGACGAGGGCGACGAACTGGCCGCCGAGCCGGCTCCAGTCCGGCGCCTCCATGGCCAGCAGCGCCGCGAGCGCAGGCCGGCCCATCTGGCCATCGCAGGTCAAGGTTCCCGCGACCGCGACGAAATCCTCGCCCTCGGAGATGAACGTTTCCGGCCCGCCTGAAATGTAAGGGACGTGCAGCAGCTGCCAGCCGGACAGGCTGCGCTCGCTCGGCGCCGCGAACCCGCACGAAGCGAAATGCGCGCGCGCCCCGGCCAGCGCGGAGGCCGCGAAGCCGGGATCGCGCGTCCGCACGAGGAAGAGGCCAGCCATGGCCGCGTCCTAGCCGGTCACGCTTAACGGCCCGTCAACCGCGACCCTTTATCACCGGCCCCTCGAGGGCCGGCACAGGATGAGCATCGGATGATCGACAATTTCGCGCTCGGCATCACGCATGGCCTCATGCTGCTCGCCGCCTGGCGCCTGCTGTCGCGCCCCGATCTCGGCGACGACGATGCGCCGCCGGCGACCCGGCGGGGATGGTTCCGCAAGGATGCGTGACCTCGCCTTCATCGGTTTCCTGGCGGGCCTGCTCGCGCTCGGACTCAAGCGGCCGTTC
>Ga0070686_100000552_pt1 | contig 22367 bp, 20 predicted proteins | sample KBSS23LmetaG_FD_65654 | JGI IMG/M metagenome (GOLD analysis project Ga0070686, IMG submission 65654) | Switchgrass rhizosphere microbial communities from Kellogg Biological Station, Michigan, USA - KBS S2-3L metaG | ecosystem: Host-associated > Plants > Roots > Rhizosphere ... | reverse complement strand
TCCTCCACGGTCTCAAACTTTGTCGCGTTGGTCGGCGGAACACAGGAAGCGCGCCGACTCGGAGCAAAGACCATCATTGCCTGCATTGGCCCGGTGACCGGGCGCACGGCGGAGGAATACGGGTTGTCCGTCACGATCATGCCGGCGGAGAATACGGTGCCGGCCTTGGCGCAGGCCATCGTGCGATTCTATAGTGAAGGGGCTCGCGTGGCGGTTCCCGCGTCTCGCTAGCCGTGTGGGCCGGTTTCCTGAGGTATAGGAGGTCTTCATGGTTCCAGTGAAATCGTTCATGGTGCCAAGAGAAAAATTCGTCACGGTTGAACGCGACACGAATGCGCAGGCCGCCGCGCGCATCATGCGGGACCGCGGCATCGGTAGTTTGTTCGTCACGAATCAGAAAGACATCATCGGCATTCTCACCGACACCGATATGATGCGTCGTATCGTCGCGTCGGGCAGTGATCCCAACAAGACCACCGCCGAGCAAATCATGTCCGCGCCCATCCTGACGATCGAAGAAAACAAAACGCTCCTGGATGCGAACGATCTGATGGCGCAGGCCCATGTACGCCATCTTGGCGTGAGCCGCGACGGCAAACTGGTCGGGATGATTTCGGTCCGCGACCTGGTCGTGTTCCTCACGAACCTGCCGAGGAAATAATCGTCATGGCGTTTCCTGCCCAACGGTTGAGGCGGCTGCGGCAGCATGAAGGATTGCGCCGCATGGTGCGGGAGACGCGTCTGTCGGTCTCTGATCTCATCTATCCGATGTTCGTGACGGAAGGAAAGGATCAGCGGCGGGAGATCGCCTCGATGCCCGGACAGTGCAGGTTGTCGATCGATCTCCTGGTGAAGGAAGCCGGTGAGGTGGCCGGGCTGGGAATTCCCGCGATCATGCTCTTCGGCATTCCCGATCGCAAGGACGAGCGCGGCACCTCGGGTTACGATCCCCATGGGATTGTCCAGCGGGCGATTAAAGCTGTAAAGGACCACGTCCCCGGGGTGCTCGTCATCACGGATGTCTGTATCGACGAGTACACGACTCACGGCCACTGCGGCGTCGTCAAAGACGGCCGGATCTTGAACGATGAAACGTTGGACTGTCTGCGCGCCATGGCAAGGACCCATGCCGAATCCGGCGCAGACATGGTCGCCCCGTCGGACATGATGGATGGACGGGTGGCGGCCATCAGAGCCGAATTGGATCAGTCCGGGTATCAGGAACTGCCGATTATGGCTTACGCCGCTAAATTCGCTTCCTGTTTCTATGCGCCGTTTCGAGACGCAGCCGGCTCCGCTCCGCAATTCGGTGATCGGCAGTCCTATCAAATGGATCCGGCGAACCGCCGTGAAGCGCTTCGGGAAATCACGCTCGACGTGGAAGAAGGCGCGGACATCGTGATGGTAAAACCCGCGCTGCCCTATCTGGATGTCATCGCCGCCGCCCGAGCGCAGACGAGCCTTCCCGTCGCCGCCTATCAGGTGAGCGGTGAATACAGCATGATCATAGCGGCTGGAAAGGCCGGTTGGCTGGACGAGTCGCGGGCCATGCTGGAATCACTTCTCGCCATCAAGCGAGCCGGTGCGGATCTTATTTTGACCTACTTCGCCAAAGCTGCGGCGCGCAGTCTCAGCTGACGATGACCTTTACGGTGACGCGCGGCCTGGGCGATGTCCGGTCAAGACCGCATCCAGTGGTGACCATCGGCAACTTCGACGGTCATCATCGCGGACATCTTTCCTTACTGCACACGGTCGTGGCGCGGGCCCGCGAGGCCGGGGGCACGGCCATTGTCCTGACCTTCGATCCCCATCCGGTCAGGGTGCTGGCGCCTCATGTAGAACTGCGATTCCTCACCAGTCCCGAAGAAAAGCTCGAACGCTTCAAGGCGGCCGGTGTCGATGAGGTCGTGTTTCTCGAGTTTACGCCGGCGCTGGCCGCCATGACACCGGAGGAGTTCGCCGACGTCGTCCTCGCTCGCCGTCTTCATGTGAAGGAGTTGTTTGTCGGCGAACACTTTGCGTTTGGGAAAGGTCGTGCCGGACGGATCGCCGACCTGGAACGGTTGGGAGTGACGCTGGGGTTCGCCGTCCATCCGGTGCGGCCCGTCGTGCTACACGGCGGAGTCGTCAGCTCAACCAGAATTCGGACTTTGGTTCAGGCCGGCCAGATGGAAGAGGCCGCCGTGTTGCTCGGTCGGGTCTATGGCGTGACGGGAACCGTCGTGTCGGGAATGCAGCAGGGACAAGCGCTCGGCTGGCCGACCGCCAATCTCCGGATTCCAGCGGGGCGGGTGACACCGCCTGACGGGGTCTATGCCGCCCAGGCTTGGTATGACGGGAAGCGGTACGATGCCATCGCGTATATCGGCAGCCGGCCGACGTTCGGGACCGGAGAGCGTTTGATCGAAGTCAACCTGCTTGATCACAGCGACAACCTCTATGGCAAAGCGGTGACGGTCGAATTCATCGAGCACTTGCGTGGAGATCATGCTTTTCCGTCGGCGCAGGAGCTTGCCGCCCAGATCGCGCGCGACGTCGATCGCGCCAAAGCCAGTCTCCGTCGTCATGCAGAGGGGGTTCATGGGTCATGACCACTCGGACCGCGAGACGACGGCCAACCTTCTTGGCAGGGATCGTCCGGACGATTCAGGATCGACGGCTCTTCGAGCCCAAACAGCACTTGCTGGTCGCGGTCTCGGGCGGGCCTGACTCGATCGCGCTCGTATCGCTGCTGGCGACTCTCGCGCCGACCTGGCAGCTCAAGCTGACCGTCATCCATTTCAACTACGGCTTGCGCGGCAGTGAGTCCGACGGCGATGAGGCCTTCGTCGCCTCGTTCTGCCAGGACCGGAACATCCCGCTGATCGTCCGGCGGCCTGTTCTGTCAAAGCGGCGTCGCGTGTCTTCAATGCAGCTCCTGGCGCGCTGGGCGCGGTATGAGGCCATGAAATCGGTGGTCCATGAAATTCACGCTGATCGCATCGTGACGGGGCACACTGCGAACGATCAGGCCGAAACCATGCTCATGTGGATGCTCAGGGGAGCGGGGCTCACCGGCTTGGCGGGCATGCCGTTTGTCAGGGAGAAGATCATTGTTCGTCCCTTACTGAGGACGACGCGCGAAGAGGTGCTCGACTATCTCAGGCAAGAAGGGTTGGCGTACCGTCAGGATAGCAGCAATCTCACGACGTTGTATCGGCGCAACCGGGTTCGACGGGACCTGTTGCCGGTGATGGAAGACATTACGCCAGGGATCGTGCGTCTGTTGGAGCGACAGGCGGAGGTGTTGCGGGCCGACGATGCCTACCTTGAGCAGGTCGTCGCAGCACTGTATCGGTCGCTTGTGACGGTGGACGTCCAAGGAACTCAACGGTTCGAACGTGCGGCCGTTGCCGCTCTTCCTGATGCACTCAACCGTCGCCTTGTCCGCTACATGCTCAAATCGATCGATCCTGAGCAACGTGCTCCCAGCCTGCGTGTGGTCGACAGTGTTCTCCGCTTCGTGTCGGGGAGATCGAGAGGGACACGGGTCTTGCTTCGCGGTGCCGAAATGATCAGAGAACGTGAGCGCGTGCTCGCCGTTCGGCCAATCCGCCAGGAGACCCCGTGCGAACGACCGACACACGCTGCTTTTCCGGGAACGGTACCGCTGTCGGTGCCTTCGACTGTCTATTGGCCTGGCACCGGCCAGGAAATTCATGTACAAGAGATGACCAAACATGAGGCCGAGCCATTCTTGAAGCACCGGACGCGCGACTGCGTGGTGTTTGACAAGGGTCGTCTGTCCGCGCCGCTCGTCCTCAGAGCCTGGCAGGCAGGTGACCGTATCCATCCGCGGGGCATGGGGGGAAAGAGCAAGAAGCTCCAGGATTTTTTTACCGATTTGAAGGTGAGCCGGGAGGAACGCACACGGATACCGCTCCTGGTCGCTCCCGAAGGGATTCTCTGGATCGTGGGACGTCGGGAAGATGAACGCTTTGTGGCGCGTAAGGGCACATCACGCTGTCTCGTCGCGACAGTGACCTCAGACATCGGAAGCGAAGGAGCCGAGTAGGTATGGAGCGGATTTTCGGACGACCGATCGTGACACAGGAAGAAATGCGAGCCCGCATTAAGGAGCTCGGCAAGCAGATTACGAACGATTATGCAGGCAAGGACCTCGTGCTGGTCGGCGTCTTGAAGGGGGCGTATGCGTTTTATGCGGATCTCGCCCGGGCCATTCGACTTCCGATGCGGGTAGATTTTTTGATCGTCACCAGTTATGGCAGCCAATCTAAAACGTCGGGAAAAGTGAAAGTGGTCACCGAGCTGACCGAAGACATCGCCGGCAAGGATGTCCTGCTGGTCGAGGACATCGTCGACTCCGGCCTGACCGTCCAATATCTGACGAAGACCCTGTCCAAGCAAAAGCCGAAATCGATCAAGGTCTGCACCCTCCTGAGTAAGCCGGAACGGAGAACGATCGACGTCTCGCTCGAGTACGTCGGATTCAAGATTCCCAATAAATATGTGGTCGGATACGGTCTTGATTATCAACAGAAATACCGGAATCTTCCCTACCTGGCCGTCCTAGACGTGGAAGACGAGCAAGAATAAGAGAACAGTGCAACGGTTGTCAGTGTGAAGAGGCCTGTGGTAACATCACTCAAGCTCGCGGATTTCCTGGCGAGTTGAGGGGGCCTGCCCATCCTGTCTATAAGGAGAACTGGATGAATTCCAGGGCAAAAAATCTGCTCTTCTGGGTCGTCGTCGGTCTGTTCATGATTCTGCTGTTCAATCTGTTTAGTGTGCCGACACACGCGCCGGAAGAAGAAGTTATTTTCAGTGACTTCATGGCGAAGCTCGACAAAGGGGACATCGAAAAAGTCATCATTAAGTCCAACCACGTCAGCGCAGTCCTGAAGGACAAGACCCGCATCCGGACCTTTACCGCCGAATACCCAGATTTTGTCAAAGTGCTGCGTGAAAAGGGTGTGCAAATCGAAGCGAAGCCGCCCGACGAGAGCCCTTGGTACATCACCTTCCTCGTCACCTGGGGGCCGTTCGTGCTCTTCTTGGGGTTGTGGTTCTTTTTGATGCGCCAGATGCAGATCGGCGGCAACAAGGCGTTGTCCTTCGGTAAGAGCCGGGCCCGCATGCTGACTGAAGAACGGAAAAAAGTGACCTTTTCTGATGTGGCCGGTATCGACGAGGCCAAGGAAGAGGTGCTCGAGATCATCGAATTTTTGAAAGATCCCCGTAAGTTCCAAAAGCTTGGCGGGCGCATCCCGAAAGGCGTGTTGATCGTCGGACCTCCCGGAACCGGCAAAACGCTGTTGGCCAAAGCCATCGCCGGAGAAGCAGGCGTACCGTTCTTCAGCATCAGCGGCTCGGATTTCGTGGAAATGTTCGTCGGTGTCGGAGCTTCCCGCGTCCGGGACCTCTTCGAGCAGGGTAAGAAGCATGCGCCCTGCATTATTTTCATCGACGAAATCGATGCCGTCGGTCGACTCCGCGGAGCCGGCTTGGGCGGGGGGCACGATGAGCGCGAACAAACGCTGAACCAGTTGCTCGTCGAAATGGACGGGTTCGATACGACGGAAGGGGTCATCCTGATCGCAGCGACCAACCGGCCGGATGTGCTGGATCCAGCGTTGCTGCGGCCAGGCCGCTTCGACCGTCAGGTCGTCGTGAACCGGCCTGATTTGCGCGGCCGCTCGGAAATTCTCAAGGTGCATACGAAGAAGGTGCCGATTGCGTCGAACGTTGAGCTCGAAAAGATCGCGCGCGGCACGCCCGGCTTTTCGGGGGCGGATCTGGAAAATCTCGTGAACGAAGCGGCTCTGTGGGCCGCTCGCCAGAACAAGAAGGAAGTGGAGGTCATCGACTTCGAGATGGCCAAAGACAAAGTCCTGATGGGCGCCGAACGCAAGAGCATGATCCTGAGCGACGAAGAGAAACGCACGACGGCGTACCACGAGGCCGGTCATGCCCTGATGGCCAAGCTGTTGCCCGGCACCGATCCTGTCCACAAGGTGACGATCATTCCGCGCGGGCGGGCGTTAGGCGTGACCATGCAGCTGCCGACCGATGATCGGCATAACTATTCAAAGGAATTCCTCTACAACAACCTTGCGATACTCATGGGCGGGCGAGTGGCCGAGGAGCTCGTACTGAAGCACATCACCACCGGAGCGGGGAACGACATCGAGCGCGCGACCGATCTCGCCAGGAAAATGGTCTGTGAATGGGGTATGAGCGAAAAGCTCGGACCGTTGACGTTCGGTCGGAAGGAGGAGGAGATCTTCCTGGGGCGCGAACTGACCACTAAACGGGATTTCAGTGACCAAGTCGCGCTTGAGATTGACCTCGAGATCAAGCGGCTGGTCACCGAGAATTATGAGCGGGCGAAGCGGCTCCTCACTGAACACATGAGAAGTCTCAAGGCTCTGGCGGAAGCCCTCCTCGAGAAGGAAGTGCTCGACGCCCCGGAGATCGATCAGATCCTCATGCAGAACTCCTCGCAGACCGTGCCCGCCTAACTTGCTACAAGCCGGCTGTGGCTTCAGGGCACTGGAGTTGCAGAAGATCATACGTCGAAAGAGCCGGCCTCTGGCTCTTTCGCATGATTTCAAGCGGATAGGCGACAACACCGTATTATGCGGGATACACGATTGTATCCTCATTCCAACAGCGATACAGTGCTGCCGCACCGTGAGGACAGGGCCGTTTCGATGGATCTTCACCTCAAAGATCAGCGACTTGGAATTAATCGCCCCTTCCTCATGGGTATTATCAACGTGACCCCAGATTCTTTTTTTGACGGCGGGAGGTTTGACGATCCGCAGCGTGCGGTCGACCATGCCTTGCATCTCGTCGAAGAGGGCGCCGACCTGCTGGATATCGGTGCCGAATCCACGAGGCCCGGCGCGATGCCGGTCGATGAACGCGAAGAATACCGTCGCCTCATCCCGGTTGTTGCGGCCATCGCGAAGACCGTGTCGGTCCCGATTTCCGTGGATACCTCCAAAGCAGCGGTCGCCAGGGCGGCGATCGACGCTGGCGCCGTCATGGTCAACGATGTCACTGCACTGCGTGGTGACGGAGCCCTGGTGGATGTCGTGGCGGAAGCCGGGGCGGGCCTTGTCCTGATGCACATGCAAGGGACTCCGGAGACGATGCAGAAAGCGCCGCGCTATGACGACGTGGTCGGGGAAGTCGCACAGTTTTTGACCGACCGTGCGCGCTGGGCAATCGCCCATGGTGTCGCGAGAGACCGGATCGTCCTGGACCCGGGTATCGGCTTTGGGAAAACGCTCCAACACAACCTTGATCTGCTCGCAAACCTTCATACCTTCGTACGCCTGGAATTTCCTGTGTTAGTTGGTCCGTCGAGAAAGGGGTTCATCGGGCAGCTGACCCATCACGCAGTTGAGGCGCGCGCATGGGGGACGGCGGCGGCCGTGGCTCTGGCGGTCGAGCAGGGTGCGAATATTCTGCGTGTGCACGATGTCGGACCGATGAAAGACGTGGTCCGTGTCGCCGGCGCGATCGCGCAGCGGATGTCGGCTGGAGTGCGGGAACTACATGCGTAAGCTCTTCGGCACAGATGGTGTCCGGGGTACGGCTAATCTGGAGCCGATGACCAGCGAGACTGCGATGCAGTTGGGACGTGCCGCTGCGCACATTTTCATGCGCAGGGCCGGGCGTCATCAAATCGTGATCGGAAAGGATACGCGAGTGTCCGGCTATATGCTGGAAGCCGCGTTGATGTCTGGCATCTGCTCCATGGGGGTCGACGTGCTTCTGGTGGGGCCATTGCCGACACCGGCGATCGCATTTCTCGCACGGAGTCTCCGGGCCGATGCCGGCGTCATGATCTCTGCATCCCATAATCCCTATCAGGATAACGGCATCAAGTTTTTTTCTAACGACGGGCTCAAACTTCCAGATGAAATCGAGGCGAGAATCGAAGAACTGATCGTGTCCAATGAGATTGCCCACCTCCGTCCCACTGCCGATGCCATCGGCAAGGCATTCAGGATCGACGATGCCGAAGGACGGTACATCGAATTCGTCAAGCGGTCGCTGCCCAAAGACCTGGATTTTCAAGGCATCAAACTGGTGGTCGATTGCGCCAACGGTGCGGCATACAAGGTCGCGCCGACCGTGCTGCGCGAGCTTGGAGCCAAGGTCGAGGTCATCGGCAACAAACCGGACGGCATGAACATCAATGCGGGCTGCGGCGCGGTGCATCCCGCGCTCCTACAACGTGCAGTCAAAGAATATGGCGCGGATCTCGGTATTGCTCTGGACGGGGACGCCGACCGCGCCATGTTCGTCTGCGAACAAGGCAATGTCATCAACGGTGATCACGTCATGGCAGCGCTGGGTCTCGATCTGCACCGTTGTGGCCTCCTGGGCAAGCAGACGGTGGTAGGAACAGTGATGAGCAATTTCGGCTTGGAATTGGCGTTGAACCGCGCGGGGATCACCCTGTTGCGAACCGCCGTCGGAGACCGCTATTTGCTGGAACGCATGCTCGGAGACGGCTACAACTTCGGTGGAGAACAGTCCGGCCACTTCATCTTTTTGGATCACAACACGACCGGCGACGGTTTGATTTCTGCGCTTCAAGTGTTGTCGCTGATGAAACGCACGGGGCAGCCCCTCTCGGAATTGGCCAAAGCCATGACGGCGGTGCCTCAGGTCCTGCTTAACGTCAAAGTCTCCACGAAACCGAATTTGGAGAGTATCCCGGATCTGCAGCAGGCCATTGCCGAAAGTGAGCGCCGTTTTAATGGCAGCGGCCGAGTCCTCGTTCGATACTCCGGCACGGAGCCATTGCTGCGGATCATGATCGAAGGCGAACACGACAGTCTCATCCGTGAAGAGGCCGATCGATTGGCACGAATCGTCACGGCCCACCTCGGTTAAGTTTTTCCCTTCGCATTCAGCTTTAAAATCGGCACTGAACGGAAGCGATGCTGCCTTCCCTGACGCTCGCCTTCATCTGTGGTCTCGCCCTGGGCTCGCTGATTCCCTACTATCCGCTGTCCATCTCAATCCTCTTAAGCCTTGTCGCGGTGGGACTGAGCTTCCTCCAAGCCCGACGGTGCATCGCCGTCATCTCGTCGATGGCGGCATTCGGCTGTCTGCTCTGCGGCATCGTCTACTGGTTTCTGACGGTCGAAGGCCATCATGGGACGGCATTTCACGAAGCTCAGCCCGACGTCTTCCAGTCCTGTCATGGACGCGTCATTGCCCCGGTGCAATATTCTCCCGGCCGGATGATGATGGTGGTCCGGTGCGAGAAGGAGGATGGCCGGCACCCATTTACCGTCAGACTGACCTGGCGGGCGGCCGAACGTCGGGTGTTTCAGGGCGATCGCGTCGGCATTCGAGCAAGATTTCGCGAACCCAGCGGTGCGTTGAACCCAGGCGGGTTTGATTATGCTGCCTATCTCGAGCGGCAGGGCATCGATGCCGTTGCGACGGTCAACGGTCTCGAAGCGGTCGAGGTGATGGACTCGGGCCGCGAGAGCCTTCGCTGGAGCATTTGGCATCACTTTGATCGCTGGAGGGATGCCATACGGCTGTCGGCCCTTCATAGTTTGGCACAGCCTGCTCTGGGGATCTTCCTCGGCATCGTGATTGGAGAACGGGGATTTCTCGACCCAGACGTGCGTGATCACTTTATGATCACCGGCACCGTCCACCTCCTGTCGATCTCGGGCAGCCATCTCGGCCTCGTCGCGCTGCTCACCTTTATCACCGTCAGGCAGGTCTTCCTCCGTCTACCGGCCTCCTGGCTGCTTCGCATGTCCCGTCGGATCACGCCCACGAGGCTGGCCGCCGCTCTCACCGTTTTTCCGGCCACAGCTTATGCCTGTTTGGCGGGAGCGGAAGTGGCGACCGTCAGGTCGCTCATGATGGTGCTGGTGGCCCTCGTCGCAAAATGGCTCGGTTGTGAACAGCGCATGGCTCACGCGCTCGCCGCCGCGGCAGTGGCGATTGTCCTGCATGATCCTCAGGCCATCTATGACATCTCATTCCAACTCTCCTTTGTGTCCGTCTGCGCCGTCGCCTGGCAGCTGACCCGAGCCGGCGTTGCTACGGAAGAAGACATCCCACCACCGTCCCGCGTTTCCGGGGCCAGGCAGTGGATCCTCGATGCCCTTTCCATGAGCGCAATAGTCACCGTGACGACCATTCCGGTGGTCGCCTTTTATTTCAACCAGGTCTCGTGGTTGGGGCTGGGAACGAATCTCGTCGCCGTACCAGTGATGGGAATCCTTCTCGTGCCCATGGGATTGCTCGCGGCTCTCGGACAGGCCAGCACGCCGGGAGAGGGGCTACCGTTTGCGGCGACCATCCAATGGTCGATGGACATGTTTGTGTCGGTGCTTCATGGCGTATCGAAGATTCCCGGCGGTGAATGGCATCTGGCTGCGCCATCGCTGCCGACGCTGCTCGCATTTTATGGATGTCTTGGCGCCATGTCGATCGCACCCAGTCAAAAACGGACCAGATGGATCGCCGGGATCACCCTGGTGCTATTGCTCAGCTGGTGGTGGTGGTCGCCGAGACTCTGGATCGATGGCGACCGGTTCCGCATTACCTTTTTGGATGTCTCCCAAGGGGACAGTGCGGTGCTTGAGCTGCCGGACGGGAAGGTCGTTCTCATCGACGGTGGCGGCAGCTATGAACGGTTCGATATGGGCCGTGGCATCGTCGCCCCCTATCTGTGGAACCGGGGGATTCGGACCATCGAGTACGTCATCGCCACGCACCCCCAGCTCGACCATGTCGGCGGTCTCGCCTATATCTTCAGGCATTTCCCCGTACGGCATTATTGGGGGACCGGCGATGTACGCGACGAGCCGTTCTATCACCGCCTGCAGGAAGCGCTGGCGGAGCGGGAATTGAGCGAGCATGTGGCCCGTCAACATCAGGATATCGTCACGATCGGCAAGTGTCGGCTCGAAGTCCTGAATCCGCCGCAAGGGACAGAGCCGCAGCAGGCAGGGGGAGGTCGCAGACACGAGGGTCATCGGTTGAACAATCGATCGATTGTCACGGCGCTTACGTGCGGCCCCCACAAAGTACTCTTCACCGCCGACGTTGAGACGGAGGCGTTGTTGCGGATGAGCCGGGAGGATGCGGCGGCGCCGGTGAATCTTGTGAAGGTCCCGCATCATGGGGCGGCCAGCTCCCTTCAGGAGGACTGGCTGGAGCGGGTCAGGCCGCAATACGCGGTTATTTCGGTCGGACGGCATAACGCCTATGGGCATCCTGCCTCTGCCGTGTTGCAGGCCTATACCGATCAGGGAATTTCTCTTTATCGAACAGACCGAGATGGCGGCGTGTGGGTGACCGGATCATGTTCGGAGCCAGGCCTGGAAGTCCATCGGACCAGCGAGGAACTGCCCCGGCGCATACCGTTCCCCGGCTGCCTGTGGTCCTGCGAGCGGTCGAACTGGGAACGTCTGCTCTCCCGCTGGAGAACAGAGGGTGGAGCAGGCCTGCTGTACAATTGAGGGCAAGTGCAGACGAAAATAGGCAAATGGCAGAACGCGGCAGGTTCAGTTCTGGCTAAGTCCTCAATTCTATTCAGCGCTGTTCGTTTGCTAGCAAGGCATAGCGTGTGCAGTCACAGGCGCCGGACCAGCGTCTGCCCGAGGAGTCTGTCATGGCGAAGCTCGTACGAATTGTGATCCAACTGCCTGTGGATTTGAAAACTCGGCTGGATGATCTGAAGCAACAAGGGTATACGACCAGTGGGTTTATCCGGGCCATGTTGGAGCGGGAATTGGCAAAGATCGATCAGCAGATGTCCGATCAAAAACCCCTGACCCTCGTCGCTCCGGTCAAACGAGCCAACAGCCGATAGCCGCCCTGCAGCAACGTCGGTCACCTCGCGCCGCCCCTTGCGCCGCTGCCGCAAATCCCGTTACAAGTGTCTCCATGGTTCCGACCGTTCAATGGCACGAAGGCGCCGTGCGCCTCATCGATCAAAGCCGCCTTCCGGGGACCGTGGCATTTCTCGATTGTCGGGACGTGGAATCGGTGGCGTTCGCAATTCGCGAATTGAAAGTACGAGGCGCGCCGGCCATCGGGGTGACTGCGGCCATGGGCGTTGCCTTGGGCGCGCAAACGATTGCGTCGACGGACTACGAATCGTTTGCGAAGGAACTGCTCGCGATCTGCGATCGACTCGCGGCTACGAGACCGACGGCGGTCAACTTGTTCTGGGCGATCGATCGGATGAAACAGAAGCTCGCCAGCCTGCGGGCAGAGCCGATCGCAGCCATCAAGGCAGCCCTGTGGAAAGAGTCCCAAACCATCCTCGAGGAAGACATTGCCTTGTGCAGAGCGATCGGCCGCCACGGTGCGGCGCTGATCACGAAAGGCCAGACGATTCTCACACACTGTAATGCCGGAGCGCTGGCCACGGCCGGCTATGGCACCGCCCTGGGAGTCATCCGGGCGGCGTGGGAGCAGGGCAAAGAGATCCAGGTGATTGCCGACGAAACGCGTCCGGTCTTGCAGGGGGCGCGACTGACGGCCTGGGAGCTGATGCAGGATCAGATTCCAGTGACACTGATTACCGACAACATGGCCGGAGCCTTGATGCGTCAGGGCAAGATCCATCTCTGTATTGTCGGCGCCGACCGCATCGCGGCGAATGGCGACGTGGCGAACAAGATCGGCACCTATTCTGTGGCCGTGCTTGCCAAGGCGCACGGCATTCCATTTTATGTTGCGGCTCCGTATTCGACGATCGATCTACGCACGAAATCAGGAGCGGACATTCCGATCGAACAGCGACAAGCCAGGGAGGTGACGACGGTTCACGGGAGTCATCCTGTCGCTCCCGACGGCGTGCAGGTCTATAACCCGGCGTTCGACGTCACACCCGCAGAACTGGTGTCGGGGATCATCACCGAGCGTGGGGTGTTTACACCGCAAGAGCTTGCTCAACGGTTTGCCTCGTAGGCCGTCCTCCTCCCTTGAAAGTCTCGAAGGCCACCCCTATAATGCGACGATATTTTTTCCGCAATCTAGCTCGGGATCTGAGAAAGAGTTTAAGCAATGAGTGAAAGAACGCTCGCGATCATCAAGCCTGACGCGGTCAGGAAACTGGCCATTGGAGACATTCTCGGCCGATATGAAAAGGCCGGGCTGAAACCGGTGGCGATGAAGCTGCTACACATGGCGAAGCCTGTAGCGGAGGGATTCTATGCCGTGCACAAGGCGAGACCCTTTTTCGATAGTCTGTGCACGTTTATGTCGTCGGGACCATCGGTCATTCTCGTCCTGCAAGGTGACAACGCCATCAAGAAAAACCGCGATTTGATGGGAGCGACTGATCCTGCCAAAGCGGATAAAGGCAGCATTCGGGCCGCTCACGGGACCAACATCGAGTTCAACGCCGTGCATGGATCAGACTCTCCGGACACGGCGCAATTCGAGATCGGCTTTTTCTTTCCAGGCATGGAAATCTACGACGGCCGATGAGCGGAGGACCAGCAGCATGATTCCAGCGGATCTGCGATATCACGAAGAGCATGAATGGTCGCGTGTGAAAGGCGCTCAAGCGACAGTGGGTATCAGCCACTTCGCACAGGATGCCCTGGGTGATATCGTGTTCATCGAATTGCCGAAGGTTGGCGCCGCGGTCAACGCGGGGCAGCAAATCGGCGAAATCGAATCGACGAAGACCACCTCGACTCTCTATACGCCCCTGAGCGGCACCATTGTTCAGGTCAATGCGGACCTGAAGGACCATCCGGAGGTCGTCAACAGCGATCCCTACGGGAAGGGCTGGATGGTCGTCATTGAACTCTCCAATGCCGCCGAAGTCGATAAGCTGATGACGGCGGCACAATACGACGCGTTTCTTGCCAACCAGAAGAAGGGGTGAGTCAGCCCTCCGGGCGGGCACCCGGAGCAGAAGTCGTGGCTTCCGCTGACAAGCCTGTTATGCCAGGACTACCCCACATCGCCATTCTCGGAGCGGGGCCCGGCGGATACGTCGCGGCCATCCGGGCAGCCCAACTTGGGGCGCGCGTGAGCGTGATCGAAGCGCAGGCCCTCGGGGGTGTGTGCCTGAATTGGGGCTGCATTCCGAGCAAAGCGCTGTTGGCCGTTGTGGAGCTTGGCGACAAGGTCAAGAAGGCGTCGTCGATGGGGCTGAAGATCGCGGGACCGGTGACCTATGATCTTTCTCAGATGGTCGCGAGAAAAAATCAGGTCGTGAATGGCTTGGTCAAGGGCATCGCGACGCTGTTTAAAGCCTGGAACGTCGAGTACATTGAAGGCCACGGAGTCTTGAGGGACCGGCAGCACGTGCTCGTCAGGCTCGACAACGGCGAGGAGCGCTCCGTGGCCGCCGATGCTATCATCGTTGCCACCGGCTCCTCCTGGCCGAACCTTCCCCAGTTCCCCATTGACGGACGGCAGGTTCTCACCAGCCAGCATCTGTTGGACCTTACCGCGATACCTCGGCGGCTGCTGATCATCGGCGGCGGTGTCGAAGGATGTGAATTCGCCTCCTTGTACAGCGGTCTCGGCACAGAGGTCACCATCGTTGAGCTGATGGATCGGGTACTTCCGCTCGAAGACGAAGACGTCTCCTCTACGATGTCACGAGAGCTGAAAAAGCGAAACGTGACGGTAATTACGGGAACGACTGTGGAACGCCTCGATCGTCGGGAGCACGGGGTGTCCGCGAATCTGAAAGACGGTCAGACGGTAGAGGCCGAGGTGCTGTTGGTCTCCGTCGGCCGCGGACTGAACAGTCGTGGAATCGGATTGGAAGGCGTGGGCGTGCAGACCGGCCGGCGGGGAGAAATTCTCGTCAATGCGCAGATGGAAACCTCCGTTCCCGGTATCTATGCGATCGGAGACGTGACGGGGAAGGCGATGCTGGCCCATGTCGCGTCGGCGCAAGGGAAGGTCGCCGTTGAACACATTCTGGGCCATCGGACGTCCATGCGGTACGACGTGGTGCCTGCCGGAATCTTTACCTTGCCTGAAATCGGTCGTGTCGGCCTCACCGAGGCGCAAGCACGCGAGCGATCGGAGGCGAGCGCGGAGGCGCCGAGTGGCGGCGGCCTGAAGATCGGCCGTTTCCGATACACGGCCTTGGGGAAGGCTCAAGCCACGGGAGATACGACAGGATTCTGCAAGGTCATCGCACGGGCCGATAACGGCAAGATTCTCGGCGTCCACATCGTCGGTGCTCATGCTGCAGATCTCATTCATGAAGCCGCCATGGCGATGCAATTGGGGGCGACGGTCTCGCAGGTGGCCGACATGATTCATGCACACCCGACACTCGCAGAAGGGATCATGGAAGCCGCGGAAGATGCGGAAGACCAAGCGATCCATCAATTACAAAAGAAGGCCGGCTGATGCTTGCTGCCTTGCTCGTCAAGCTGAGCATGGTCGCTGCCACTTTGGCGGTGGTGTGTTGGATCGGGTGGTCAGTTCCACGATCGCATGTTCCTGAGCCGCTCCAGGCTGTCGCCTCCCCCCCGCCTGGCGTCCGATCCCTTGAGACGCTGCCGTTGCCAACGGTCTCTGCCACATTGCCTCCTCCTCTCGAACGGCGACACGAAACATCCTCACGGAACGCTGCGACAATCACGCTCGATTTGAATCGCGCGACTGAGCAAGAACTTGAACGTCTGCCCGGCATCGGGCGTGTATTAGCCGCACGCATTGTTGAGTACCGGGTCGCTCAGGGGACGTTCAGCGACATCGAACAGTTGAGGCATGTGAAAGGCATCGGGAAGAAGAAATTCGAGCAGATTCGTGCTGTGGTGACCGTGGTCCCATCGGGCGTCTCGAAGCCAGCGAGGAAAACTGCATGAGCGAGCTTGCACGCCAGCTTGATCTCATCCTTCGAGGAGCTGTTGAGGTGATTCAGCAGAGTGAGCTGGAATCCAAGCTCACCCGCTCGTTCAAAGAACACCGCCCGCTGCGCATCAAGGCAGGTTTTGATCCGACGGCGCCAGACCTGCATCTCGGGCATACAGTCCTGATCCACAAGCTCAAGCATTTCCAGGACCTCGGGCATCACGTGATTTTCCTGATCGGCGATTTTACGGCGATGATCGGCGACCCCACGGGAGTATCAGAAACCCGAAAAGTCCTGACCAAGGCGCAGGTGCAGGACAACGCCAAAACCTATCAGCGTCAGATCTTCAAGATTCTCGACCCGCACAAAACAGTCATCGAATTCAACAGCCGATGGATGGGATCGATGACCGCTGGCGACCTCATCGAATTGGCCGCGCACTATCGTGTCGCACGCATGATGGAGCGGGACGACTTTCACAAGCGCTTCCAGGATCAGAAACCGATCAGCATCCATGAGTTTTTGTATCCGCTCGTCCAGGGATACGATTCGGTGGCGTTGAAGTCCGACGTCGAGTTGGGAGGAACCGATCAAAAGTTCAATCTCCTGGTAGGACGGGAGCTGCAGAGGGATTACGGGCAGGAACCGCAGGTCGTGATTACGATGCCGTTGCTCGAGGGGACGGACGGGGTAAAGAAAATGAGCAAGAGCATCGGTAACTATGTGGCGCTTGAGGATGTGCCGGGAGACATGTTCGGGAAAATCATGTCCATCAGCGATGCGCTCATGTTCAGGTACTATGAGCTGCTGACGACTGAAGATCTGACGCAGGTCCGGGCCGCGCACCCCATGGAAGCTAAGCAACGCCTGGCAGGTCTGCTCGTCGAGCGGTATCACGGACCCGAAGCGGCCCGACAGGCCCTCGCGGGGTTCCAGCAGAAGTTTCAAGACCGGGAATTTCCCGACGTACCTGATGCGGTCGTGCAGCTTCATGCGACCGATATGACCGAAGGTCACCGGGGGGACGAAGGAGACATCAAGCTGCCTGATCTGGTGATGAAGACGAGTCTCGTCGCGAGTAAAAGCGAGGCCAGGCGGCTCATCATTCAGGGAGGCATCGAGGTCGACGGAGAGAAGGAATCGGACCCGAGCAGGGTGATTCGTTTCAAGTTCAATCAACAGCGCCGATTGAAGATCGGAAGAAAGAAGTTTGCCATCGTCGAATTGAAGGCCGGGCCCGGATGACCAACGGGCTTCCTTGACTTGAGGTCAGTGCCATCGTAGGATTCCGTTCAGGTGTGGTCGAGCGGGCGTAGCTCAGTGGTAGAGTCCTAGCTTCCCAAGCTAGTTGTCGTGGGTTCAAATCCCATCGCCCGCTCCAAACCTCAATTCGCACGCACTCGCGGATCTTCAGGCAAAACCCCCCGGTGGTATCGCCGCCAAATACTCTCCGTTATTCATCTGCATTGAACGTCGGGCTTGCGGGTCACCATACAGAAAGGATGCGTCATGACGAAGTTTTCGTGGGCGCTGGTACTGGCCACCACTTTCGGTAGCCTGATCGGGGGAATGGTAGGCGAGCGAGTGTTTGTTTCTGGCGTGGGATATGCCCAAAAGCCAAACGGGGTGAATGCCGAGGAGTTCTTGCTCGTGGATCAAACCGGGAAGGCACGTGCGGGGTTGGGGCTGGACGCCAATGGGGAAGTTGGCCTTGTTCTTACCAGCCGGGACGGCAACCGAACGTTGGCCTTGTCGCCGGACGGGCCAGTAGCCGTCAAACTCACGGATCGATCTGGACGAATTTTGTGGTCGGCGCCGTAAACGAAGGCGTCAGAGCGCTTTCTTAACCTTACCGCTCCGGAGGCAACGAGTGCAGACGCGGATGCGCTTGGTCGACCCGTCGACCACGGCGCGGACACGCTGGAGATTGGGATTGAAGGTCCGTTTCGTCTTATTATTGGCGTGACTCACGTTATGGCCTGACTGATGCTTTTTCGAGCAGATGTCACATACGAATGCCACGGGGTACTCCTTCACTCGGAAATGTGGACGCTGAGAAAACCGTGTGACTGTATCATAGTGCCTTCGGCTATGACAAGTGACGCACGACGCCGCGATGGAGACTAGCGGCGCGTTGAGCGCGCGGCTGCGGGTGGCGGTGGGGCGGGCTTTGCCGGAGATGCCATGACAACCTGTCCGACGACTGCGGGGACGCTGATGTCGAACGTCGGATCACCGCCGTCGTCCAATCGGTCTCTTCCGACGCTGTAGAGTTTCTGTTGGGTCGGACTCCACAGCATCGGCAACCCCGTGAACGGATCGAAGTATTGGGAACCGATTTCTGCCAGCCTTGTCGGCACCGCCAATTGTGGGCTTGGGTGCCGGAGCTGGATCTGTAGCGAGGCCAGACGAAGCCGCGTGTCAGTTTCGATCAGCTGTTCGTGAAAGAGCTCCCAGCCTGGTTCGATTGGGCGCGAGTTCAGGAGGCTGTCCAGCGCTCCCCGGGGGACTGTTTCCATGATGTCCCGCATTCTCGGCAGATGCTTCACGTTCGTTTCTGAGGCTCTAATGATGGCGTCGTAATAGACAGCATAGGCATCGGCGGCCTGACCCCAGTGGAGACCGCCTGCTGCGGACCGTGCGGGAGGATACACGATGCTCTCGAACGCATCGCCCGGAAGACGTCCGGCCCGGGTCAGCCACTCCTCATACGCGGCGCGCGCCTGGTCATGTTGGCGTGGGGCCCCTCCCGATCGGTCTTTAATGGCGAGCGCCAGCTGGTGCCTGATCGGCCAGCGCAGCGAATATTCCGGAGCGGCGAACGGTAACGTGATTTGTAGGCCCATCGTCAGGATCGCCTTGTCGATTGTCGGCTTCGACAAGATCCGTGACAGCAATTGCAAATCGTCGATCAGGATAATCTGAGCCAGAACCTTCGTCTTGATCGTTTTCGCCTCGCGAAGGATCGTGCGCCACAAACGAAGGTCTTTATGGAGCCGGACCAACCCCTCCGTTGTTCCCTCCGAGAAGCCCTCGGCAACATACAAACGGTGAACGGCGATGAGGTCTGACCAGAGCGGGGTGACCTGTCGTCCGAATCCCCAATCATCGAACGGCATGCCGATCCAGTGTTCGTATCGCGACAAGAGCGTGCCGAATTGGCGTGTCGCTGCATGGAACGGTGCCTCTCGTTTTCGGAATTCAATAAGCGGATCGTCAGCGTCCCACGCTGGACCGGTCGTTTCAGGCAACGTAAAGACGAGATCGGCTTTGGTGGCTCTCCGCTCGGCGCTGTCGCGCCGCCCGTCTTCCGTGCCTTCCACCCATATCTCGTAGCCGGTTTTCGCAGGATCCAGCGAAGCCGCAGCGGTCAATCCGAACAGATAAAAGTACCCGTTGGAGTAAGGGTTCTCGATGGATCGCTGAGGCGGCTCCAGCAGGCGGCCGAAGGCGGCCTCCGTCCCGCGGTCTTGCGAGGGGAAGAGCATCCCTCCCACATAGAAGGCGGCCCAGAGAATGACGGCGGCGATCACGAGGTGTTTCATGGGTCCATACGTGTATCTACGGGCTTCATTGCTGCTGGTCTGTGCGGAGATGCCCTCATTGGTTATCCCCTAGAGGGCAATGACGCAAACGTCGTGCCGCAGCGGGGAGCAAAAAGCCGTGGAGTTTCCGTTGGTTCCTGCCTGCTATCGTGCAGCCGAGCTGCGGCTGTAGGGCTCCATGCACATTAATGAACTTGACAAGAATTGACACCGTCTCCTACAGTGCCGCTCACATCGTGGATTTCCGGGTAAGGGAAGAGGGTGCAAATCCCTCGCGGTCCCGCCGCTGTCAATGGGGACGAAACCCGCCAACGCCACTGTCCGGTTCGACGGATGGGAAGGCACGGGGAGTAGGACGAACCATGAGCCAGAAGACCTGCCCGGAGAAATGATCTTGTTCCCTCGAGGGCTGGGGAACAGGTGAGGATGAAGAAGCGGGTGCAATCCTCAGGGTCTGTCCAGGCCTTGGGGATTTTTTATTTTCCAAACGCTGAAAAACGTTCTCCGCTTCGGGCTCGCGGCGCTCAGGCACTGCGGCGTGAGCGCGATGTTTGGAGCAGTTGGATACTGTAAGTATCTTTCCGTTCGCCATCATTCACTGAGGCGAACAGATCGCACGAGTGCGGTGAGTCCCTCCTCGGCCGTTCGCTTGTGGCGGCCTTCCCGCGGAAGGGCGCGTCTTGGCGCGCCGGGGCTGGGAGGGTGAGAACGACAAGCGCTTTTGAGCGTTCGATGGGACGGTGCCGGATAGTCGGGCTGTGTGTGTTTCTCTGCTTAATTTCTGTTGGATCTGTCCTTGCGAGCGATGATGGGACTCAAGAGATGAAGCGGCGACAACAAGGCATTCTGACCGGCATGCCGTTCATGGCCAATATTGCCCCCCGGACATTCGTGGATGATGCCGGGCGAAAGCTATATTTTGCAAAACCTCCACAACGAGTCGTCTCTCTCGCTCCCAGCATCACGGAAATGCTGTTCGCGCTCGAGCTCGACGAGCAGATCGTCGGAGTGACGAATTTTTGTAACTTTCCGCCGGCTGCAACGACGAAACCCAAAATCGGCTATACGCATCCCAATCTCGAATCTCTCGTAGCGCTCAGGCCCGATATGGTCATCGCGCCCAGCGAATTTCTCCGGCCAGACGTCTTGGTCAAGCTTGATGACTTGAAGATCCCGGTGTTTATTCTCCGGGCCAGATCACTCGAGGATGTGCTGGCCCATCTCCATCTCTTAGGGCGCATTTTCGACCGGTCCCCTGCTGCCGATGCGGTGACGCGCCAGATGCGGGAGCGTTTTGAGCAGATAGAGCATCAACTTCAAGCTACGCAGCATGCACGCGTGCTGTATGTCCTGAGCACTCAGCCGCTGATCACGGTCGGTCCGGATAGCTACATTCATCAAATGATCGGCCTGGCGCACGGCATCAACATCGCAGGCGCCGCATCCGGGGCCTATCCTCGACTGAACATGGAAACCGTGGTCGAGAAGGATCCGGAAGTCCTGATCTTCCCGGTTGGATCGATGGAGAGCGTTCCGGAGAGCGAGCGGCATGTATGGGAGCAATGGACGGGGCTGTCTGCGGTTCGGCACCGACGGATGCATGTCGTGTCCTCCGATGCCCTCAATCGTCCAGGCCCTCGCGTCGTGGAAGGGTTAGAGCAACTGGCGCGTGCGATTCATCCTGAGGCGTTCCGCTCTGGATGGTCATCCTCTCAACCATGATGGTATCTCCGTCCCCTGCATCCTCGTACTCGGGCCGAGGTTCCGACGGTTCGTCGGGGAAACCGACGCACGTACAAGCCGCGGCCGGTGATCCACTGCCGGAAACGGCAATGCTCACTCTCTCGCGCTGGCTCCGCGTCATGGCGATCCTTCTCGTCGCGTCGATCCTCCTGGCGTTCCTCTGTCTTCAAGTCGGCACACGGTATGTGACCCTCGGCGAGATCGTCGGAACGCTTGGACGTGCGTTGGGCTTGGTCGCGAAGGGTGACGAAGCCAGCTTGACCACGGATACGATTCTTCTGCATCTGCGGATGCCCAGGGTGTTTCTCGCATTTGTCGTGGGGAGCTCGCTGGCCTCGGTCGGCGTCATTCTCCAAGCGCTGCTCAGAAATCCGCTAGCCGATCCGTATATTCTCGGGGTGTCGAGTGGATCCGCACTTGGAGTGTCTCTGGCGGTCCTGGTTGGCGCCGGCGCTATGGCCTGGTCCGTTCCCGTGTTGCCGATCTGCGGATTCCTTGGGGGACTGCTGGCGCTATTCGTGCTGTACCGCATGTCAGCGACTTCCGATAGGCTGCCGGTACACAGCGTCCTCTTGGCCGGGGTGATCCTCAACGCCATCTTTTCCGCCTTGATCATGTTCGTCACCTCTATCATGGAGCCTAATCGGTCCTTCGCCATGATGACCTGGTTGATGGGCACGCTCGCGGCACCGGTCGACCAGACGCTGCTGGTGTTTTTCATCTATATGACGATCTCTATGGCACTCCTGTTTACGCAAGTTGGCGTGCTCAACATCATGACCTTGGGGGAAGAATCGGCGCGTTCGCTGGGGGTCGATACTGAACGGATCAAGCGCAACATCTTAATGATATCCGCGTTGGTGACTGGAGCGGTCGTGGCTCTGACCGGCATGATCGGATTCATCGGGATGGTCGTCCCGCATGCCATGCGCCTGATACTCGGTGCCGATCATCGATTGCTTTTGCCTGCATCCGCCCTTGCCGGTGGCATGTTCCTCATGACCGCCGATACGTTCGCGAGAAGCTTCTTCGCTCCGTCGGAACTCCCGGTCGGAATCATGACGGCGTTGGCCGGCGGTCCGTTCTTCATCTATTTGTTGATGTGGAAAAAAGACCGACTTTCATGACGAACGTCAAAAAAGGTAGGGCATGACGCTGTCCGTGTATGACGTCCGGTCCTTGTTTTTCAGGTACGGACATGGAAGCCAGTGGGTGCTCCGAGATGTCAA
>Ga0070686_100000551_pt1 | contig 22408 bp, 23 predicted proteins | sample KBSS23LmetaG_FD_65654 | JGI IMG/M metagenome (GOLD analysis project Ga0070686, IMG submission 65654) | Switchgrass rhizosphere microbial communities from Kellogg Biological Station, Michigan, USA - KBS S2-3L metaG | ecosystem: Host-associated > Plants > Roots > Rhizosphere ... | reverse complement strand
TGTCGGCGGGCCGCTGGCGATTGTGAAGAACGGCGATTCGATCACGATTGACGCGGAGAAGCGCACGATCGATTTGGGCGTTCCGGCGAGCGAAATCAAGGCGCGTTTAAAGGTGTGGAAGCAGCCGAAGCCGCGTTATACGCGCGGGGTTTTGGCGAAGTACGCGAAGTTGGTGAATTCAGCGCACGAAGGCGCAGTGACGGACGCGAATTTGTGACGCAGCGAACTCGAGTGTCGGGATCCTTTTAGAAGCGCATCCTGCAGTCGAGAGATGCTGCCATGACAACGTGGCAAGGACCCTCTCAGCCAAGACGCACGAACTGCTGGGGAGGCTTTATCAAAGCAAGCGGCGTTTCTGGCCCTTTTCGTTTGGAAGCGGCGTGGTCGAGGTGTTCGAAGAAATCCAGCGTTCGAAAGAGTGGCTGGCCATACCGCATTTGACGGATTTTCTGCTTAGTCCAAAGGCGGAGGTTCGCGGTATTGCGGGCCGGACGATTCGCGTCCTTTTGGATGCCATGCCAGCGCGTGAATATCCTACGCTCGATCAAGCTTCGCGGGATTACGCGAACGATGATCAGGCGTTTGATTCGGCGTGGGTAAAACTTCGGCCGCAAGCGGTCGATTCTTTAAGGGATTCGCCGGAGAAATCCGCGGCCTTTGGGGTGGCGTCCTTTCACGCGAATGGCCGGATCCGGCAGGCGGCGGTTGCGCATCTTGCCGAGATTCGCGACGGTTCTGAACTTCCATTTTTACTGTTGCGGGCGAACGACTGGGTTCATCCGGTGCGGACATTGGCGACTGAACTCGTGCGACAACGCATTCGGGCCGATTACGCTCAACACTTTCTCCGCTATTTTCCGCTGGCTCTTCGCCTCGAGCGATGCGGACACTACAAGGGCCTCGATCTTTTGACGAGCGTCAGAGACCTGCTCGGCGAGATGCCGGAATCGGACCTGATTGGATGCATCCGTTCAGAGGATCGCCGGACGCGCCGGGAAGCGTTGAATTTATTCGAAGGGTTTCAAAGTTTTAGCGATGAGTTCCGGCAGGAAATTATGGCCCACTCGGACCCAGCCATCCGCCAATGGGGCGCGCGTGTGGCGTTGCGAGGTCTTTTAGAGAAAGACATTTTGCCGCTGCTTCTGCGGTTGTTGGGTGATCCTGAAGCTACGGTTCGGCGCGAAGCCCTGGGGTCATTGGCGAAAATGTTTCCGACTCAAGCGGGCGCGGCTGTTCGCAGCGGCTTACTGGATACAACGTCATCCGTGCGTTGGACGGCGCAATATTGGCTTTCCAAATTTGAGCCGTCGTCCGAGCCGAGCACAGTTTATCGCGCGAGCTTGAACGGCGAGCAATCGGCCAAGCGACGCGCCGCCATTCTTGGGCTGGCGGAAACTGGCTCCAAAGCGGACGCTGCTCTGCTGTTTCCATTCCTTCAAGACAGTAAAACAGCCGTTCGAAAAGCCGCCATTCGGGCGATTTCAAAACTGAATGGGGAGAGCGCGATTGGGGATTTCACCCGGCTTCTGACCGATGCGAGCCCGGGCGTGTCGCGTGAAGCCAGCGATGCCCTTCGACCGTTCTGTTGGCGCGTAGCGGATTCGGTGGTTGCGATCTTCCGAACGGATGAACGCCTCTTCGTTCGAAAAAATTGCTTCAAGCTTTTGGCACGCCAGTCGTTTTGGCCGCAAGATATTTTCCTTTTCGAAGCGCTGCGAGATTCGAGTGAAGAGATTATCGCTTTGGCTCGGAAAGCGATTGACGGTTGGTTATATCGATCGCGCTCGTGCGCGACAGGCGCGAGCGCCGAGCAGCTGAACGAACTTCGTCGGGCGCTCAAAGCATCCGCCGGAATGTTGACTGCGGAGCAAATTAGAGAAATCGAATTTCTCTTACGAACGGGCTGAGTTCCTTCCGACCTATGGAAATTTTGATGCAGCTTTTGGATGTGACGTTCGCGGCGCCCGCGCGGAATTTGGCGTGCGACGAAGCGTTGCTGGATGAGTTGGAAGCGGGGTTCGGCGCGCCCACGCTGCGGTTTTGGGAATCGCCCACGCCGTTCGTCGTGCTCGGTTACGCGAATAAGATCGCGTTGGAGGCGAATCGGGAGGCGTGTGGGCGATTGGGGATTCCGATTTTGCGGCGTTCGACCGGCGGCGGGGCGGTGGTGCAGGGATTGGGGTGTTTGAATTACGCGCTGACGCTGCCGATCGCAGAGGAGACGACGAATATCACGGAGACGAATTGTTTTGTGATGCGACGAAATCGGGATGCGTTGGCAAAGTTGTTGAACAAGGAAGTGGCGATCCAGGGGCACACGGATTTGACGATTGGGGCGTTGAAGTTCAGCGGGAATTCGCAGCGTCGCAGAAGCAAGGCGCTGCTTTTTCATGGGTGCATTTTGCATCACTTCGATTTGAGGCTAATCGATGAGGTGTTGCCGCATCCGTCGAAGGAGCCGGATTATCGCGGGCGGCGGGGGCATCAGGAGTTCTTGATGAATTTGGAAGTGAGTCCGGAATCGATTAAGGGTGCGTTGGCGGAGGCGTGGGGCGCGAAGGAAAAAGGCGCGACGCCGAGTCACATTCGGATCGAACCGCTCGTCAAGGAGCGGTTCGAGAATCCGGAGTGGAACGAGAAGTTTTAGCCGAAAACCTTGGAGTGCGGGGAGAATCACCGCTTTCACTTTTTGTCGAAGAGGATCGAGATTTCGATGCGGTTGATTCAAATAGGAACGCCCACTTCGCGAAAGTGAAAGCGGCGATTCACGCCGCACTCCATATAAAAGCGCAATCCTCCGTTGGAGTTATTGGCGAGCGCGCAACGTTCGAAAACCCTTGGTCACCATCGGTCCGCGAGCGTTGCCGCCGGTGACCCAGATGAAGCTGGTGTCCGAGTTGCGTTGTTTCGTTCGCCAGGCCGGCCAGGCGATGGCCGCGATGCCGCCGAGTTCGAGGATCCAATTCATGCGCACGCCGCCGGGCGAGAAGTTCAGGAATTGGTCCACGTGATGAAACGACGCGGCGCGAACCACGATGAAGCAAGCGAGGAATCCAATCCCCGCGAGCGCCATCCAAAGGCGAGGCAATTCGTTACGGAAATATCGGAACAACCCGATCGTTCCGGCCACTCCGCCCAGGCCGATCAGCGTGATGAAGACGAATTGCACGGGCCGCCGATGTTCGTACCAGCCGGTGGCTTTGGCAAAATCTTTGCCGAGGAACGTCAGTTCCGTTTGCAGATCGAGTTGTTTATTGATGCCCAGCGCCAACAACGTTCCCGCCAACACGATCCAGAACAGGCGCACCTTTTGGCTTGTCAGGCCATTGGACGCCGCTCTCCAGCACAAGTATGCCGCCCCCACATAAGCGAACACTGTGAACCACCCGATAAAGGTCGGGTCTCCTATCCCGGGTCGCCAGCGATCGCCCTCCGTGAAGGCGAACATCGGCAACGCCGGGAATATCGATTCAATCCTGCTCATTGCATGATTTTCGGGCGCCGTCGGAAAAGCGTCCATCCGACTTGGCGCCCAAAGGGAAGCGGGGTTTCTGATGATCCTTTCGGCGGGGAATGGTTTAGGGAGCGATAAACGCTTCGTAGGCGCGGGGGGCGAAGTAGGTGTAGGCGTGGTTTTCGAGTGGGGTGCCGGTGACCATTGAATGGAGGAAGCCGTTGAGTTCGACCTGGCGGGTGTGGAGGATGGCGCGGGCGGGGTTTTCTTTGAGGATGAATTGGACGCGGCCGTCGAGGGCGCGGAGGCGTTGCCAGTCGGGGTCGGTTTGGCGTTGGAAATGGAGATGGGGATCGAGGTCATCGATCATGGCGTGGCTGCGGCCCCAGGTTCCGCCGGATTCGCTGACGAAGGATTTTCCGTCGAGGAGGGCGATGGCGTCGTTGTAGGCGAGGACGCATAGGAAATGGCGGTCGGAGGCGGCGAGCCAGCGTGTGAGTTTTGCGGCGTGGGGCAGTTTGGAATCGTAGGCGTAGTTGCTGTCGAGGAAGGCGATACGTTCGATGTCGTTGGGGATTTCGGGGAGGCCATTAATATATCCGAAGGTGAAACTGCCGCCGCCGCTGTGGCCGGTAAGGACGAGGCGGAGGTCGCGCGAGGGGGGGAAGCGTTCGCGGAGATTTTGAACGATGGCGGGAATGCGGGTGTTGTCGGGATCGTTTTGGCGGCGCCACGCAGGCCAGGCTTTTTCGGCGCATTCAAGGTAAGCGACGACGATTTGGATCTCGCTGGTTTGTTCACGGAGCCAGCGGGTTTGGGCGCCGATGTGTTGGATGTCGAAATGCCAGTCGTCGCCGGGATTCATTTTGTGACCGAGGGTTTGTTCGATGGTGTTTCCGTTGGGGAGCGCGTAGAGGATGAGGCGAATGGGTTGGTTCGTTTGAAGGGAATCGGGGGAGTTGATCACGACGCGAACGCCGGGGTCGATGCGAAATTCGGATATGCGTTCGCGAAAAAGATTGGTGTAACGGGTCAGAGGCAGCGTGCCTTCGTTGCTGAGGTTGGTCGAGAGTGTGGGGTCGGCGAGGATGGTTTCGAGGCGCGTTTCTTGGCCGTCGACTTTGGCGATGCGCGCGACGAGGCGGACGCCGTGACTGTAATCGACCCATTTGTCGGTGTGGCCGAGGTAAAGGAGTTGGATGGGTTCGTTGTTGGTTTTATGCCATCCGTAGATCGCGACTTTGCCGGGGGATTCGGTGAGGCGGCGCGTGATGACGACGTCCTTTTTGTGGCCTGCGGTGAGGGGATGCTCGTTTTGGCGAACGAGCTCGTTATGTTGCGCGAAGACGCGGACGGTGGTCATGGCGGGGCTGGGCGGGATGGGAGTCGGCGTGAGTTTCAGCGCGGCAGCGGCATAAATTTCGTCAACCATTTTTGGCGTTGGCAACAGGCAATCCAATTTGTCGGCCAGGAGTTGGGCGGTGTTGGGCGAGAGGGGCGTGAGGAAATAATTCGTGTCGGAACCGACAGCGAGATAATCGGGCGCGACCAAATATTCGATGGGGCCGGTTTTGATGGGAACGAATTTGCGCCAAAAATCCGGGACGTTGCCGCGCAGGATTTCGTCGCGGAGCCGCGCTTCGCGGTGAAGCAGATCGAGGTCGCGGATTTGGGCGACGAGTTCGCTGCCGCTGGGGGCGTTGGTGGGGCGAGGAGGCAATTGAATTTCACTGGAGAAGGTTGGGCAGAGGTTTGTGGCCAAGAGTAAAAGAAAGCGAATAAGCCGGGACCGCCATGCTCCGGCGTGGCGTGAATTGTCCGTGGCGACATTATGTTCGCGCCACGCTGGAGCGTGGCGGTCCCGGGGTTTCATCCGTTCATTTTGCCCGTTATCGGGCCAAAAAGAATTTTAAAAAAGTTTGGGGGTTGGACTGCGGATGTCCCACCCCCTCCTGCAAAATGGCGCCACTATGAAAACAAAAAATGAAGTTGTGAACGGGTCGGGGGCGTCGGTTTTGCTGCCGACGATCACCAGTCGCCAGTTGACCCCGACGGTCCCTTCCGGTATCCCTGCAAGCCAACCGTTACCAGGACGCAATATTATGCCGCCGAAACCCGAAAAAGTCGTCGAACCGAAAGCGCCCGCCGCGCCCGCCAAATCAAATGTCACGCGTGATCGCGAGCTGGAAGCCGCCATCTCGAACATCACCAAAACCTACGGCGAAGGGTCGATCATGCGCCTGGGAGATTCGTTTCAAGCGAAGATCGACGTGATCCCGACGGGCGCGCTGGCGCTGGATCTCGCGCTGGGCGTGGGCGGTTTGCCGCGCGGGCGCGTGGTGGAAATTTTCGGCCCGGAATCTTCCGGCAAAACGACGTTGATGTTGCACGTGATTGCCAATGCGCAGAAGGCGGGCGGGCTCGCGGCGTTCATCGACGCGGAGCATGCGCTCGATCCGCAATACGCGAAACGGCTCGGCGTCAATTTGGATGAGTTGCTGGTTTCGCAGCCGGACAGCGGCGAAGAAGCGTTGAGCATTTGCGAAACGCTCGCGCGCTCGAACGCGCTCGACGTCATCGTGATCGATTCCGTGGCGGCGCTGGTGCCGAAATCGGAATTGGAAGGCGAAATGGGCATGGCGACGATGGGCATGCAGGCGCGTTTGATGAGCCAGGCGTTGCGCAAGCTGACGGCGATTTTGAACAAGGCAAAAACGACGTGCGTTTTCACGAATCAATTGCGCGAGAAAGTCGGCATCATGTTCGGCAATCCGGAAACGACGCCGGGCGGCAAGGCGTTGAAATTTTACGCGAGCGTGCGGCTGGATATTCGGCGCAAGGATACGATCAAGGACGCCGCCGGCGCCGCGGTGGGCAGCAATGTGAAGGTGAAGGTTGTGAAAAATAAAGTCGCGCCGCCGTTCACCGAAGCGGAGTTCGAAATTATTTTCAATCACGGCATCAACAAAGAAGGCAGCATCATCGACATCGGCATCTTGACGGGAGCCGTCGAGAAAAAGGGCGCGTGGCTGCAATTCAATGGCGAACTCATCGGCCAGGGCAAAGACGCGGCGCGCGCGGCTCTCGCGGAGAAGCCGGAACTCGCGCAAAAAATTGTCGCATCGATCATGGAGAAACGCGCGGCCGCCGCCGCTGCCGCGACACCGGCCGCGAGCAAAGCCTAGGCGCTTCCGAGCGCCTGCCGTTCGATGGATATTGCCCAGAACTTCGAATCGATTCGCCGGCGCATGGCCGAAGCGTGCGCGCGCGCGAAGCGAAATCCCGCCGACGTGACGTTGCTGGCCGTGACGAAGGGCCAGTCGGCGCGCGCAATCGAAGCGGCGATCGAGTGCGGGCAATTGCTCTTTGGCGAAAACAAAGTGCAGGAAGCGAAAGCGAAAATTCCGCTCTGCCCTGGGCGCGCGCGCTGGCACATGATCGGCCATTTGCAATCGAACAAGTGCCGCGATGCCGTTCATCTTTTCAGCATGATCGAGAGCGTCGATAGCCTCGATTTGGCGCGCGAAATCGATCGCATGGCGGACAAATCCGCGAAGACCGTCCCCATTTTAGTCGAAGTCAATCTCGCGGGCGAATCGAGCAAGTTCGGTTACAAAGCCGAAGCGTTGCTCGCGGAACTCAAAGAGATTAATGCCCTCAATAAAATCGAAGTGCATGGGCTGATGACGGTGCCGCCGTTTTCGCCGACTCCGGAGCGGTCGCGTTCTTACTTCCAACAACTCAGCGCGTTGAAAACGAAGTGCGAAGAAATCCTGGGCGCGCCGTTGCCGCACTTGAGCATGGGCATGAGCGGCGATTTCGAAATTGCGATTGAGGAAGGCGCGACAATCGTGCGCGTGGGGACGGCGCTTTTTGGTCCGCGCGTTTACGCCGCCAAAAATACTGCCGACTGAGAAATGTTCGCGCCACGCTGGAGCGTGGCGGTCCCGGGCACGCCATTCATCCCGCGGCTTTGCTTTCGTTTTCCAGTTCAGGGAATCTCTTATGCCATCAGAGGAACTCGCCGGGCTGCCGTGGGTGGCGAATGGATTTATTTGTAGCGGATGTCTTTCAAAGGGGCGGCGGCGATTTGCGTTTTGATTCTCACCGGGTGCGCGAGCAGCCCGCCACAAACGGCTGCGCGAGCCCAGGAAAAGAGTTCCGCGACGTCGGAGGATCAAAGTTTCGGATTGCGCAACCAGGGTTTCAGCCTGCTCTACCAATTGTTGTCGGACGAAAAGAATCTCTCGAAATTGTTGCTCATCAAAAAGGAGCAAGCGGATACGGGCGAGTTGTTGCGCGAAATTTCAGAAGTAGCGGGCGCGGCGGTGAAGCAGATGGATGCGTTCGCGAAAGCCGATCCGCATTTGCATCTCGATATGGCTGGCCTGCCGGCGGTCGAAGCGGAGGCGCGCGAATTGATCAGCAAAACGGACGCGAAGGAGTTGATCACGAAAGGCGGCGAGAAATTCGAGGTGCGCATTTTGATCACGCAGGCGGATTCGTTGCGTTACGGCGCGGCTCTCGCCACGGCGACCTCCAACCACGATTCGGATACGGCGCGCAAAGCATTTCTGGCGGACACGACGCGACGGTTGGAGGAGCTGCATCAAAAACTGATCGACCTTTTGCACGCGCGCTGGCGAATGCCCCCGCCCCCGAAATAATCGACATCCAACGCGGTCGTCGGTTTAATCGCAGCATGACCGCGCTGCCGCCAACTCTTGCCGAACCGATTCTCGCCGAATTGCGCGCAATCGTCGGCGCGGAAGGCTTGCTCACCGATCCGCGCGAACTGGTCGTTTATGAGTGCGACGCCTACACGCTGGAAAAAATGCTGCCGCACGCCGTCGTCCTCCCGAAATCGACCGAGGAAGTGGCGGCCATCGTGAAGCTGTGCGCGCAACATAAGCTTCCGATCATTCCACGCGGGGCCGGGACGAGCTTGAGCGGCGCGGTGTTGGCGGTGGAAGGCGGCGTGATGATCGGGCTCAGCCGCATGAACCGCATCCTGGCGATCGATTATCGCAATCGCCGCGCGCTGGTCGAAGCGGGTTGCGTCAATGCGCACGTGACGAACGCGGTCAAACATCGCGGGCTTTTTTACGCGCCCGATCCTTCGAGCCAGCCGGCGTGCACGATCGGCGGCAATGTCGCCACGAATTCCGGCGGACCGCACACGCTGAAATATGGCGTCACCACCAATCACGTGCTCGGTTACGAAATGGTTTTGCCGAACGGCGAGATTGTGTGGTTCGGAACGAAATTGGACGGCGGCGAGGATGTGGTGGGTTACGATTTGCGCGGGGCGGCCTTGGGCGCGGAGGGAATGTTTGGCGTGGTGACGCGCGTTTTGTTGCGGCTGGTGCGCGCTCCGCAAGCGTTCCGAACGATGCTCGGGATTTTCGAATCGGTCGAAGACGCGAGCCAAACGGTGAGCGACATCATCGCCGCCGGGATGGTTCCGGGCGCTTTGGAAATGATGGATCAACTCATCACGCAAGCGGTCGAGGCGGCGTATCAATTCGGTTTTCCGCTCGACGCGGGCGCGGTGTTGATCATCGAACTGGACGGCCCGAAAGCCGGCCTCGGTCGGCAGGCGGAGCGCGTTCTCGAAATTTGCAAAAACAATCGCGCGCGCGAGGTGCGTGTCGCCAAAACGGCGGAGGAACGCGCGCTCCTTTGGAAATGTCGCAAACGGGCCTTTGGAGCGATTGGCCGCTTGAGCCCGAATTTTCTCACGCAGGATGGTGTCGTGCCGCGCTCGAAACTACCCGAGATCATGCGCTTCATTCGCGAGACGAGCGCCAAATTCGGATTGCGCATCCCGAACGTTTTTCACGCCGGCGACGGCAACATCCATCCGCTCGTCCTTTACGATGAACGCGATCCCGAGCAGGTGCGCAAAGCGGTGCAAGCGGGCGATGAAATCCTCGCCAAGTGCATCGAACTCGGCGGCAGCGTCACCGGCGAGCACGGCATCGGCGTCGAGAAAATCGATTTCATGGCCCGCCAATTCGCGCCCATCGACCTCGACGCGATGCGCAAACTCCGCGCCGTTTTCGATCCCGACCAACGCTGCAACCCGCACAAAATGTTCCCCGGCGGCAAACGCTGCTCCGACTTCACGCCGCGAAAACAAGCTTCGGCGTAATTTTCTTCGGTTGACCAAAGGTTTACGAAAAGTTATTGGTAATCCATATGCGGCCCATAATTGAACGCCCGGCGGTAGGACGAATTGGCGATGACCTCGTTGGCCTCCGTGAGATTTTAGCGTTGGAAAAACAACGGATCGAATCGCTCCTCGACCAGATCGACGTCGTATTAACGCGCGTTGAAAACAGAAGCAAACATCCGCGCCCAAGCCCGTTGGATCGAATAAAAGCAGTGGCTACTGCCACGAAGGATCTTCGTCTATCGAATGGCAGACTTTCAGCGGTAAAAGTGGCGGCCCTTTTTGGCGTCAGCCTGTCCGAGCTATCGACGTGGCTTGGTCGCTCCAAGCAGGCTCTCAGCAAGACGCCGGACGCGGAGTCGTTGCAGGATTCACTCGGCTTCTTCGAACGCATTGCGCGCCTGCGATTGGTGGGCGCAACCGACGCGGAATTTCGCAAATGGCTTCGGACACCCGACGACACATTGAGTAACCGAAGCCCTTTGGACCTGGTAAAAGCAGGTTTGTGGCAGGAAATGGCAGACAAGGTCAATGACATGCTTACGGGCGCGCCCACCTAATGTCCGAATTAACAGCCTTACTCGCGAAAGCGCCGCTACGTCGGCTCGAAGCGACTCTGGTTCGGGCCGTCGCCGCAGCCGCCTTATTTTCGATGCGGAGTCCAGAAGGCCCGGATTTCCTATTTACCTCGGGCGAAAGAAACCGGTTCAATCTGACAGGCACACGATGTCTTTATTTCTCCGAGACTGAATCGGTCGCGCTCAAGGAATATCAAAACCAGTTTCGAGCGGCGTTTATGGCCCTGCAACCGGTGACTTTGTTTTACGCGCAGGTTCGATTGAAGTTCGTTTTGGATTTAACGGAGGAAACAACCTTAAAGGAGCTTCGCATTTCAAAACAGGATCTAAAAATGAATTGGGTGGATACGTTGTCGGCGACGACTTCCCAGCGGCTCGGCGAGGCCGTTGCCGCACGGAAAAAAATTGTCGCGATTCGATACGATTCCGTTGCGACGTCAAGCGGCTGCAATCTCGTTATCTTTCCGGCGAATCTGAATTCCATGGATTTTGTGCGCATCCTGGGACCGTCCAGGAAACCGCTGCAAAAGTGGCCCTAATTTTTTAGGGCTCGGCGTCGGCTTTTTCGAAGACCTGGAGGATTTTGTCGAAGGATTGGCGGATCATGGAGGAATCGGTGACATCGACGGTGAAGCGGCCATCTCGGTTGGGTTTGGAGAGGACGTGGCCGTCGGAGTAGAGGACGTTGGCGACGCGCTGGCGGTGGTGGGTGTGAGGTTTCACACCGAAGACGGCGAGGTCGGGAGCGCAGAGGTATTGGCTGTCGATGGCGAGGGCGCGGATGGGCAGGCCGTTGCGGTTGAGGCCAAGGTTTTCGAGGCGGATGTGTTCGGGCTCGCGGGTGTCGAGCGGATTATCGAAGAGATCGGTCTTCCCGTTGTGGCGATAGAAATAGCTGCCCTGGGCTTGTTTGGTTCCGACTTTGGCGAGTTCGGCGTTGGCGTCGATGGGTTGATCGACGGTGGGGCAAAAGAGGGATTTGGGTTGGGAGGCGAGATGGTTTTGGAGCATCAGCCCGAGGGCGACGGGGGCTCCGCCCTGCAGGGAGAGCAAGCTGGTGGGCGCGCCGGTCGAAGGATAGAAATCGGCCGGGCTGGTGAAGGGGGGCGCTTTGGGGCCGTAGGGAATTTTGCCGTCGAAATCCCCCGAGTAGTTGTGGAGGGCGATGCCGATTTGGCGCAGGTTGGAAACGCACGCCGCTTTGCCGCCGGCAAGTTTCGCCGACGCGAGAGCCGGGACGAGCAATGCGGCCAGGATCGCGATGATCGTGATGACGACCAGCAATTCAATCAGCGTAAAGGCTCGGCGGCATGGCTGCACTCGGCTCAAGATACCATATCGTTTACGGCGTGGGAACTGCGCGCACGACGAAGAACGCGTGGGGATGAGCCGCGAGCGCAACGTCTTTGGTTAGTTCGCCGCCCGTGCCGGTTAGGGCCGTGCCCACGTCGGTCCAGGTGGCGAGGTCTTCGGAAACCTTAACCTGGTATTGCCAGCCGGTGTTCGAAGGCCACGCAAGGTGGGCGTTGGCGCCGGCGAGCGAGACGCCGACCGAGAAGGTTGTGCTGGGGACGACGGACGTGATGCGGACGTTGTCGATATCCCAATAGCCGCCGGGTTCGGTGGGGACGGCCATCAGGAGCGCGCCGATGTTTTTGCCGGCCCAGGCGTCGGTGGATTTGACAACGGGCAAGTTGACACTGACGTCGATGAGGTGGGTGAGATTCGGAAACGCCGCGGGGGTGTAAACGACGGGGGTGGTGGCGATTTGAACCTGGTTGCCAGCGTCCGCATAATAGAGCGCAAAGAGCAGCGTGGAACCGGAAGGCATGTTGGCGCCGCCGCCGGCGAATCCAGCCGTCATGGAATAGGAGTGGCCGACTTGATACGTGGCGTCGAGCGATTGGAACAGGCCGTTTTGGGGAACGCCGAACAGGAAGAGCGCCTGGTTTTGATCGACGTTATCGATGTGATCGGGCTGGCCCGCGGCGGTGTTTTTGAAGACGCCGCTCAGTTGGGTCCAAAGGAAACCGCTGCTTTCATCGTACCAATCGGGCTTCGGAAATTTCTGCCAGGAATCGACGGTCGGATCGGCGAAATCGGTGTGCGGATTTTCAAAGGAGTAATTGGGAACGTTGATCGTTTCGGCGAGGCGCACGTTATCGATGTCCCAATAGCCGCCGATTTTGTCGAAGCCGGTGGTGGAGACGATCATGACGCCGATATTTTTGCCGGCGAAAGCATCGGTCGATTTGACGGCGGGAAGATTGACTTTGAAATCGATCAGGTGCGTGAGGTTCGGAAAGGTCGCGGCGGTGTAGGTGACGTCGGTTGAGGCAATGGTCACGGGGGCGCCGGAGGTGTCGCGATAATAAAAGCTGAGTTGAAGGGTGGAACCTTCGGGCATGTTCGCGCCGCCGCCCGCGAGGCCGACGGTCAGGCGATAGGATTTGCCGGTGGTATAGGTGGCGGTGAATTGGTGGGTGTGGCCGGCGTAATCGGTGGAAGCGTAATCCTGGAAAAAGCCGGCGCTGGGCAGGCCAAACAAAAAGCAGGCCTGGGCGCCATCGACGTTATCGATGTGATCGGCGGAGGCGGGAGCGGTGTTTTTGAACACGCCGGAAAGTTGATCCCACGGGCCGTTGACGGATTCGTCATACCACGCGGGCTTGGGCGTCTTTTGCCATTGATCGAGGCGCGGATCGGCGAAATCGGTGGGTGGCGCTTCGAACGAGGCGTTTGGAAGCGAAAGCGTGTCGGCCTGGGCTGAAAGGGCCAAAAGAATGGCCGCCGGGGCAAGGCAAAAAAGGGTCTTCGAATTTGCGAGCATACGTTAAAGAGGGAGATAACTCCTATTTGAATAGGGAATTCTGCCCGAAGGGCGGGGCCAACGCAAGCGCGGCAAAAGCCTGATAAGAAGGTAAGCCCGGTCGCGTCTCGAAACGGGAATAAGTGAGACGAAGTGAGACGGGGTTGATTTGCAATGGGATAAGCCGAGACGAGGTGAGACGGAGGCCAGATCGTCTCGGCTGGAGGTGGGACGATGGGCTTCGTCTCGGGTCTGGACGGGAGGGAAGGGTTGACAGAAAGATGAGATCAGAAAGATTCGAAGGGGAGCGGCGTCCCGGGTGGGCGGATATCTCGGATGGGAAACGGATGGGGGAAGGACGGGAAATGTGGGACGCGCGGTTGGGATGCGGGATTGGAAGGACTTACGCAGGGGAAATCCGGGATGGGCTGAGGACGCATCCGGGACGGGGCGGGCGTTTTCGGGCTTCGCAGAAAAAATAAAACCGTTAAATCCGTTAATCTCCGTTAGGAAGTGGAAATGGACGAAAGGGGGGTGGGGTGGCGGGAGGGTGCGATTGATGGCCACGGGCTGGGACGGACCCTCCACGCCCGGGTGGGACGGGACAACGTGCCCGGAGTGGGAAGGGCTTCGGTTGATGGGTGGGGTGGACATGGTGTTGGCGCTTTTTATTTGGCGGGTGGAAAGAAGGAAGCGTCCGAGGGGTTTTGGTCCTCGATGGTTTTTGCGGGGAATTCGAACCCGATTCTACGGACGCGAATTGCGCGCAAACGCTTTTTCTTTCGGTTCGGCTGGCATTGGTCCGAACGGGGTTGAGGGTGGCTGTTTATTGGGGGAAAGTCAAACGCGAAGAGCGCGATCGCGCGGGCGGTTCGGGAAGAAGGCGACGGGAGGACGAATGACATGACCCGTCGGAAGAGGGGGAAACGGGAGGGATTTTTACAGAAGGAAACGAAGGAAACGAAGGTTGGAACGAAGGGGGATTTCGGCTTTGGGGGGCGTGGTGTTTGGTTAGGGACCGGAATGGGATTGGCTTCGTTGATTTTGGGCTTCGTTTCCTTGCTTTGCTTCTGTAGAAATTCTGGCATGCATCCACGGTTCGACAAGGCTGACAAACTGAGCAAGGAAGTGATCGGCGCAGCGATTGAGGTTCATCGCGATAAGGGTCCGGGTTTAATCGAAAGCATTTACGAACGGTGTCTTCTGCGGGAATTGCAACTCCGGGGAATTTCGTGCCAAAACCAAAAGGTCGTGTTGGTCGAGTATAAAGGAATGACGTTCGAGGAACCGCTTCGTTTCGATGTCCTGGTCGAAGACTGTCTGCTGGTGGAGTTGAAAGTGGTTCAGTCGATATTGCCCGTTCACAAGGCGCAACTGCTGAGCTATATGAAACTGCTGGGGATGCCGGTTGGTTTGCTTTTGAATTTTTACGAAATGAAACTCACGGATGGAATTTCGCGTCTGATTCTGCCTGGCGCCAATCGGCCCAAACTTATTGGGGAGGAGTAGGGATTTTTTACAGAAGGAACGAAGGAAACGAAGTTCGGAACGAAGGGGGATATTCGGCTTTTGGGTTGCGCGGGGGCGAGGGCTCTTTTTCGTCTGGGGTTGAAATGTGGAGGCAATTTGAGGGGCCGCTGTCCCCCCCCGACTCGAAAGCGAAATGCGAGTACGCAACTCTTTCGGTCCTTTTAGTTCAATTCTCCTTTTCGGTTTGGAGGCTGCATCGTGTAAATTGGACTACTGGTAGAAACGTTTTTCGAGAACCTGTCAGGCCTAAGCCGACAAAAGTTATCAAGCAATTGAGCGAAAGATTCGACCGAATCACACACCGAGTCGAGCGGAGCACCTTTGGCTTTCATGTGGTCATAGATCTCGCGCGCAGTTCCACTGAGCTCTGCATTTATGGCGCGAATGCTAAAGAGTTACTTTTGCCCGAAAAGGCCCGCGTCTTTGCCCTACAAGAACTGTTCAGTATCTCCGCAAAAAACCTTCAATCCGCCCTTCAGACTCAGCAAAGTGTAACTGAACGGCTCCGTATCATTGTCAGGCGTTTTGAAGAAAAGTTAAAAAATGAAGGTCGCACCGAAAAGCCGCTTCACCTGTTTTTGAAAGAAAATCCAGTATTACTTAGTCCATTTTATATCCGGTGCGAATCGGAACCCCGCTTCGGAACGGCCTATAGACCGGATTTCCTGTTGGTTTTACCGGGTGATCAGCCTCTGCTTGTTGAAATTGAACATGCAGAACATCGGCTGTTCACTAAAGCTGGTGACGCAACCAAGGAACTCAACCACGCAGAGGAACAAGTCACGGATTGGCGACGGTGGCTTCGACAAAATGCAGCCCAAGCGCAGGCCGATTTCAATTTGGCTACATTGAACCTTGACGCTAATGCGATCATCATCATCGGACGGCGTGCATCTTTAACATCCGAACATCAAGAAAAAATCCGAGAGAAAAACGCTGCAACTCACGGGCAAACGCAGATTTCTACCTATGACGACGTTCTCGACCGAGCAAAGCAGTTGATTCACAATCTTGAAAATCTGACAATTTGATCAGGTCGCAGCGATCAAGCCAAACACTTTCGTCACTCTTCACCGGCGGTGAGCAGGATTTCCAAGCGAATTTCTGAGAGCCAGAAGTTTGTTTTTTGTTCGAGCTGATGGAACACGGGAGCGGTGGCGGGAGTAAGCCGACATCTCGGGCGCGAACAAGGATGCCGGTGACTCGGGTCAGATTGGAAAGGGCGCGGTTTTTGGCCTCAGTCACCGAAGAGCGGCGTCGGACCGCCGCACTCCAGAACCTTGCGGAATTTCGAGAGGTATTCAAAAAGATCACACTGATTGGAACTGTGATCCGGCGATTCTGCGGGGCGCAACGCGATGGTCAATTTATCTCCGGGGGTTACGATTTGCTCACCCCCGGCTACCTTCTTTGGAACCCCTCCCGGGGAGGAGCGTGTAGCCGCAGGGCGAATTCATCTCAATTCCTTGGGAAACCTTGCGGTTTAGTTGGGAGAAACGTTCGGGCGGGGCACTCCCGCCGAGGCGGGACGAGACGCCTTTCCTACCCAAAACGTCCCGATATCCAAGTTTTGATCGTTTTGGGCTGCCGCTGTCGGGAGCAAAATCCCTTCGCTGGCGTTTTGTCGGGGTTCCCGTATAGTGGCGGCATCCTGTGATTGCAGATCAAGCACGGCTGGATGCGTTGGTTCCGCGAGTGGTGGATTCGCCGTGGGTGGCGATTGATACCGAAGCGGACAGTTTGCACGCGTATCCGGAGAAGCTTTGCCTGTTGCAATTGAGCACGAAGCACGGGGACGAATTGGTGGATACGCTCGCGGGCCTGGATTACACGGAGCTTTTGCGGGCTTTCAATAATCACGAAATCATCGCGCACGGGGCGGATTACGATTTGCGGCTGGCGAAGCGGACGTTCGATTTTGTGCCGGATCGGTTGTTCGATACGATGATTGCGGCGCGGCTTTTGGGGGAGGCGCAGTTCGGATTGGGGCATCTGGTGCAGAAGTTTCTCAATATCACGCTGGAAAAGGGGCCGCAAAAAATGAATTGGGCGCAGCGTCCGCTGACGCCGCGGATGGAAGCGTACGCGCGCAACGACACGCGTTATTTGAAGCCGCTGGCGGAGTTGTTGCGGGAGAATTTGAAGGAGAAAGGGCGGCTGGAGTGGCTGGAGGAAAGTTGTCAGCAGTTGATTCGGGATTGCGCGGTGTTGCGGCCGGCGGATCCGGACGCGTGGCGGATGAAGGGGAGCGATCGATTGACGGATCGGGGCCGGGCTATTTTGCGGGAGATTTGGAAGTGGCGGGAGCTGGAGGCGGTGGCAGCGAATCGTCCGCCGTTTTTTGTGCTGAGCCACGAGGATATTGTGCGTCTGGCCCAGGACGCGGCGCACTCGGAAGACAACGATTTCAGGTTGCCGCTGCGTTTCAGTTCGCGACGGCGCGCGACGTTGCTGGAAGCGATCGAGGTGGGAAGGCGCCTTCCCGAGAGTCAGCTTCCGCAGCGGCGTCCGCGCGAGTTCAATCATCCGGATGTGGCGATGTTGCGGCGTTTTCATCATTTGAAGAAAAAACGGGACGAAGCCGCGGCCAAGCATGCGATCGATCCGACGTTGATCGCGGCGAAGGCGGACCTGCTCGAACTGGCGCGCAAACCGGGCGAGAGCGAAGGGCATATGTTGCCGTGGCAGCTTGGGCTGCTGGGAATCAGCCGTTGAGGATTTGTTACTCTCAATTTGGATGCCATTTTTGGTGCGGTCGTTGAAGAGCGGCGTCGGACCGCCGCACTCCAGGACGCTATCGCGAATTCATGAATCTCTCGAAATTCCGCAAGGTTTTGGAGTGCGGCGGTCCGACGCCGCTTTTTGAAAACGTTTCGCTGAATGCGTTGACCGCCGGTTAAAGTCGCCCCTCTTTTTTCCACCTGTGACAATGTTGGACCGATATGGCACGCTGAAAGCATGGATACAGCGCCGCCCGCAAATGTTTTGCGTGTCTTGGAAGGGGTGAATGAGTTTGCCGTCGCCGGCCATCGGAAGTGGCTCAATCTGTGTTACAGTTTTCTGGCGTGGGAGCGGAATGCGCTGATGCTCGGGGAAAAGGAAATCAAAACGGGGGATGGCAAAGAACACGGAAAGGCTTTGCTTTACCTCCTCAAGACCACGGAGTTTCTGGCGGGCATCGATCAAAACGACCCCGATTTGGAAACGCTCCGGTGGCGTTTGAATGAATCGTGGGAATTGATCTGCAACAAACCGAGTCCGGAAGAATCCTTGCGGCTTCGCAAAATGATGGCCGGTGCTTTCCCTCAATGAACGCGTCGGGGATGCGACCTTTTGATCAACGAGGTTCCTGCGCCCGCCTTCTATATGGAAATCAAACTGGATGATTTGAGCGGCGCGGAGATCCGGGAATTGTTGCGGGCGCATCGGGCGGAGTTGTCGGCGATTTCGGATCCTTGCAGTATGCATGCGTTGGATATCGAGGCGTTGCGGCGGCCGGAGATTACTTTTTGGAGCGTTTGGGAAAAGGGTGTTTTGGTGGGGTGCGGGGCGTTGAAGGAGTTGGATGGGGAGCATGCGGAGGTGAAGTCGATGCGGACGGTGGCGGCACATTTGCGGAAGGGCGTGGCGTCGGCGGTGTTGCGGCATATGATCGAGGAGGCGCGCCGGCGGAAGTATCGGCGGCTGAGTTTGGAGACGGGGGCGGGCAAGGCGTTTGAACCGGCGCACCTGCTCTATGCGAAGTTCGGTTTTACGTTGTGCGGGCCGTTTGGGGATTATGTGGATGATCCGAACAGTGTTTTCATGCGCAAAGAACTGTTTTGAAAAGGGCGGGCGGGCGCCTACAATCGGCGGAGGATGTCACAGCAAATCATGCGGGTTGGAATTATTGGCGGCGGGTTGATGGGGCGGGAGGCGGCGAGCGCGTTTGGGCGCTGGTTTGTGCTCGAGAATTTTCCGGTGAAGGTCGAGTTGGTCGCGGTGTGCGATTTGCAGGAGAAATTGCTCGATTGGTTCCGGCAGATTCCGACCGTTAAGTTGCTCACGAAGGATCACCAGGAGTTGCTGCGTTCGCCGGACGTGGATGTGGTTTATGTCGCGGTGCCGCATAATTTGCACGAGAAGATGTATCTGGACGTGCTCGCAGCGGGGAAGGATTTGCTGGCGGAAAAGCCGTTCGGCATCGATCTGGCGGCGGCGGAAAAAATCGCGGGGGCGGTGAAGAGCTCGGGGCGTTTTGTGCGGTGCAGTTCGGAATTTCCGTTTTTGCCCGGGCCGCAGCGGGTGATGCAAATCGCGCAATCGGGCAAGCTGGGGAAGGTATTGGAGATTCGGTCGGGCTTTTGGCACGCGAGCGATTTGGATCCGAATAAGCCGGTGAATTGGAAGCGGCAGGTGAAGACGTGCGGGGAAATTGGGGTGATGGGCGACCTGGGGATGCACGCGGTGCATGTGCCGTTTCGGCTGGGTTGGAAGCCGGCGCGGGTGTATGCGCAGTTGCAAAAGATTTACACGCAACGCCCGGATGGGAAGGGCGGGATGGCGGTTTGTGACACGTGGGATAACGCGATGTTGCACACGGAAGTGAACATTGGCGGCGACGAAGTGCCGATGCGGTTGGAAATGAAACGGCTGGCGCCTGGGGAAACGAACACGTGGTATTTGGAAGTGTTGGGCACGGATGGCGGGGCGCGTTACAGCACGAAGGAGCCGAAGACGCTTTGGACGTTCGAGCGGCAGAAGGAGCAGATTTGGCAGCGGGTTGACCTGGGGCATTATGGTCCGTTCCCGACGATCACGGGCGGGATTTTCGAGCCGGGTTTTCCGGATTGTTTCCTGCAAATGTGGGCGGCTTATGCGGCGGAACGGGCGGGCGCCCTTGGGAACCGCTTTGGCTGTGTCACGCCGGAGGAGGCGGTTCTAAGCCACCGGGTTTTTGCAGCGGCGTTGGAGTCGCAGCGCACGAAAGCGGCGGTCGCGGTTGACGCGCGATAACCCCCCTTTACAGGGCACATTTTTCTGGCACGATGGGGCCGATTCACCGCAGGAGTTTTGTTTTTTGCCATTATGAAAATGTTGACCCGCTCGTTTGGTTTGGCCGCGCTGGCGTTGGGGCTTGGCTCGGATTCGTTCGCGATTAATTGGACCGCTAATTTCAAGGAAGGCGCGCCCAATATTCAATCGATCAGCCAGCTCGCTTTTGGGCCGGATGGAATTTTGTTCGTCGCGGACAGCAAGGCGGCGGCGGTGGTGGCGATCGACACCGGCGACACGAAGGCTTCGCCGGGCGCGCCGATCAAGGTCGAGGGGATCAATCAAAAGTTGGCGGCGTTGCTCGGGACTTCGGCGGATCAAATTCAAATTGGCGATCTGGCGGTGAACCCGATTTCGCACAAGGCGTATCTGGCGGTGTTGCGCGGGCGCGGGCCGACGGCGGCGCCGGTGTTGGTGCGTGTGGATGCAAGCAGCCAGTTGGAAGTGGTGGCGCTGGATAAGGCGAAGTTTTCGCGCGCGGAATTGGCCGATGCGCCGATGGACAAAATGGTCGGCGAAGGAAATCGGCAGAGCAATCCGCGCATGGAATCGATCACGGATGTCGCGTATCTGGATGACAAAGTGATCGTGGCGGGGCTGTCGAACGAGGAATTTTCTTCGACGTTGCGGACGATTCCGTTCCCGTTCAAAACGGTCGAGAAAGGCGCCAGCGTCGAGATTTATCATGGCGCGCATGGGCGTTATGAAACGCGGGCGCCGATCCGGACTTTTGTCCCGTTCAAGGTGGGAAATGAACCGCAGCTTTTGGCCGCCTATACCTGCACGCCGCTGGTGCAGTTGCCAATTAAGGATTTGACGCCGGGCGCGAAGGCGAAAGGAAAAACGGTCGCCGAACTCGGCAATATGAACCGGCCGATCGACATGATCGTGTATCAAAAAGACGGCAAGGATTATTTGCTTTTGGCGAACAGCGCGCGCGGGTTGATGAAGATCAGCACGGATAAGATCGAAGAGACCGAAAGCATTTCGGCGCCGGTGACGGGCGGAGGGAAAAAAGGCCTGACGTACGAAACGATCGAGAGCGCGAAGGGGATCGAGCAGCTGGCGACGTTCGATGCGAACAACGCACTTGTAATTCGCAAAACGGACAGCGGCCAGAATCTCGAAGCGTTGGCGCTGCCGTGAGGATTTGTTGGCGCATTGCGGTCATTTCGTTGGCCGCAATGCTGGGCGTGTCCGCGGCGGAAATTGAAATCCGTTGGGGGAAAAACGTTGAGGTCAGCGGCGTCGGGCTGGGGGCGCTGGAGGTTTTGCAGCGGACAAATTGGTCGCGGAGCCAATGGCAGCAATTGCTTTCGGTCCACGCCGAGCAGGGAAATTTGCTCACAGATCTCAACATGCCCGCGATCCTTGGGTCGTATGGTGTTGAGTCCAATCAGGTTCGATTTGCGCCGCAATTCCCGTTCGAACCGGGCGTGAATTATCGCGCGGTGTTTCGTCCGGAAAATATTCCTGGCGGGGGTGGAAAGCCAATTAGTTCGACGTTTCAATGGCCGTTGACGCGCACGCAGGCGACGACGCGGGTGGCGGCGGTTTATCCGGCGGCGGATGTGTTGCCGGAAAATATTCTCAAATTTTATATACAATTTTCCGCGTCGATGAGCGGCGGGCGCATTTACGAACACATCCATTTGCGCGATGCGTCAGGCAAAGCGGTGCAGCTGCCGTTTCTGGAAATCGACGAGGAGCTTTGGAATCGCGACATGACGCGGCTGACGCTTTTTCTCGATCCCGGCCGCATCAAACGCGGCGTTCGTCCGTTGGAGGAAGTTGGTCCGTCGCTGGAACCAGGCAAATCCTATACGCTCACCGTGACGCGCGATTGGCGCGATGCGAATGGTCTTCCGCTCACCGCGGATTTCGTGAAGAAATTTGCCGTGGCGGCGGCGGATCGCGAATCGCCGGATCCGGCAAAATGGAAGGTCGAGGCGCCCAGATCGAAGAAAACGATTCCGGTGCGCGTGGATTTTAAGGAAGCGCTCGATCATGCGATTGCCCAACGGGCGCTGCGGGTTATCGATCCGAGCGGGTTCGCGGTGGCCGGCGCGGTCGAACTCGATCCGACCGATCATCAATGGTCGTTCACGCCGGACCAGCCCTGGAAGCAGGGCGCGTATCAAATTCTCGTGCCGACGATTATCGAAGATTTGGCGGGAAACAATATTGGCAAACCGTTCGACGTCGATCTGATGCGGGGCCCGCAGCTGATGACCAATTCGATGGTGAAGATTCCATTTACCGTCCGTTGAGGGGTATGATTTTTTCCGGCGTCTCCCGCCGGAGCGCGCGCAGTCCAGAACCTTGCGGAATTTGTGAGATTTAAGCATCCGCGTTAGCGTTCTGGACTGCGCGCGCTCCGGCGCCGCTCTTCAGTGACCGACGGTAAAAACCGCCCCCTCATTGAGCGGGGCGCATGCGCTTGCGCGGGCGCGGCGGATAGGCAATTATTTTGCCGCAATGCCATTGGGAAAAAATGAACGGATCGGATTCCTCGCCCTCGCAGTCATCATTGTCGATCAGGTTTCCAAATGGATCGTCACGCATAACCTTGGATATCATCGCGACGAGCGCGTGGTGATCGACGGTTTTTTTAAATTCGTTTATTGGGGCAACACGGGCGCCGCGTGGAGCGTTTTTAGCGGCAATAACGAAGTGCTCGCGATCGTTTCGTTGCTCGCGCTGTTGCTGCTTTTTATTTATCGCGAGTATTTCGATACGCGCACGCTGCTCGGGCAGACCGCGCTCGGACTGATTTTCGGAGGCATCACGGGCAATTTGATCGACCGCCTGTTCGTGAAACACGTGGT
>Ga0070686_100000549_pt1 | contig 22440 bp, 19 predicted proteins | sample KBSS23LmetaG_FD_65654 | JGI IMG/M metagenome (GOLD analysis project Ga0070686, IMG submission 65654) | Switchgrass rhizosphere microbial communities from Kellogg Biological Station, Michigan, USA - KBS S2-3L metaG | ecosystem: Host-associated > Plants > Roots > Rhizosphere ... | reverse complement strand
TGCAGGGGCAAAAGGGCTTTACGCTCATCGAGTTGATGATCGTCGTCGCGATCATCGGCATCTTGGCGGCGATCGCCATTCCGAACTTCATCGCCTATCAGGCGAAGTCGAAGCAATCGGAGGCGAAGGTAAGCTTGGGTGCGATCTTCACGTCGGCTGTGGCTTATCAGGCTGAGGTGACCCCTCAGACCTATGTGCCCGGCCTGATCGGTCAGATCGGGTGGCAGCCTTCGGGTACGCCGCGTTACTCCTTCTGGTTTGCGGTCGGAACCAGCGCAGGCCCCGGTACCCCGACTGCCTTTACCGGAAGCTCATCGGCGACTGCGCCGTGTAACGTGACGACCGCTCCGAACATCGGTAACACCGTTGCGGCAAGTCCGTCGGGCTTCACGGCGGGCGCGAACGGAAACATCGACGGAGACGTGGCGTGCGATCAGTGGTACATCAACGACGTCAGAGCCTTGGTCAACCCGAAGAACGACGTGTCTGACGCGACATAACGTCGTCGGGTGATTCAGCAAGCCTGATTGCTGAACGACGGGAGGGAGCCATCCGGCTCCCTCCCTCGTGCTTTCTAGTGATGAAGTCGAACATTTGTTTGACAGAATAGACCCTCCTTCGTACCGTAAGCTGATAACCTCAACCGCCATGTATCCACTGCTTCCAAACTCCATAGCGTGCGGGGTTCGCGTATGGGATGGGTCTCTTGCTCCAGCGCGAGACTCCGGTTCCTCTTTCGCATGGGCAGCCCCATTGAGCACGGGCTTCCTTCTCGTCTTTTCTCCATTGATCGATGGAGGGACCACCCAACTGCCTATGCTCCTGATGCGATGGGTCATGATTGCCGCAGTGGTGGTGTGGCTGATCGATCGTTTGAAAGCAGGCTCGCTGCATCTGTTGGGAAACAGCATCGGACCCCCGGCGGTTACATTTCTGGCGTGGGCAGGACTGAGCCTGGTGTGGTCGCCGTACAAAACCGCGAGCGCGCAGTGGTTCCTCACCTTGCTGCTGTATGGAGCGGTGTTTCTGACGGCGAGGCAGTCTTTGACGGTGGAGGAACATCGTCGGACGTTCGTCTGGGTGCTGCTCACGATGGGTGCGCTGGAGGGTGTGCTGGGCCTCATCCAGTTTCTCTGGCTTGGTGCCGAGCGCGCAAAAGGGACATTCTTCAACCCCAACTTCTTCGCCGCCTATGAAGGCGCCGTACTGGTCCTGTCACTCGGCCTATTATGCTTTACCGCTCCAGGCATCCATGGTCCGTCTCGCCGCGTGCTGGTCGGCACCACCGCGGCCATCGCTGCCGCGGCGTTCGTCACCGCCCAATCACGAGGCGCATTGGTGGCATTGCTGGCGGTGCTGCTTCTCATGGGCGTATTCCGCTTTGGGAAAATGGTGCTGGCGGTCGTTGTCGTCGCGGTGGTCGTGGGGGCAGTGGTCCCGAATCCTCTCCGGCAGCGAATCGTGGACGTCTCCTCACAAGACCCGTATGCCTATACTCGTCTCGATATTTGGAAAAATTCCCTGGGCCGGTCTCTCGATCATCCTCTGGGGCTGGGCTTGGCGATGTACAAGTATGGGTCGTTTCAAGATCGCTTTCCCATCGTGACGAACATCGTTCACTACCGCAAACGCGCCGAATCCGCGCACAATGAATACCTTCAACTCCTGAACGAACTCGGGATCGTGGGACTGGGATCGTTCCTGTTCATGATCGGCATCTGGTGCCGGGACGCGGTAGGCGGTTGGCTGGCACAACGGACATCCCATGAGAACGGATTGTTTCTCGGGTGTGCGGCCGTTGTGTTGTTTCTCCTGCTGCATGCAGGGATGGACTCTGTCTTTCATGAGCCGGCGCTGGTCATCATCCTGCTCGCGTCGGCCGCCTTGATCCATAGCCTCTGTGAGAGCGCACATCCCTTAAGGCTTCGGTGGCGAGTGGTGCCTTTCCTCTATGGCCGTGGGCGACTGGCGTTTATCGTGGCGGGCGGCCTCATCCTTTCGACACTCTCTCTCCAGCCGGCCGTCGCCTGGTACGCGCACGAACTTGGAAAGCAGGAGGCCAGCCAGACAAGATACCGGGGCGCCCTGGACTGGTATGAATACGCGGCGACTGTTGATCCTGGGACAACCGGCTATCATGACTCCATCGCGCGCACTGCCGTAACATTGTTTCATGAGACCGATGATCCGCAGTGGCTCCTCTACGCCGGTGAAGAAGAATCGATTGCACGGGAGCTCAATAGGTTGGATGCACGATTTCTGTATCGGCTTGGAACCATTTATGTGCTCATGGCTGATCGTCAGGAATTTCGTCAGCAGAAAACCGCCCTCCTCAGGAAAGCCGCAACCTTCTATACCGAAGCCATCGATGCCGATCCCTATTCGCCCTTCAACTACTTTGAACTGGCGCAGCTTCATCTGGCGGAAGGGCGGACCGATAGCGCCATCGCCTTGTTGCAAACAGCCACACGCTACGAGCCAAACTACCTGCCCGGCCGGGCGCTGCTGGCGGAGCTTGGCCTCAAACAGGGACTTCCCGGCGAGTACAGACAGGAGCTTCAGAACTTGAAAACGTTGCAATCGACCTACGAGTCTCAGGTCATCGACGAGCTCGACAGGCAATTTCTTCACGTCGACCTGTATCCGCTCGCCAGAGCGTTGGCCATGGAGACTCCTCGATGATGTCCGTCACGCGGCAGCTGGGCATCGTCGGATCCGGTCTCCTCGGCCTGGCCATGCTCATCGCGCTTCAGATCAACATGGCGCGCTGGCAGGGAGTCGAAAAGAAGCTGGATGACCTCATGTATCTCCCGGACGCAGACTATTTGCGAATCGCCTCGCTCGGCCACCGCGAATTGCTTGCGGACCTGCTCTGGATCCGGTCCATTCAGGTTATGGGGGAGCGAACGGTGTCGGAGTCTAGCGGACGCTGGCTGTATCGCGCCTTGGACATCATCACGACCTTGGATCCGACGTTCGTGCGGGCCTATGAAGCGGGTGGGCTCGCGCTCACGACGCTTGTCGTGCTCCCGGAAGAGAGCAATCAGTTGATGTTAAAGGGTATGCGGCATAATCCGTCGGAATGGAAGCTGCCGTTCTATTTGGGCATCAACTATTACTTCGAGTTGTACGACGATGCGAAGGCGGCTGAGTACATCGCCGCTGCATCCAAGCTGCCGGGTGCGCCTCCAGGGTTGGTGGCCATGGCTGCCAACTTGTTTGCTACGGCCAAGTCACCGCAACAAGGGGTCGATCTGTTGACAGCCGCCTACCAAAATACCTCTGACGACAACACGAGAAAGTTCATCGAACAGCGGTTGAAGATCTTGCTCACCGAACGGGACCTCGTGCTGCTGGAAGAAGCGGTTGGCCGTTACCAGGCGCTTCACGGAGCCCGTCCGGTTCGCCTGCAGGATCTGGTGAACGCCGGCCTCATTCGACGTGTTCCTGAGGAGCCGTCCGGAGGACGGTATCTGTACGACCAGACAACGGGTGTGGTCTCGAGCACTGAACTGCCCGAACGGCCAAAAATTACTGCAAAAAGACGGATGCGTTGAGAATGTGTGAAATCTTGCTCCCATCACAGGCCCTGTTATGATGCCAGCCAGAGTGCTGAATCATCGGCCTCTAGGAAGCGGGCACATGCGATGAATGCCATTTCAGTCGACGGCTTGACAAAGACCCATCAGGCGACCTGGCCGTGGCAGCCTTCGGTCACCGTCCTCACTGATGTCTCGTTCTCGGTGGGGCAAGGGGAAATCTTCGGATTTCTTGGTCCAAACGGCTCGGGCAAAACCACCACGATGAAAATTCTGATGGGGCTGATGCGGGCGAGTCGAGGTGCCGTTGAACTGCTCGGAGAGCCCTCCACCAGTGTGCGCGTTCACGAACGCATCGGATATCTCCCGGAGTCGCCGTACTTCTACGACTACCTCACTGCCGAAGAGTTTCTCACCTTCTACGGGAACCTGGCAGGGCTGGAGAAGGCTCGGTTGCCGCATCGCATTACCGAACTGTTGAACAGGGTGGGCCTGAGCGATGCGAGGACGCGCCGTCTTCGGAAATTCTCGAAGGGCATGCTGCAGCGGATCGGCTTGGCGCAGGCGATGCTTCATGACCCGGACTTGGTCGTCCTCGACGAGCCGATGTCCGGCCTCGACCCGGTGGGTCGCAAGGAGGTGCGGGACATCATCCTGGGTCTTCGCGACCAGGGGAAAACCGTCTTTTTCAGCACCCACATCATTTCCGACGTCGAGATGATCTGCGACCGCGTGGGCATCATCGCCAAAGGCAGAATGCAGGCCGTCGGAAGGGTTGAAGACCTTGTCGGCCGTGACAGTACCTGTTCCGTGGAAGTGGTATGCGACGGCCTGGTCGGGGCGAATAATTCGGTGATCGCGAAGGCCGCGCAACGCGTGTTGCAGCGCGGGAGCCGGTGTTGGATGGTCATCCCTGGCCAAGACCAGCTCGAACAGGTGCTCGATGCCATTCGTCAGGCAGGCGGGCGACTGGTTTCGGCGATCCCGCACAAAGGATCGCTTGAAGAGATCTTTCTGGAACAAACCAAACTGCAAGAATGACATGAAGACTCTGTTCGTCGTTGCACAAAATACGTTTCGCGAAACCGTGAGAGACAAGATTCTCTACAATCTCGTCTTTTTTGCGTTGCTGCTGATCGGGGCCTCGGTACTCCTGGGCACGCTGACCATCGGGGAGCAGGACAGGATTATCAACGATGTCGGACTGGCCGCCATCAATCTCGTCGGAATCGTCATCGCCATCTTTGTCGGTATCAGCCTGGTGACAAAAGAAATCGACCGTCGCACGGTGTACACGATTCTCGCAAGGCCGATCACGCGCACGCAATTTGTGTTGGGGAAATATTGCGGGCTGGTGGCGGTGATCGGGGTGAACATCGCCATCATGCTCGCCATGTTCATCGCCACGATCTGGCTGAGCGGACACGCCATCCATGGATCGTTGTTTCAGGCGGTTCAGCTGATGCTGGTCGAAACATTGCTCGTCACAGCCCTCGCCATGTTGTTTTCCACGTTCAGCTCCGCGACCCTCAGCGCCATCATGACGATCGGGTTTTACGTGATCGGGCATCTCTCGACCGACATGAAGGGCATCGCGGAAAAAAGCAGAAGCACGGCGACCGAACTCATCATGTCCGGCATCTATTACCTCTGTCCGAACCTCGAATGGCTCAACATTAAGGGGCAAGCGGCCCGCGGCGTCATGGTGAGCGGTGAGTACCAATTGACCGCGACCGTGTATGGCCTCGTCTATGCCGGGTTGCTCCTGATGGGGGCCTGCCGGATATTCGAGCGACGAGACTTTTAGCGTCCCCCGGACCGCTCGTCCATTTATGAAAGCACTCGCCGTCCTTCCTCCCGACCGGTGGATCGAGATCAATCTTTTAGACACGCTCCGGCGGTATTACTGCGATCAACTCCGCGTCTTCACGTTTCCGGGTGGAATGGGCTGTTTGGGGTCGCGCATCTGGCGGAAGCAACGTGACGACCTCACGGTGGAATTGGTTCGATCGGCCAGAGCGCTCAAGGCCGCGGGCGAGCTGGATTTTGTCTTCTGCATGGTCTACGACGACTTTCTGACGGTTGAGACGGCCGAGCAGCTTCGGCAGTTGAATGTGCCGATGGTGAACTATCACGTCGATATGGCGTTTCAGTGGTACCGCGTGATCAACACGGCTCCCTTCTTTGATCTGCTCGCGGTCGCACAGACGACTCATGCCCAGGATCTGGCCTCGTACAATGAGCACATCTATTCGATGCCGATGGCAGCCAACCCCGATTGGTATGGCGTCCATAGCTCTACGGCGTCCGATCTAAGACACGATCTTTCCTTCGTCGGCAGTTTTAACCCGTTTCGGCGCGCGCTGATCGCGGATTGCGTGACACATGGATTCAAACCCGCCGTCTATGGACGTGGATGGAGGACGTCGGCGCCGAGCCCCTATCGATTCGATTGGGACTGCTATAAGCTCTGGCATGACCTCCGGCACTATGCCGTTCCGCGTCTCAGGGCCGAAGGGGTGTCCAGCCTCGTGGAAGCGGTCCGCCGCAAAGTGTCCAGAGGCCGCACGCTTCCGGAGGTGGTCGGGCCGGAGTTTCATCCTCCGTGTCCTGATGAAGCGCTTCCCGGCATTTTTCGGTCAAGCAAGGTCAATCTCGGATTTTCAGACACCGGCTGGCACGCAGATAGCCGGGTCGTGCCTTCGGGAAATCTCCAATGCCGGTTGCGCGACTTCGAGGTGCCGATGTCGGGGGGCTTTTACCTGGTCCAGCGCGCTCCAGGTCACGACGAGTACTACCATCTTGGCGAGGAGATCGAAACGTGGACCACGTCGGAAGAACTGATCGACAAACTGTCCTATTTCAGCACACACGAGGATGCTGCCTGGCGCATTCGAGAGGCAGGCCGGAAACGGGCGATGGCATCGCATACCTGGCGGCATCGATTCGACGGAATGTTTCAACGCCTGCGTGACACCGGAGCGCTGGTATGACAACCGTGACCGGACAGGCCTGCGTCGGCGACGAGCGTCGAGCACCCATGACCGATGAGCCGGAAGTCATGGTCTACGAGCCTGAGCAACGAGCTCGCCTGGGAGTGCTGCAGTGCTGGGGCCTGATGGCTTCAAGACTCCTGCGGTCGAGAGAGTTAGTAGGTCGTCTGTTCAGACGCGATGTGTTAGCGGCCACCCAGCATTCCATGCTCGGTCTCGCATGGATCCTCATCTCACCGCTGGTGGGAATCGCTTCGTGGGTATTTATGAGCCGCGCAGGTGTGCTCTCGCCGGGGGACATCGGTGTTCCCTATCCGCTGTTTGTTCTGATCGGCGCCACGACGTGGGGAGTCTTCATGGCGTTCTTTGCATCGGCGGCCGCGAGTCTGACATCGAACGGCAGTCTGATCCTTCACGCCCGATTCTCCCATGAGGCGCTGGTGGCCCAGCAGGCGGCGCAGGCGCTTGTCTCTGTCACCGCGAATCTGGTCGTGCTCATTCTGGCTCTCCTCCTGTTCGGCGTGTGGCCTCATTGGGGCGCGCTCCTATTTCCCCTCAGTCTTGTCCCGATGATGTTGCTGGGCACAGGTCTTGGCATGTGCGTGGCGATATTCGCGGTGCTGGTGCATGACGTCACAAAAGTGACCATGACCTTGCTCGGTCTACTCATGTTTCTCACGCCCGTCATTTATGCGCCGGATGTCTCGGACGAGTGGCTCCAACAACTCATTTGGCACAATCCGATGACCTACCTAGTGGCAGGCCCGCGCGATTTGCTCCTGGCGGGGAGCATGGGGCATGCACGGGGGTATGCCGTATCGGCCGCGGCGGCTATCGGCCTGTTTATGCTGTCGTGGCGATTGTTCTTTATTGCCGAACAGAAGGTGGTGGAGAAGGTGTGATGGCCGATCCATGCGTAGCCTCGGTGGTGGGGGCCGGCAAAAAGTTCTGCGCCGTCCAGCCGCATAGCATGTACTACGGGATCCGCGACGTGTGCCGGAGCATGGTTGGCGCGTCCGTTGAGCCGGGTGTCCTCCGCCCGCATGAATTTTGGGCAGTGGATGACGTGACGTTCTCACTCAAACGTGGTGAACGGTTGGGTTTGCTTGGGACGAACGGATCGGGGAAATCCACCGTGCTGCGTCTGCTCGGGGGCATTTATCAGCCGGATACCGGCAGGATCGAGGTGAGGGGCAGGGTGGGAGCGCTGATCGCCTTGGGGGCCGGATTTCATCCGCTTCTGACCGGAAGGGAAAACATTTTTCTGAATGGTGCGTTGCTCGGCATGACGACGAGCGACATCAAGAAACGCTTCGATGACATCGTTGAATTCGCCGGTGTCGGAGAATTTTTGGATGCGCCGGTCAAGACGTACAGCTCCGGCATGCACGTGCGGTTGGGGTTTGCCGTTGCCATTCATGCCGACCCTGACCTTCTTCTGATCGATGAAGTGTTGGCCGTCGGCGACAGCGTGTTCCAGAACAAATGCATTGAAAAGGTGCTGGCATTAAACGAGAGAGGGACGGCCATCATCTTCGTCTCGCACTCCATCCAGGCGATTGAGCGCTTATGTCTGGCCGGTCTGCTGCTGAATCGAGGACGGCAGCTGTTCCTTGGGAACATCCGGGAATGCATTCAACGGTACTACGACGATATCGGGCGGACCAATCTCGACCAACCGCACCATCCGAAGGCGATCGGCCTAGGGGAAGCCGAGATCTCAGACGTGCGCGTGTTTCAGGCAGGGGGCGATCCACACAACCGGAACATCGAGGCCGGGCAAGACTTTACCATTCAATTCCGCTACGCCTTTTCGCGTGAGCGCTCACAGGCCGCGCAAGTTCGGGTATGGCTCCGGACCCATGAAGGCAGGGATGTGCAGCGGCTGATCTTCCAGGAAGAAGCATTCCCTGGCGGACAGGGCTACGGCAATGTGAAGATCCACCGACTGCAGCGATCCGGTACTGTCAGCATCACGGTCCGTAATCCGAGGCTCTTTCCCCAATCATTCTGCGTGGATATTGCCATCGCTCCGATAGACCGCGGCGTGCATCTCGGAGGCCTTGCCAATGCCGCGCTCTTCAATGTGATCCCGCCCAAGAGCGGAAACTCCTATTTTGAATACGGACACACGACCGTCACGGATTTCGACTATGTGGTTGCGCTTAGTTGAGAAGATCCTTCGCCGCCTGTTCGGCGAATATTTCTGCATCATCCCGCGACACAGGGAAGGTGTGCTTCGCGGCGGGGTCTTTGCCGACGTGGATTTTCTGGACCACGTCGTCGTGGACAAAAAGCACTCGTTGATCGTCGAAAAGGGCAAGTACAAATTTATTCCCCGTCCGAGCTGGATCCGCACGCATCCCCCGGACTCCTCCGTCCAGGCCATCGTCGACAATTCGCTCGAATCGTTCGATCACTTTTGGGAAACCGATCAACTGGTGGGAGAGTATTTGGCCGAAGCGCGGCGGGAGTTCTACCGGGAGGTGCTTGCGGCATGTGGACCGTATCTCCACGGCCGTGTCGCCGACGTCGGCTGCGGACCTGGCTACGTGCTGCAGGCCCTGGCTTCCTCAGGCTCGGCGAAGCAGCTGTACGGAATGGATTTTTCATCGTCCTCTATCAAACGTAGCCGGGAAGCGGTCCCGGCGGGGCACTTTTTGATCGGCGACATCTACCATATGGCCTGTGAGGATGCGGTCTTTGACGCGGTATTGTGCATGGAGACGCTGGAGCATCTCGAACAGCCGGCCGAGGCGCTGGGCGAATTGCTCAGGATCTGCCGAAACGGGGGACATGTCATCGTGACGATCCCCAACGGGGCGGTCGACGAATATGTCGGGCATCTGAATTTCTGGACCGAGGACGAGTTTCGAACGCTCCTCCCGGAGAACGTGACGGCATTCCGGTACTGTCAGGGAGGCAGAACGATGCTGTTCGTGCTCGAAAAAGCCATGAGCCAAGATGGGTAACGTCCTTTCGCACGGCAGGGACGCGTCTCGGGGGGCGATGAACGCCGGTGCCCAGCCGGAGGTGTACGTCGTCATTCCCGTGTACAACAGGCTCACCTTTACGTTGGCCTGTTTGAATGGTCTCCACGAGCAGACGTACGCACCTCTCCATGTGATCGTCGTCGACGGGGGATCCGACGACGGGACTCCCGATGTTGTGCGCCGGCATTTTCCGCACGTCGTACTCCTTCAGGACGAACGGCCCCTGTGGTGGGGAGGCGCGATGCAATTGGGCATCGACTATTGCCTCCGACAGAGCTGCGATGACCGTGGCATGCTGTTGATGATGAACAATGACACCGTCATCGAGCGGCACTATGTCGAAACGCTCGTCCGGGTGTCATCGGAACACGGGGCGGCCGTGTGCGGCGTGATCGTGGACAGCCGTGATCCCACACGCGTGCTCGATGCGGGAGAGTTTGTCGATTGGGACACGTACAGCTTTCCCGTGAACACCTCGATCGATCCCCGGAACGAACCGTTCGCAGAAGTGGATCTCTTGTCCGGCCGCGGCACACTGGTTCCTCTGTCCATGATCAGGGCCGCCGGGAATGTCAAAGGAGACCGCTTTCCCCATTACATTTCCGATTGCGAGTTTTTTGCCAGGCTGAAACGGCATGGGTTTCGTCTTGGAGTCACCCGCGAGGTGGCCATCCGGTCGCATGTGGAGGCCACCGGTCTGCACACCATGAAGGATGCCACGCTGACGTTGTCTCAAGCGTGGAACGCCCTGTTTTCGATCAAGTCCATGGATAACGTGCGCGACCATTGGCGGTTTATCGAAGACTGTGCGCCGGCCGCGCTTCGCGCGCGCCTGAAGCGGCAATTGATTCATCGAAGCGTCTATCTCGTGCTCAGCCGGACATTCCTGCGGCACGTCGCCCTGCCTGTGGCCTGGGCTGTTGCCGGCTCCTACTACGTGACGCGGCAGGATTGTGCGGAGACGGGATGCGATGCCGAGGCGCTCGTCGCCGCCGGAATCCTGAAGCCATGGCGTCGACCGGATTGGTATGTGTTCGAGCCTCAGACTCGACGCCGGCTGCACGGTCGGGCACTCAGAGCCCTCTATCGGCGTGCCTGGAATCCGGCCACCAAACTCTCCCGTTGGTTCAAAGCCAAGTCCCGGTCCAGGGACGGCGATCGCAGTGCCGAGGACGCGATCCCTTCATAGGACCACCCGCAGACACGACACACGGTGAATCGTGCATGGGAAAACCCGACGGAAGCCGGCTTTTCAGCGGTATCGGCGCTGTGAGGGGTTCGGTCCACCGAGAGTGCCAGCACTCGGCCGGCGATCGATCAGGGCTGCGGATTCGTGCTGCCGGAGAGTCGACGGGATAAGAGTATTTTGATGCAAAAATTGCACTTCGTTGCTATCCATGGAGTCAGGCCAGTGGATGGTCAGGGATCCCTCGGGATCCATGAGAAACCGTCAAGCAACCGTCCAACTCACGATGAACCACTAACATGTGCGGAATAGCCGGAATCATCGCGACACAACCGCTGACGCCGGAGTTGCGGTCTCGCGTCCTGAGGATGAACGACCGGGCAACCCATCGGGGACCGGACGGTGGGGGCGTCTTCCACGACGGTCCCATCGCGCTCGCCATGCGTCGGTTGAGCATCATCGATGTGAAGGGCGGTCATCAGCCGCTCTTCAACGAAGACAAGTCAGTGGCCTTGGTTGTCAATGGAGAGATCTATAACGCGGTCGAGTTAAGAGCCGGACTGCGTTCACAAGGCCATCAGTTCAGAACCGGAAGCGATTGCGAAGTCATCGTCCACCTGTATGAGCAGTACGACCTGGAATGCGTACGGCACTTGCGGGGCATGTTTGCCTTTGCGCTCTGGGACTCGCGTCTGCGGCGCCTGGTCCTCGGACGAGACCGGATGGGTGAGAAACCCCTGTATCTCTCCATGCAGAACGGTGTCATCTATTTTGCGTCCGAACTCAAGGCGCTCATTGCCTCCGGTGCCGTTCCATTCGAACTGGAGCCGGCCGCGCTCGATTTGTTTTTCCATTACAACTATGTGCCGGAACCGATGACGCCTGTCCATGGAGTTCAGAAGCTGCCGGCGGCTCATCTTCTCACGATCGATGCGGATAGCTGGAAGCAGGAGCAGCAGTGTTACTGGCGGATGGAGGATGCTCCGGCCCTGACCGGAAATCCAGCTGAATTGATTCGGGCGGAGCTGGACACGATCAGTGAGCTGATCATCCGCTCCGACGTTCCCGTCGGCATCGCCCTCAGCGGTGGATTGGATTCGAGTGTGATCGCAGCGATGACCGCGCGAAAGTATCCCGGCAGTATGCAGGCGTTCAGCGTCGGCTATCATGGCCGCCGGCCGCAGGACGAACGCGAGGACGCCAAGGCCTTCGCCGAGTATCTCGGGATGCCGTTCCATGAGGTGGAGCTACGTTCCGAAGACTTCGCGGCATTTTTCCCCGAGCTGGTCTATTGGTCGGATGATCCGATCGGAGACATTTCGGCGTACGGATATTATTGCGTCATGCGAGCGGCCAAAGCACAGGGCGTGAGCGTGATGCTGCAGGGCCATGGCGGCGACGAATTATTCTGGGGCTACCCGTGGGTGCGAGAGGCCGTCACGCAGACGGCCCGAAAGCTGCGATCTCCGAGGTTTCATGAGTATGTGACCCTCACCCTTCCCGCCTACTGGTCGCCCTGGGGGATCAAAGAGTGGATCAAGTCAGCCGCCGGTCTGCGCTCGGCATGGACGCTCTATACAAGGGATCGTCTCAGTGCGAAGGAGCAGGCGGTGTTTTACGATCTCACGCCTGATTTTCGTCTTGTTCATGCACAGATGCCCATGTTGTATGAGGCGGCCTTTGCCGAGCAACTGTCCCCGGGGCAGCCGTATTCGCTGTTCACCCGCGAAATGCCGTGGCCCTCCTTGGACGTCCTGATGACGCAGCTTATTTGCCAGACGTACCTGGAGGAAAACGGCATCGCTCAAGGTGATCGCCTGAGCATGGCCTCGTCGGTCGAGCTTCGCTTGCCGCTCGTGGATTATCGCCTGGTGGAGACCGTCATTGGACTGAGAAAGGCGTGCCCGGATCATGCGCTTCCCCCCAAGGCCTGGTTCCGCGAGGCCGTCACAGACCTGGTCCCCGATTGGGTCATGAATCGACCCAAACGGGGTTTTACGCCTCCGTTAGAAGAATGGCATCACGCGTTGTTTGCGGCGCATGGCGCCCGGCTCGATGGGGGGTTTTTGGTTTCAACGGGAATCCTACGACCCTCGAGCGGGCGAGCGCTGGCGAAAGGACCGTATCCGCCCGAGGCCGGCGCCCCGATATCCTTCAAGGCTCTGACGCTGGAACTCTGGTGTCGACAGATGGATGCGGCATCACGACAGGCAACCATGGATCGACAGCTCCCGCACTCTACCGCTGTGCATGCGATGTCGGCCTAGCCGGCCGTGAAGGAGCCGTATGCGCCCTGCTCCGGTCGCCATATTTGCCTACAACCGGCCCCAGCATCTCGCGAGGGCGGTCAGGGCCTTGAAAGCCAATGACCTGGCCTGCGCGAGTGAACTGCACATTTTTAGCGATGGCCCGAAGCAGCCCAAAGCGGTTCGCGCCGTTGAGGAGGTGCGGGAGGTGGCCAGTCGCGTGACGGGTTTTGCAAAGCTGCATGTGTATGAGCAGGCGAACAATCTGGGCTTAGCGACGTCGGTCATCAGCGGTGTGACAGACCTCTGCCAGGCCTATGGACGAGTGATTGTGCTCGAAGATGACCTTGTGGTTGCGCCGGGGTTCCTAACATTCATGAACCAGGTGCTGGAACGATACGAACGAGAGTCGCGGGTCATGCAGGTCTCGGGATATATGTTTCCGGTTCCGAAGATGAGAGGAGTCGGGTCCACGTTCTTTTGCCGGATCCCGACGAGTTGGGGATGGGCCACGTGGCAGAGAGCGTGGACCTGCCTCGAGCAGGATTCCGGCAAACTCCTCCACAGACTCGCCGACCAAACCGCCCGCCATGCGTTTAACGTAGACGGCGCGTATCCCTATTTTGATCACCTCACGCTTCAGGCCGAGGGAAAGATGGATGTGTGGGGAGTTCGTTGGTACGCCAGTATGTTCCTCTCCAAAGGCCTCACGCTCTATCCCAGCAGATCGTTGGTCCAAAACATCGGGATGGATGGAAGCGGTGTCCACTGCGGATCGTCGAAGGCTTTTGATGTGGTGTTGAGTCAAGAGGGCGGGTGGCAGTTCCCGGATCGGATTGAAGAATCGGTGTCGGCATACGAGACGATCCGGACCTTCCTCCTTGCCTTACGTGAGCCTGCACCCGAGGGGACGTGGATGGAGTGGGCATCCCGGTTCGGCGCAGCCCTGAATAAAGTGAGACAGGCCGTCACATTGGCCGCACGCTAGGCGGCCGGCAAGGAGGAAAGTCCCACAATATGCCGACCTTGAATTGGCTGAAGCAGGAGTTTGGGTACGGCTACGACAGCGGGAACGTGGTGTCCCTTGTTCCCGGAAGAGTGAGATTTGCGGAAGAACGAAGAAGCGGCGGCTCGTATCGCCGCGTCTACAAAAAGGCGATTGTGCCCTATATACGGCCTGACGCGAAGGTGCTCGAATTGGGGCCTGGAAGAGGATCCTGGTCTCGGGCAATTCTTTCACGGATTCCGCAGGGCGAACTGCACACCGTCGATTTTCAGGACGTCTCGCCATGGCTCGATCCGCCGACGTTCGACGGCCGTCTGGTCTGCCATCAAGTGTCTGACAATACCTTTGCCGGCCTTCCCGATAACTACTTCGACTTTTTCTGGTCCTTCGGCGTGCTTTGTCACAACGAGGGACGTGCGATTCACGAGATCCTCCTGTGCGCGCGGCGGACGATGAAGCGCGGCGCGCTGTCAGTGCATCAGTACGGCGACTGGAACAAATTGGACCGATTCGGATGGGGCCGGGGTGGAGTGCCAGAGACCTTCAAGACTCAACCGGATCAGGAGATCTGGTGGCCGCGCAACGATCAGGCGCTGATGGCGACCCTTGCCGCGAAGGCCGGATGGGAAGTGGTCAGCTCCGACCTCGATCTGCTCGAGAGAGACTCGATCATACTGCTGCGTAATCCGTAGATCTCGTTGGTATCCGGAGGGGGAATGTTCTCAAAGCTGTTGGAGCCGGTGAAGGCTCTCAAGAACCGATGGACGACGGAGAAGTCCGTTCAAGACGCAGGTATCAGCGGCCACGAAGACCAGGATAGGGAGACGATCAAGTTCGTGCAGCCGTACACGATGACGTCGCCGGCACGCATCCGTGCGCTCTGTTCGGCAACGCGCTACGTCGTGGATGCAGACATTCCGGGTGCGATCGTCGAGTGCGGCGTGTGGCGAGGCGGAAGCATGATGGCCGTCGCCCGTACGCTGATGCGTATCGGCGCCCAACGGGACTTGTACCTGTTCGACACCTTTGAAGGCATGTCGGAGCCGGGGCCTCAGGATATCGCGATGACGGGAGAATCGGCAAAAACCTTGCTCGGCCTCGCACCGCGGACCGAGGATGATGCCATGTGGTGCTATGCGCCCTTCGAACGGGTCCTGCACGCCATGTCATTGACCGGGTATCCGGCGGGACGGATCCATCTCGTCCGCGGAAAGGTCGAAGACACGCTTCAGACGTCTGCGCCTTCGTCAATCGCCCTCCTGCGGTTGGATACGGACTGGTATGAATCGACCCGCCATGAAATGGAGCAGCTCTTCCCACGCCTGAGTAAGGGCGGAGTGCTGATTCTCGATGACTATGGGCACTGGCAGGGTGCAAAACGGGCGGTCGACGAATATCTCGAACAGCATCAGATCAAGCTCTTGTTGCACCACATCGATTACACGGGTCGATGCGCTGTGAAGGTATTCGAAACATCCTGAGCCAATGGACGGTCACCTCATCAATATCGGGTGCGGGTCGACGTGGCATCCGGCGTGGGTCAATCTCGACATGCGACCGGCCAGTCCGCAGGTCCGATCATGGGACGTGGCCAGAGGGTTGCCATTCGGCGATGCCCAGGTTCAGGCCTGTTATGCGTCCCATGTGCTGGAGCATCTCTCCCGCCCGCAGGCGAAGGCGCTGCTCAGCGAGTGCCGGCGTGTGCTCCGTCCTGGAGGCGTGCTCCGGCTGGCGGTGCCTGATCTTGAAGCTATTGCCCGGGAGTATCTGGACGCGCTCGCATCGGGGGTCGGCGGCGATCCGGCCGCTCGCCGCAGGCATGAATGGATGATGATCGAGTTATTGGATCAGCTGGTCCGCAAGGAGTCGGGCGGCGATATGGCGCGGTTCCTGAGCCAGGCCTCGTTGGAGGACGCGGACTTCATCAGTAGACGGATTGGATTGGAGCGGGAAGCGTGCAGGCAGCAGTATCAGCAGGCGGATCCTCGCCCCCTCAACGGCCATCACGGTCATGGGATGCGCAAGGCTCTGCAGGCGGTGAAGTCGCTGGGGACGCGCTTGGCCGACGTCCGGCGAATCACGAATGGCGGCAGAGACCGCCTCGCGATCTGGCTCAGCGCGCTGCTCCTGGGAGAACGGGGCAAACAGGCGATGGAGGAAGGTCTCTTTCGGCAATCCGGTGAGAGTCATCGCTGGATGTACGACCGGTTGTCGCTGGCTCAGGTGCTGCAGGAAGCGGGATTCACCACAGTCAGTGTCTGTACGGCCTTCGAGAGCGGGATCGACGGGTTCGAGAGCTTCGGTCTCGACGTGGTCGGAGGGAAAATTCGAAAGCCGGACTCACTGTTCATGGAAGGGAAGAGGACCTGAATGCCGGACACGGGCGTCGTCGAGGACCAGGGATGGACGGTATCGCACGTCCTGACCGCGGAGAAACCGCGGCTCTTCGAACGTGGCCTGGTTGTCCTCGCGCTGACGGTGCTTCCAGTCGCGGCCTATCTGCTCTCAAGCGTGATGCTTGAAGAAAAGGGCCCCTATTGGCTGGCCGAAAATTCGGACCCGGAGTATGCGTACCTGCTCAATGCCGTGAACGTGTTAGAGGGGACGCCTCCAGAACATGTGGACCATCCTGGCACCACGCTTCAGATGTTGGGTGCGGTCGTCATAGGGCTCCTGACCATGGGCCACAGTGGGTCGGACCTCAAGGCTCTCGTCCTGGAAGACCCGGAATTCTATCTGTCGGCCATCAATCGGACGATTCGTCTGCTCATTCTGATGTCCCAAATTGCGGTGGGAGCGATGTGCCTTGCATTGACGCAGAATATCCTCCTGGCATGGCTCATCCAATTCCCAATCGTGTCTTCGGCCTATATGCTTGAGGCGCTCGGCCGTGTGGCACCGGAGCCGCTCCTGCTCCTGACGGGCCTGTGCGTGTCCGCGGCTGTCCTGTTGATGCTGCTGCGCCGAGCGACGTTATCCGACGCCCGCTGGTCCGTGATGCTGGCGTGCATATGCGCGTTTGGGATTGCGACCAAACTCACCTTCATTCCTGTCCTCGGTCTCGCGCTGATGATGCTCAGAGGTCTGCGGTCTCGTCTCACGTTCCTCATCTGGACCGGCATCTTCTTGCTGCTATTCACCGCTCCCATTATTCCGCGGTATTCCGCGTTGCTGACCTGGACGACGAATCTTGTCATCCGATCGGGTCATTATGGGACGGGCGAATCCGATGTCATCAACAATTTCTGGCATAACCTCCATGCCGTGCTGCTCTATCAGCCGAGCCTGTCCTGGGTGCTCGGGGGGCTCGCGATCGTGAGCGCCGCTGCGTGGTTTCAATGCCACGGGCAGCGATCCTCGGACAGGATGGCGGGACTCCGTCCGCTTGCGGCCGGACTCGTCCTGGTCCATGCCCTGCAGTTCTTGGTTGTCGCGAAGCACCCGGGGTCGATCGCGTATTTGATGCCGAGCATCGGGTTGTCGGGGCTGACGATGGTGGTGGCGCTCATGATGTGGAAGGAACTGCAGATGCCGTTTCCGGTTCGCGCGACTGCTTCCGCCCTGATGCTTGTTGGGCTCGCCATGACGGTGATCGCTCAGGAGCACCGATGGACGGGCACGCTGGATGAATATCGAGCAAGACGAGTCGAGGCCGCACAGCTTGAACAGATTCGGAACAGCCACTTCAGCGGGTGTCAGACGGTGTACTACTATCGGGCATCATCGAAATCCTATGCGGAATATTTCGGGGCGGAATTTTCCGGCCGACAAGCGTTTGGCGCGCAGATCCGGCGTCAAGCCGGTCCGCTGACGCTGTTCTATCAAGTCTGGTCCAAGCGGATGTTTTCGAGTGACGGCGTGCCGGTCGATCTGGAGCAACTTGCGGCGGGGCCGAACGCCTGCGCGGTATTTCAGGGAACACCGTTCGAAGGCGAGTATGCCCGTTTTCGACCGGCCCTCGTGTTTACAGACCGATGCGGCGGCACGCGTGAGGCATTGTACGTGATCGGCAGACAGTGTCCTCGTCCTGATTCGTCCCGCGAGACATGAGCCCGATGAAAGCCATCGTGAAAAAAGGATTGCGGTGCCTCGGCATCGAAGTGCGACGGGCAGCACGAACGCCCACCGATACCTTGTCGGTGAAGCGAGACTCGCTCGAAGGGCTTCTCAGCCAGGTTCAGAAGCTTGGCTTCAGCCCAGCCACCGTGATCGACGTTGGGGCAGCCAGCGGCACCTTTTCGAACCAATGTCATCAGGTCTTCCCCAAGGCCACGTACCTATTGATCGAGCCGCTTCAAGAGTTTCTTTCACCACTGAAACGACTGTTGAAGACGATCCCTCAAGCCCATTGTGAGAATGCCGCCGCCTCGTCATACGAAGGCAGCATACGCCTGAATGTGCACCATGACCTCGTCGGCTCGTCTCTCTATAACGAAGTGGAAGAAGGCACGGACATCAATGGGAGGCCTCGGGAAGTCAGGACGGTCACGGTTGACGGCATCGTGGCCAGACGAGAGGCTCGACCCCCGTACCTGATCAAGATTGATGTGCAGGGCGCGGAACTCGACGTCTTACGTGGGGCCGAGAACGCCTTGAAACACACCGAATACATCTTGTTAGAAGTGTCGTTGTTTCAGTTCTTTAAAAACGGACCGTCGTTCAGTGATGTCGTCGCCTACATGAAGGGCAAGGGGTTTGTCCCCTATGACCTCTATGAACTGCAATACCGGCCGTTGGACGCTGCGCTTGCCCAGGTGGATATCGCGTTCGTGAGGGAAGCAGGAGATTTTCGCAAGACGCATGCGTATGCCAAGCCTGAGCAACGCGCCGAGCAGAACCGTCGTTTTCTCAGTTATCTACGGCGTCTGTGCCAGGGATGAGAGATACGAAGATGCCTCCTCCCAAAATATCCATCGTCACGCCTTCCTACAATCAAGCAGAGTTTCTCGAGGATGCCATCGAATCCGTGTTGGGACAGCGCTATCCGAATCTCGAGTACGTGATCATTGACGGCGGTTCCACGGATGGCAGTGTCGACATCATACGCCGTCATGCCGATCGGCTGAGCTATTGGGTCAGCGAGGCGGACAAGGGACAATATGAGGCGATCAATAAAGGCTTCGAGAAAACCTCAGGCGAGATCATGGCCTGGCTGAACAGTGATGACAAATTCACCCCCTGGGCCTTCTCCGTCGTCGCGGAAATCTTCTCCTCCTTTCGTGAGGTCCAGTGGGTCAGCACCGTTCAACCCTTGAGCTGGAACCGTCAGGGGCAAGCGTCGACCATCCTGTTTAGCGGAGGATTCAACCGCGCGTCCTTCTTGAAGGGGGGCAATCTGCCGACCAAGGGGTCGTTCGGGCGACGATTTATTCAACAAGAATCCACATTCTGGCGACGGTCTCTCTGGGAGCAAGCCGGAGCGCGCGTTGAGACCTCCGTCGCACTGGCGGGAGATTTCGAATTATGGGCCCGCTTTTACCGGCATACGGAACTCTACGGTGTGCTGACCCCTCTCGGAGGGTTTCGTGCGCATGGCAACCAGAAGTCGGTCTTGCAAGGCGAGGCCTATATCGAAGAGGCGGCGAGAGTCCTCAGGCAGTACGACGGGCGGCCCTGCAGAGGACCAGAAGCCCTGTTGCGGGGAATGCTGTGGAAAGTGGGACGGCATATATCGCTCAAACCGCTTCCGTGGTGGCTTCGCGGGGTCCTCCATCGCTCGGGGCTGATATTCCCGACCAAGGTCCTCGCCTGGACCGGGCAAAAATGGGAAATCATTTCGGGCTTTGTGGTGTGAGCATGTATCCTGCCTGAATGAGGATTCTGCATGTCAGTACGTATGATCAGGGGGGAGGAGCCGAAGCGGTTGCCTGCCAACTGCTCGACGAACATCGCCGGCTCGGTCACGACTCCTTCATGCTCGTCGGCGAAAAGCGAACGAGTCATCACCACATTCAGTGCCTTGAACATCAACAGTTCTCTGGCGTTTGGGATCGATCCTGGCAGGGCGTGGCAGACCGCCTGCTGCCCTTCGAGGGTCGACTCAGGGGAGTCTGGAGGTTCCGCCGGTGGTTACAAACCGTCGTGGCCGATCCTCAGCGCTGGATAGACCTGTGCCGGGGAAGGGAAAATTTCCGCTTTCCCGGAACCTGGCACCTGCTCAACGGTGCTTTCGACCGACCGGATATCCTGCATTGTCATAACCTGCATGGCGGCTGGCTTTCGGCAGGGGGATATTTCGACCTCCGCGCATTACCATGGCTGGCAAGCCAGGTTCCCACCGTCCTCACGCTCCACGATACGTGGCTGCTGTCCGGACATTGCGCCTACACGCTCGGGTGTGAACGGTGGAAGGACGGTTGCGGCAGCTGCCCTGATTTGTCCATCTACCCTCCGGTCCGGCGCGATAGCACGGAATTTAATTGGCAGCGCAAGCGGGACATTTTTGCCAGGAGCCGACTCCATCTGGTGACACCCTCTCAATGGCTGATGGACCAAGTCAAGCAATCCATGCTCGCCCCCGGCATGGTCCAGTCACGCGTCATTCCGAACGGTGTGGATCTGAGCGTGTTTCATCCGGGCGACAAGTCGGAAGCCCGCCATCACCTGGGTTTGCCACAAGATGCCAGCATTCTGCTCTATGCTGCGAATGCCGCCAAGAGCAACAGGTTCAAGGATTATCCCACCGTGGAAGCGGCTGCGACCAAAGTGGGAGCGGCATCTCATGGTCAACGAGTGGTCATGATCGTTCTTGGAGAAGGCGGCACGGCGTTTCCGATTCCGAACGGCGAAATTCGGTACATCCCCTTCGTGAAAGACCGCCGCACGACGGCCCGGTTTTATCAAGCGGCGGATCTGTATGTTCACGCGGCACACTCCGATACCTTCCCGAATACCGTTCTCGAGGCGCTCGCCTCCGGCGTTCCGGTCGTGGCCACGGCGGTCGATGGCATTCCGGAACAGATCGATGAGGGCCGCACGGGTTTCCTGGTCCCGAAAGGCGATGCCGAGGCTCTGGCGAGCAAGGTGGGGCAACTGATCTCCCACCCAATGCGCTTGCGTTCGATGGGGGAGTGCGCCGCGCACACCGCGGCGGCCAAGTTCAGCTTAGCCACGCAGGCGAACGCGTATCTTGATTTCTATGAGCACATGAGGCAATCGCACGCGGAAGTGGCGGCCTAATGCGCATCAAGCTGATGTTACTCGCCATCGGGCTGGGGGTCGGAGGCACTGAGACGCATATTCTGGAGCTGGCGTCCGGTCTCGACCGCTCGAAGTTTGACGTCACGGTGTGTTCGCTCAAGCCCGGCGGGTGTGTGATCGATGAGCTTCGCCGGCGGGGGATACGGGTCGTCTGCCTGAACGGTGCCGGCAAGTTCGATCTCCGGGTCCTGTTCCGATTGTGGAAGCTCGTGCGGGAGGAGCGGCCCGACGTCATGCAGTCGTTTCTCTTCTGGGCGAACGTGTCGGCCAGGGTGCTGGGGCGCGTGTCGAAAGCCGTACGGGTGGTGTGCTCCTACCATGACGAGATCGTGAGCGAGGGACGACTCATGCGCATGATCGATCGTCTCACCTTTCGATGGTCCCATGCAGTGGTCTGTTGCTCGGAAGCCGTACGTCGCTCGGTGGTTGTCCGTCTCGGCGCACCGGCCGCCGGGCAGACGATCATTCCGTTCGGTGTCGACGTCGATCAGTTTGTGAGCACCGATGTCGCGACGAGAGAGGAGCTGGGTGTGCCTAGCCACGGGCCGCTTGTCGGGACGGTGTGCCGGCTCGTCGAACCGAAAAAGGGTTTGAGCGTGCTGTTGCAGGCGATGGCGGAGTTGAGGCGAGTCGGGGCCGATCGAGGCTGCCAGCTGTTGATTGTCGGGGAGGGGCCGGCCCGCCAATCGCTCGAGTCGCTGAGCCAACGGTTAGGGCTGTCGTCCTGGATACGGTTCGTCGGGGCGAGGAGGGACATTCCGCGCATCCTGCCGCTGTTGGATCTGTTCGTGCTTCCCTCTCTCTATGAAGGGTTCGGCATTGCGATTTTGGAAGCGATGGCTGCGGGCAAGCCCGTGGTCGCCACGACGGTGGGGGGCATTCCGGAATTCGTCGTGCCGGGCGAAACGGGACTGCTGGTAGAGCCCGGGCATTCGCCGGCATTGGCCGAAGCCATCGGATGTCTCTTGGGCGATCCCGAGCGAGCCAGACGCATGGGGGTCCGGGGCCGAGAGCGAGCCTGTGCGGGATTTCAGATGGCCACCGTGGTCCAGCGCCATGAACAGGTGTACGAAGCCTGTCTGGCTCATGTCTAGAGCGACACGATGTCTCTACTGTTGCTGACATTCCTGCTGTCGTTTTCGATTGCCCTGTACGGCGTGCCGATTGCGAGGCAAGCGGCGCTGAAGTACGGCATCGTGGATGCGGCAGATGGACGGCTGAAACACCAACAGGAGCCGGTACCATATTTTGGCGGCCTGGCGATCTATCTGGCCTTC
>Ga0070686_100000544_pt1 | contig 22500 bp, 14 predicted proteins | sample KBSS23LmetaG_FD_65654 | JGI IMG/M metagenome (GOLD analysis project Ga0070686, IMG submission 65654) | Switchgrass rhizosphere microbial communities from Kellogg Biological Station, Michigan, USA - KBS S2-3L metaG | ecosystem: Host-associated > Plants > Roots > Rhizosphere ... | reverse complement strand
TCGAACTGCAATTCGGCGCCATCTTCAAAAACAATCGCGCGTTCGAGTTCGTGCGCAAGTTCGCGCACGTTGCCCGGCCACGGATATTGCTGCAAATTTTTGCGGCCGGCGGCCCCAATTGTTTTCGCGATGCGATGCCGCTTCGAAAGCTGATCCAACAAAATATCCGCGAGTTTAAAAATATCGTCGCCGCGCTGGCGCAACGGCGGAATTGTTATGTGAAACAGATCAAGCCGATGATACAAATCTTCGCGAAACTTCCCTTCCTGGATCAGCGTGTGCAGATTCCGATTCGTCGCGGCGATGATGCGCGCGTCCACCGCAATCGGTTTGTTGCCGCCGACCCTCCGAATGCGCCGATCCTCGATGGCGGTCAGGACCTTGGATTGTAGCCCAGCGGATAAACTCGGCAGCTCATCGAGAAACAGCGTGCCGCCATCGGCCGCTTCGAACAGGCCAATCCGCGCGGCCCGGGCATCCGTGAAGGCGCCCCGTTCGTGGCCGAACAATTCCGATTCGGCCAACGTTTCGGGGAGCGCGGAGCAATTGACTTCGACCAGCGGGCCTTTCGCGCGCGGACCGCTGTGATGCACCCAGCGCGCAATGGTGGTCTTGCCAACCCCGGTTTCGCCTTCGATCAAGACGGGCGGCAGGCTTTCCTGCAATCGTCGATCCGCCGCGAGAATTTTTTCCAATTGCGCCTGCATCCCCGCGAGAGCCGCGCCGAAGAAAAATAAATTCTGCTCGGTGTCCGTGCGTTTGTGTTCTTCGATCCGAATTTCCTGCTTCGAGCGCCGGGCCCGTGCGATCAGCAACGGCAATTCCGCAAGGTCGAACGGCTTGCTCAAGTAATCGAGCGCGCCCATTTTCATGGCTTCCGAGGCGCCGTTTACGCCGCCTTCCGCCGTCATGATGATGACGCCCGTGTTGCCGGGAAAAACCTTTTCCTTCAACAAATCGGTGCCGAGCCCATCGGGCAGATTCACGTCGAGCAACGCGTAATCGAACGGCAGATCTTCGATCAAACGCCGGGCGCGCCCGATGTTTTCGGCGACGGTGACATCGGCGCCCAGGCGTTCCAAATAGGCCGCGGCTTGTTTCCGCAAAAGCGGTTCATCTTCGACAATCAGAAAACTGAGACCGACCAATCCTTGGCTCTGCACGTGGGTAAGATTGCGAGCCGAAGCATTTCAGGCAATCGCAATTCTCGAAGGTTTAAAAGGGAAGAAACTTACGATCCAGGATTCGTTCGACCATCCAGATCGCGGCCAGCGTGGCGATGAGGAGGGAGCCGCCGGGTAGAATGAGGCGTTGGTAAAGGCGCGTTTTGCGGATGGCCAGCGCCGTCGGAACAAAAACGCCAACAATGGCAAGTTGGCCGATTTCGACGCCGACGTTAAATCCCAGGAGCGCACGGCCCAACGTTCCGCGTTGTAAGCCGAGTTCGCTTAACGCGCTCGCGAAGCCGAAGCCATGAATGAGCCCAAAACAAAAGGCGATGATCCAGGTTCTTTCCGGAAAGATCACGCGAAGATTGTTCACTGCGGCGATCAAAACAGAAGCGGCGATGATCGGTTCAACGATGCGCGGAGGAACGCGGACCCAACCGAGGGCGGCGAGACTGAGGGTGATTGAGTGAGCGATTGTGAACGCGGTGACAACTTTAACGATAGCGTAAATTGATTGGCGCCAATTTCCGCCGACGGTCCAGCGGTTGGCTTCGCGGTGGAGAACGGACGGAAGCAGCAGCGCGATGAGAAATAGAATGTGATCAAAGCCGAGCCAAATGTGCCAGATGCCTTCGCGGATGAAGCGAGCGAGTTGGGGAGTGGGGTGCGCGGAGTCGATGAGGAACCGCTGGGTCGGTTGGGCAGGGCTGAAGATCGTTGTCTCCGTGCGATTCGGGAGGTCGAGACGAAAAAGGCCGCGGTGCAACGGGTCGGTGTGAAAGAAAAGGTCGTATTGAATGGTGAGGTCAGGTCCAATGCGCGCGGGAGAAAGTTCGAAAAGGAGGGCAGTGTAAATAGCGTCGTCGTGTTCCTCGATTTCGAAGCCTTTTCGATTAATGGGCACAGTTACGCCGCCGATCTCTATGTTCAAGGCGTCAAACGCGTATTTTTCGATTTTCGGACGCGCGACCGCGAGCTCTTTGTCGCTGATTTCGCCGTCTTTATCGGTATCGAGTTCGAGGACGTGGTTCAAGTCGCGCAGAGCGATGGCCCAGCGACCCTTGATTTGGCCCGATTCGAGCGACATGGAAAGGTATGAATCGGTGGTTTGATGAGCCTGGGAATCGAGGACAAAGCCTCCCGCCAGGAGGAAAGCGAGGATCAGTCCGGAAGGGGCGCGGCGCATCGGGGGCGATTTTGGATGAAACGGAGGCCGATGCGCCATCTGAAAGTGGGGACCTGTGCGTTGAAACGTGTCAGATTCACGCATGATGCGTGAAATTTCACGCATCGGAGCGGCAGAGGGAAACGGGATGTGCGTAAAAGGCCTGATTTTACGGGGAAAAACGAATGGCGCCGGGGCTGCTTAAAAATATTCAGAAAATGCGTTGACACTCGAAAACCTGAAAGTTTAGAGTGCGCGAACCGTAACCCAATAACCGAAAGAACATCATGAAAAGCGTATTTCGCAAATACAAAGTCGGAGCCTTCACTCTTATTGAGCTGTTGGTGGTCATTGCGATCATCGCGATTCTGGCCGGAATGCTCCTGCCAGCTCTCGCCAAAGCCAAAGCAAAAGCCCAACGCATCAAGTGCGTGAACAACCTGAAAAACGTCGGGTTGGCCTTCCGCATCTTTGCGACGGACAATGCCGACCGTTTCCCGACTGAAATCGACGTCGCCAACGGCGGCGCATCGGATTTCAACGGGGATGTAAACAATCAGTGCAAAATCTTCCAATGCCTCTCGAACGAGTTGAGCACGCCGAAGATTATCATCTGCCCGTCGGACGCCGGTAAAGTTGAAGCGACCAACTGGACCAGCTCGCTCACCAACGGCGCGAAAGCCGGTGCGGGCGCCAACACCACGGTCAGCTATAGCGTCGGTTTGGACGCTGCCGAAACCTATCCGCAATCGTTCCTCTCGAGCGATCGCAACATGTTCAACCCTGACGCGAAGCCGGTTCGCGGTTCGAACGACGTTACCAAGGCCCAATATGTCGATATGCAAATCACCGTCGCCTTGACGAAAAATGCGGCTTGGGATGCTCAGGTGCATCAAAACCAGGGCAACGCCTGCATGGGTGACGGCTCGGTTCAGCAGCTCAGCTCCGCTCGTTTGCGCGATCAGCTCCGCAACACCAGCACGACGAGCAATAACTTCAACTTCCCCGCTTCCGCCAAGTAAGCTGGATTGTTGATTCAAGTTTCGAAGCGCCCTTCGGGGCGCTTTTTTATTTTCTTTATCGCCCGCCTTCCCAATCATCCTCGCGTGAGCCTTAACCCGCCGTTGCTGATCAAGGATCTTCCCGACGAGGAACGTCCACGGGAACGATTGGCTCAATTTGGCGCGGACGCTCTCCGAACCTCCGAGTTGATCGCTATTCTGCTGCGGACCGGGACGAAGGGCGTTTCCGCAATTCATGTGGCCGAGCAATTGGTTAATCGATTTCCATCGCTCGACCTGCTGGCTCGGGCTTCCCTCAAGGATTTGGCCAAAACCAAGGGCATCGGGCGCGACAAAGCAATTGCTCTGAAAAGCGCTTTCACTCTGGCGCAGCGGATGGCCCGCGAACTTCGCGCCGAAGCGCCGCTGGTCGAAACGCCCGAACAGGTGGCTGACCTCCTTCGTGAAGAATATCGGCAAACCTCGGTGGAATCGTTCAAGATCATTCTGTTGAACCGGCGCAATCGCCTGATCAATGTCGAAAATATTTCGCAGGGCACGGTCGATTCGCTGCTCATTCATCCGCGCGAGGTATTTCGCCACGCCATTGCGGCCAATGCCTGCGCCGTGATTCTCGTTCATAACCATCCCAGCGGCGACCCGACGCCCTCCTCGGCGGATATTTCCGCCACCGCCGATTTGGTTCGCGCCGGACAAGTTTTGAAAATCGACGTGATGGATCACGTGATCATTGGAGCGCGGATCAAAGGCCACATGCGCGATTATTTTTCCATCCGCCAGGCCGGCCTGGTTGCATTTTAATATGGTTCATCCCACCGCCATCATCGCTCCCGGCGCGGAAATCGATCCGAGTTGCGAGGTCGGGCCTTACTCAATCATCGACGAAAACGTTCGCCTGGGCGCCAGATGCATTGTGGGGCCGCACGTTCATCTCACGGGCCACACCGAAATTGGCGCCAACAATCGTTTTTACACCGGCTGCGTGATTGGCGAGGCGCCGCAGGATTTAAAATACAAAAACGATGCGACGCGATTGCGGATTGGCGATGGGAATGTTTTTCGCGAGCACGTCACCATTCATCGCTCGAACAAGCTCGAAGAGGATACCGTCATCGGCTCAAACAATTTTTTGATGGCGCACTCACATGTCGGCCACAATTCCCACATTGGAAATCATGTTGTCATTGTGAATGGAGCCTTGATCGCGGGCCATGTCACGGTCGATGACCGCGCCATCATTTCGGGGAATTGCCTGGTGCATCAATTTGTGCGCGTCGGAACTTTTGCGATGATGCAGGGCGGCGCTGCGATCAGCAAAGATTTGCCGCCCTTCACGATCGCACGCGGAGATAATCATATTTGCGGGCTCAACATCATCGGCCTGCGCCGCGCGGATGTTTCCAGCGCCGCGCGGCTCGAATTGAAAGCCGTTTACCGCGCCGTTTTCCGCAGTCATCTGCCCATGCGCAAAGCAGCGGAAAAAGCGCTCGCTGAATTCAAAAGCCCCCATGCGCGCGCTCTGCTCGAATTCATTCTCGCGAGCAAGCGCGGTGTTTGTTCAGACGTTGCCGCTGGTTTCGACCGCCCCGAACAGGCCTGATTTCGCTTCCCTAACTTCTCCATTTTTCCGGCGTTCCATTACAAACCTGTAATGCCCCGGAAAGGTTCGTGTCATTCGCCGAGGCGAAGCTCTCACCATGAACGAAGGAACAAATCTGGAGAGGACGACGATGAAAAAGACAATTGGAAACTATCTTCACAAAGCGCGCCTGGCTCTGATCATGGCTGCCTTTGTTGGTGTGAGCGCTGAATTCGCATTTCAAAACGTCCGTGCCACGGACAAAAAACCGGCGGCTGTTCACGTGCAGGTGGATCCCGCGCCCGTGAATCGCGACGCCAAGACGACCACCAGCTTCGCGCCTGTCGTGAAGAAGGTTTCGCCGAGCGTGGTGAAGGTTTATATCACCGGTAAAGTGCGCGCCGACGCGCAGATTGGTTCGCCGATGGACGATCCGTTCCTGCGCCGGTTTTTCGGCGAGCAATTTCAGCAGGGCGGCCGGCGGATGCGCCCGGAGCGCGAACATGGTTTGGGCTCGGGCGTGATCGTGACGCAGGATGGTTACATCCTGACGAACAATCACGTCGTGGAAAATGCGGATCGCGTGCAGGTGGCAATGGAAGACGGCCGTGAATTTGAAGCCAAGGTTGTGGGGACCGATCCCAAGAGCGACGTGGCGGTGGTGAAGGTAGAAGCGACCGATCTGCCTTACGTGTCGTTTGCCGACAGCGACAAGATCGAAGTCGGCGACACGGTGCTGGCGATCGGCAATCCGTTCGGCGTCGGAACAACCGTGACGAGCGGAATTGTGAGCGCCACGGGCCGCGCGACTCTTGGGTTGGATTACGAGGACTTCATCCAGACGGATGCGGCGATTAATCCCGGCAACTCGGGCGGCGCGCTGATCGATGCGCAAGGACGGTTGGTGGGAATCAACACCGCGATCTTGAGTCGCAGTGGCGGCAACAACGGCATCGGCTTCGCGATTCCGTCAAACCTGACGCGGATGGTCATGGATCAAATCGTCGCCAACGGCCATGTGGTGCGCGGGTTCATGGGAGTGAACATCCAACCGATCACGCCCGCGCTGGCGAAGAAGTTCGAGCTTAAAGAATCCAAGGGCGCGCTCGTTTCGGAAGTGACGCCGAAGAGTCCCGCTGAAAAAGCAGGCATCCAAAGCGGTGACATCGTTCTCGAGTTCAACGGCAAACCGGTGTCGGACAGTAGGCACTTGAAACTCGCGGTGGGAGCGACGGCGCCGGGGACCGAAGTGCCGGTGAAAATCTCGCGCGATGGCAAGACGAAGGAACTGCATGTCACGTTGAAAGAGCTGCCCGGCGAAGACAAGCTCGCCAAGAACGATCACAAGTCGGTTGATGACAGCGACGCGCTGGACGGCGTGGGCGTGGCGGACTTGAACACGCAGTATCGGAAGCAGTTCGAAATTCCGAACCACGTCAAGGGCGCGGTGGTAACGGACCTCGATCCGGAATCGGCCTCGTATCAGGCGGGTTTGCGCGAGGGCGATGTGGTCATGGAAATCGATCGCAAAGCCGTGGCGACCGCCGAAGACGCGGTTGAACTGAGCAAACACATCAAGAACAAAGCCTCGATCCTGTTGAAGGTGTGGAGCAAAGGAGGCACGCGCTTCCTGGTCGTGGACGAGTCCAAGGTGGGTTGATCATTGTTGGTTAATGGGCATGGGCATGGGCATGGGTGCGCGCGCCGCTGTTCGGCGCGCGCAGTTCTTTTAAAAATTAAAACGGCGGGAACGTTCGCAGCGCGAACGTTTCTACCTTTTGGATTGAGCCCGGCAGGCTCGTCCGCTCCCTCTGGTGGCAGTTGGTTATCATATAGGCTTGGTTTCCGACGGTCAGAGCGCGAGCGAGCCTGCCGGGCTTTTTCTTTTGGGACCGCCACGCTCCAGCGTGGCGTGTTCGCTTGTTCGCGCCACGCTGGAGCGTGGCGGTCCCAGCACGTTTCTTGTCAGCGGCCCGCAATGAGATTAAGGTTTTCCCATGTTCAAGGTTTTGATCGGTGTGTTCGCTATGGCGACATCCGCATTCGCGGGGGACGTGATTCATCTCAAGGATAATGCTTCGGTGTCCGGTCGGATTTTGAGCGAGAAGCCGGACCAGGTCGCGATCGACGTCGGTTACACCGTGCTGGTAATTCCCCGCTCCAACATCGACAAAATTACCGCCGCAGAAAAAGCCGTTGCGGCTCCGAATGCGACGGCTCCGGAAATTAAAAACCAAACCGCGCCGCTGAACGCAAAAATCAAAGGCAGTTTTTTCGAGAGCGGGAAGGCGAATGCCGTCGAGCGATCCGTGCGCGAATTGGTGGCGCAATTGGGCGAGGCGGTCGTTCAAGTGCGCACCCCGAGCGGGTTGGGTTCGGGATTTTTCATTAACGAGGAAGGTTATCTCATCACGAATTTTCACGTGATTGAAGGGGACACCCAGATTTCCATCGAAGTTTATCATCACAAGGACGGCCAGCTCGATCGCCGCACTTACAAACAAGTGCGCATCATTGCGATGAATAAATTCGCGGATTTGGCGTTGCTGCGAGTGGAAGACAAAGGCTCGCCGTTGTTTCCGTGGGTGTTGTTGGGCGAGTCCGATCCGATGTCCGTGGGCGAGCGGGTCTTTGCCATTGGGAGTCCACTTGGTCTGGAGCGAACAGTGACCGAAGGCATGATCTCGACCAAAACTCGCGAGATGCAGGGGGAACTTTATTTACAAACGACGGCGCAGATCAATCCCGGCAATTCCGGCGGCCCCCTCTTCAACATGCGCGGAGAAGTCGTTGGCGTCACCAACATGAAGATCACCTTCGGCGAAGGCCTTGGATTTGCGATTCCCATCGAGAGCGTGAAATATTTCCTGAACCATCGCGACGCCTTTGCCTACGACAACGACAACCCGAGCAATCCCTTCCGCTACCTCGATCCGCCGTCGCGCTACAAAAAAATCGAGACGCAGTAATCCTGTGTCCGCGACGCTTTACGATTTCTTGCCGAAGCTGGAGACGCCCACCAATGGCGTGCTGCTGGATCGGTTCCTCGAATACGTTCAGGCCAACAATATCGAGCTCTACCCTGCGCAGGAGGCAGCGGTGCTGGAGTTGTTCGAGGAGAAGAATGTCATTCTGAACACGCCCACGGGTTCCGGCAAATCGCTTGTGGCGGCCGCGCTGCAATTCAAATCGCTCGCCCAGGGAAAACGCTCCGTTTACACCTGCCCGATCAAGGCCCTGGTGAATGAGAAATGGATGGCGCTGTGCCGGGAGTTCGGTCCCGAGAATGTTGGCTTAAGCACGGGCGACGCGACGGTGAATCATGACGCGCCGATCCTCTGTTGCACCGCTGAAATCCTGGCGAACATCGCGCTGCGCGACGGTTCCAACGCCGCCGCGCAGGACGTGGTGATGGATGAATTTCATTACTACTCCGATCGAGAACGCGGCGTCGCCTGGCAGGTTCCGTTGCTGACGCTCGGGCGGACGCGGTTTTTATTGATGTCCGCGACTCTCGGCGAGACGGCGTTTTTCGAAGAGGAAATGACGCGCCTGAACGGCCGGCCTTCGGTCACCGTTTCGAGCAAGCATCGTCCAGTGCCATTGGAATTCTCTTACGCGGAGACGCCCCTGGCGCAAACGTTGGAGGGGTTGGTCGCGGAAAAGAAAAGCCCGATTTACGTCGTTCACTTCACACAGTTCGAAGCGGCCCAAAGCGCGCAGGACTTCACCAGCATCAACGTTTGCACGCGGGAGGAAAAAAGCGAAATCGCGCAGGCGATCGAGGGCTTCAAATTCACAAGTCCCTATGGGCCCGAAATCAAAAAGTGGTTGAAGCACGGGATCGGTTTGCATCATGCCGGCCTGCTCCCCAAGTACCGCGTGCTCGTCGAACAACTCGCGCAAAAAGGTTTGCTCAAAGTGATTTGCGGCACGGACACGCTCGGGGTTGGGATCAACGTTCCAATTCGCACTGTGTTGCTGACGCGTCTCTGCAAGTTCGATGGCGAGAAAACCGCCATTCTAAGCGCGCGCGATTTTCATCAAGTCGTTGGCCGCGCCGGGCGCAAAGGCTTCGACGATCGCGGTTGGGTCGTCGCGCAAGCGCCCGAACACGTCGTCGAGAATTTGAAGCTCGAAGAAAAATCGGCGCGTGACGGCAAAAAAATTACGAAGCGCAAGCCGCCCGAAAAAAATTTCGTCAATTGGGACAAGAATACGTTCACAAGATTGATTTCCGCGCAGCCCGAGCGGCTCACTTCGCGCTTTCAAGTGACGCACGGGATGTTGCTCAACGTTCTGAGCCGCCCGACCGATGGTTGCCACGCCATGCAACAAATCATCGCGCGTTCGCATGAATCGCCCAAAGCCAAAAAAGCCCACACCAAACGCGCATGGCAACTGTTTCGTTCGCTCGTCGCGCGGCGCATCATCGAGTTCATTCCCCGCACCGAAACCGGCGCGTACCTGCGCGTGAACCTCGCGTTGCAGGAAGATTTCTCGATGAACCAGACGCTCTCGCTTTATTTGCTGGAGACCATTCCACTGCTGGATCGGGAGGCGCCGGATTACGCGCTCGATCTGATCACGCTGATCGAATCGATTTTGGAAAATCCGGACGCGATTCTGCGCAAGCAACTCGATCGCGTGAAGGATCAAAAGATGGCCGAGATGAAGCAGGAGGGCGTGGAATACAATGAGCGTATGGAAGAGTTGGAGAAGCTCGAATATCCGAAACCCAAACGCGAATTCGTTTACACGACGTTCAATCTTTTTGCCGAGCGGCACCCGTGGGTTGGCCAGGAAAATATTCGCCCGAAATCGATCGTGCGCGAAATGTTCGAAGAGTTCCGGACCTTCGCGGACTACATCAAGGATTACGAATTGCAGCGCTCCGAGGGCTTGTTGCTCCGTCATATTTCAAGCGTCCACAAGGTGATGGCGCAAACGGTTCCCGATGCCGCCAAGACCGAGCAGGCGCGTGAAATGGAACTTTATTTGCAGCAGATGATCCGTCAGGTCGATTCGAGTCTGATCGAGGAATGGGAACGCATGCGCGATCCCAATTACCAGCCGGTTTCCGAAAAGAAAGAGGTTCGTCCGCCCGGCGCCGAGGAAGCAGATCGCGACGTGACGCGCGATACGAAGACCTTTACGGCGGCGATTCGCAACAAGGTATTCACGTTCCTGCGCGCGTGCGTGAATGGCGACTACGAACTCGCGCTCGAGACGTTGTCCGAAAAAGAAGCGTGGGATGCAAAAGCCCTGGCCGAACGCATCGATGCTTATTTCCACGAATATCCACGTCTTCGCCTCGATCCCGAGGCGCGCAATATTCGTCACACCTACATCAAACCAAGCGAAGACAAACAGACGTGGTTGATTCAACAAATGCTCATCGATCCCGAAAACCACAATGACTGGGTCGCCGAATTCGAAGTGGACATTCCACGCTCGCGCGCGACCGCAGAGCCGTCGCTGCGTTTGAAAAAAATCGGCCCGCTGACTTCCCCGTAAATCCCGCATTGAAAACAGAGTTCGCGACGGTTTACAACTGAACGGATATGAGCAAGACAGCGTTGTTGTTTGCGGGTCAGGGCGCGCAGGCGGTGGGGATGGGGAAAGATTTGGCCGAAGCATTTCCTTTGGCGAAAGGGCTCTTCGAACGGGCGAATGCGGCGCTTGGTTATGATCTCGCGAGGATTTGTTTCGAAGGGCCGGAAGCGGAATTGACGAAGACGGAAAACGCGCAGCCGGGAATTTATTTGGTGAGTTGGGTCGCCTTTCAATTGCTCAAGGAGAAAGTCCCGACGCTGCAATTCGAGGCGACGGCGGGTTTGTCGCTGGGCGAATTTACCGCGCTGGCGGCGGCGGGTGTGATGTCGTTCGAAGATGGTTTGAAGGTGGTGCGGCAGCGCGGACGTTTCATGCAGGAGGCATGCGAAGCGGCGGCGGGCGGCATGGCGGCGATTATCGGGCTGGATGAAGCGCCGACGCGCGAGGTTTGCGCCGAAGCCGGCGTCGAGTTGGCGAATTTGAACTGCCCGGGCCAGTTGGTGATCTCTGGCGACAAGGCGGGGATTGAAAAAGCGTGCGAACTCGCGAAGGCCCGCGGCGCCAAGCGCGCCCTTCCGCTCCCGGTCGCTGGCGCGTATCACTCGCGATTGATGGCCTCCGCCCAACCGAAACTGCGCGCGGCGCTCGGCGAAATTCCGCTGCACCTGCCAACCGTGCCCGTGATCAGCAACGTTACCGCCCAACCGCATCACACCGCCGGTGAAATTCATGCGAAGCTCGTGGACCAGGTCACGTCGTCCGTGCGCTGGGAAGAATCGATGCGTTACCTGATCGCGCAAGGATTCACCCGGTTCATCGAACTTGGGCCCGGCTCGGCGCTCACGGGATTCATGAAACGAATCGATAAAACCGCGGTTTCATTGAATGTGTCGAATGTCGCCTCGCTCGAAGCGACCGGGGCCGCGCTCCAAGCAGGTTGAGCCGGGACCGCCACGCTCCAGCGTGGCGAGTTCGTGCGAAGGTGTTCGCGCCACGCTGGAGCGTGGCGGTCCCGGACGCTACTTCAGCAAGTTCTCTTCGAGAAACCGCACCGTCGCGTAGAATTGGTAATCGACGTTGCGCTTTTTGCGAAAGCCGTGGCCTTCGTCTTTGCCGACGAGATACGACGTCTCGATTTTCGACTCGCGCAACGCCTTCACCATTTGTTCCGCCTCGCTAATCGGCACGCGCGGATCGTTCTTGCCCTGAACAACCATCATGGGCCGCGTGATTTTCTCGACATTTTTGGCCGGCGCAATTTTCTCGAGATACGCGCGGACTTCGGCCACGCGTTCGTCTCCATATTCCGCGCGCCGCAAATCGCGCCGATATTCCTGCGTGTTTTGGAGGAAGGTAATGAAATTCGAAATGCCGACGATATCGATGCCACAGCGCAACCGATCGCTGAAATGCGTCATCGATGCGAGCGTCATATAACCGCCGTAACTCCCGCCCATCACCGCGATCCGTCCGCCATCGAGGTTCGGTTGCGCCTGAATCCAATCGATCACCGCGCCGATGTCCTGCACGGAATCTTCGCGCTTGATCGAATTATCAAGCGTCAAAAACGTTTTTCCGTAACCGGCGCTCCCGCGAACGTTCGGAACCACCAACGCCACACCGAGTTCGTTCAAGAGATAATTGTATCGACCCTGGAAAGTCGGGAGGCTCTGCGATTCTGGACCTCCATGAATCAAAATGAGCAAAGGCCGTTTGCCCGGAAAACGCTTCGCATCGGGCGCGTAAACAAAGGCTGAAATCCCTAGGCCATCGAACGATTTCATTTTTTCGAGTGTCGGCCCCACAAAGCTTTCCGGATTCAATCCGCCCGTTTCGCTTTGGGTCCAACGTTGCACGGCGCCTTTCAATGACACGGTGTAAACGTCGCTAGGCGATTGCGCGGAAGCCAACGAAAAGGCGACCTCGGGATTCTTTTGATGAAACTGCAATCCAGTGATCACACCAGGCGGCAGTTTCGGTTCCAATTTCGTGCGTCCCGTTTTCGCATCGATAAAGCGAAGGACGCTGAAACCATCTTCGTTGCTCACGATCGCGATCGTTTTTCCGTCGGGCGACAAATCGAATTCCACGATGTCCCATTTGATGCGCGAGGTGAGCGCGACGGGACCGGCGTCAGAGGTCGAATCAAGGCGGACCAAGCGCATGAATTCGGAGTCCTGGTCGGTCGTGAAATAAATGGACGAACCGTCCCGTGCAATTTTTCCGCCCGCGCGCGAAATTTTTTCCCGCCCGCTCGGCGTGACAGTTCGTGGGACGCCGGTGGCAAGGTCGAGCAGATGCAAATACGATTCGTTGATGGAAACGTAATGCAGCAGAAGGAGCGCGCTGTCGTCGGGCGACCAATCGAGGACGGACCAACCGCCGCTCGTCGCTTGCAGGGCCATGCGAGCGGATCCCGGATTGGTTGGGTCCATCACGTAAACATCCGTATCGCGACCGTTCCGAAGCGTTGAGGTATAAGCGATGCGTCGTCCCAACTTGGACCAGACCGGCGCCGAATGGCGCGACTTGCCATCCGTGAGCAAAGTTGAGGAACCATCGCCCGGATCGAAGCGATAAAGCTGGAAAAATTCGCCGCCGCCATTGTCCTGTTGATAAACGACATAATCGCCGTTGGCGGGTTGGTAACTTGCCGTCGCGATCGGTTCGGGCGAAAAAGTCAGTTGCCGCCGCGCGCCCTCGGGAGTGCGCACCGAGTGAAGTTGGACCGTTTCGGCGAAACGCGTGCCGATCAGGATTTCGCGCCTCGAAGGGTGCCAACTCCAAAAACTCGCCGCGCGCGATTCCAAATAAGGCGCCGCTTTTCGCGCCAATTCATCGGGAATACTCGGCGCATGATCCGCGATCAAACTATCCGGCGGCTCGACTCCCAACGTCGGAATCACAACTGCCAGGCAAATCGCGAAAAAACGGGCTCGAAACATAGGCCGATTCTATGGCCAAAAAAGCGCGGGCGAAACTGTATTTCCCAGGCAAATTATCCGATACTAAAGCGTGCTTCGGCTGACACGGACCGGGAAGATTTTCGTGGCGGTGATCGTGGCGATGCAGATCGCTTCAATCACGTCGCAATCGGGTCTTTTGATCTGGTTGGTTGGATTGATCGCGGCGTGCCTGATCGTGAATGCCTTCGCGGCGATTCGATCGGTGCGAAATGTGCGGTTGCGGGCGCCGGCGCGCATTTTAGTCGAGCAAGGTTCGACTCCGCGCGAGCCGTGGGAATTGTTAAACGAAGGCAAGCGCCGCGCGCGCTTGATCACGATTGAATCGGGCCAGCGAGTCTGGGCGCGCGCCGTCGAAGTTCCCGGGCGTGGCTCCATCAACCTTCTGCCCTTGGATGTTTTTCACCAGCGGGGCGTTTATTCCCTTGAGAAGGCGTCCGTCGTTTCTTTGTTTCCGTTTGGTTTGGTGAAGGCAATGCAGGCGGCCAATTGCAAAAGTGATGTGCTCGTTTATCCGAAGCTCTACGAAACTTCCGCTCCCGAAGTGCGCGGCTTGGACCCAATGCTCGGCGGGCGCCAATCCGGTCCGCGTCGAGTCGCGGTCGGCGAAACATTCGCCGGCGTGCGACCCTTGCAAGCGGGCGATTCGTTCAAGCAAATCCATTGGAAAAGCAGCGCGAAGGGTGGAGGGCTCATGGTTAAAACGTTCGAAGAACAATTGGCGGGACGCGCCGTTCTGCTGGTTCACTGCGCCAAGGGAAGTCCGCATGCCGAAGCCTGTTTGCGCGCTGCGGGTTCCATGGCCCTCGCGGGAATTGAAGCGGGGCATCAAATTGAATTTTACAATTTGAACGAAGGCCGGCGGCATCGCTTCCCGCCGTTCGGCGACACGACCCGGCTGCTGGAGGAATTGGCGCGTTTCGATTTCAACGAGCCTTCCGCAAGTGAAATCAAACCTTTTATCGAGGCGATTCGTTCGCGCGTGGCGATTCATTTTGTGCTCAGCGATTTGAGTGGGGTCTTCGAAAGCGAGATCGATCGCTTGATCGCCGATGGCAAACGTGTGTTTGTTCATCTGCCCGCCGATCAAAGCGGACGCCTCGGCTGGGAGTTGCGCCATTTTCCAACGGAATGAAAAGCGCGCGCCTCCAATTCATTTTGGTCGGCTTCCTGTGTCAGGGATTGGCCTGGGAAACCGCGCTCTACTGGCCGGTCGTCATTGGCGCGTGGGCGTTGACGCTCATTTTCTTGCGCAAACGAATCACTGTGGGCCCAAACATCGAGTTGGGCGCATTGATCGGCGGTTCGGCGCTGTCGTATCTGCTCTGCAAATGGCTTGGTCAAAGTTCGCATTTCTTTTTGGGCGACGGCATTACCTGTCTGCAACTTGCCCGCTGCCTCCGCCCGTTGTCGCGCCGCGAAAAACTGGTTTCAGTCATGATGGCCTGCTTCCAGGTCGCCGTCGCCTGCACGCTCGCGCCCGACGTGCGCTTCCTTTTGCTCGCGCTATCCGCATTAATCCTGTTCCCGAAATCGTTGATCGAATTGCAAAGCGAGGAATTCGGGCAAACGGATTCCCGCCTCGAATGGACCGCGCTGATTCCCCTGACGTTGATCACGATTTCGATTTTCGTTTCCGTTCCGCGCGTGGCGGTTGGCGCGCCCATTCAAATGGGAAGCGGTCCGCAACACAGCGAAGGCCTGCTCAGTTCCGTGCTCGATCCGGCCTCCGGCGGCTCCGCAAATTCCTCGCAAGTCCTGTTGCAAATCGAAGGCAAAGCGATTCGTTATTTGAAATGCATGGCGCTCAGCCAGTTCGACGGCAAGGAATGGCGCGTGGACGAACATCTCGGACTGCGCCGCTTTCGCCGCGCGCCCGACGAAGAGCTTGCGTCCTATCCGCATCGCCGCGTGCGCGTGAAAAACGTCGCATTCCTCGGCCGCATTTTGCCGACCGACGGAACGCCCGCTGCGATCAACGGCCAGTTTTTTCAAAAACCCATGCTGAATACACAGGGCGTCATCGAGTGCATGTCCGTTTGGAACACGGTGAACAATCAGTATGAATATTGGATCGATCCCAAGCCCGAAATCGAAACGCTCTCGCCGTATCTCATCCGCTATTTTACCCAACATCCACCGGCCTCGGAACGACTGTCCCAATGGCTCGATCAAATCACAAAACCCGCCACCAACCAGGTCGATGCCGCGCATCGGCTGGAACTTTACCTGCGCCGCAACTACACCTATCGCATCGGTGCGCCGGCTTTGAATCGTCTCGATTCGCTAGAGGATTTTCTTTTCGAAAAACGCGAAGGACATTGCGAACGCTTTGCTTCCGCGCTCGCGTTGTTGCTGCGCATGCACAACATCCCCACGCGCATCGGCATCGGTTACGTGCCCGGACCCCAAAGCCGCTTTTCCGATTGGCGCCAGGTCCGTTTCAAAGACGCGCACGCCTGGACCGAAGCGTGGTTTCCCGACGCGGGCTGGATGATTTTCGACGCCACGCCCGGCGGCGGCGGCGGCGAAGATGGATTCGGCGTCACCCAATTCTTGGAAAGCCTCGACCTCGTTTGGTATTCGCACGTGATCAGCTTCGACGGATCGTCGCAACGCGAAATCCTCACCAACCTCATGGGTGCGATGATGAATCTGCCGCACCTCGCACAACGAAATTCCTTTCTCGCGCTTGTTCTCATCACGGCGGGCGCCGCATCCATCTGGTGGCGTCGAACGAACAAATTGAATTCACCTGGCGCAACCGCTCCCGCTCGGATTGCAACCAACGCCGATCATTTTTACGGGCGCCTTTTGCGCGCCCTCGCCGAGAAAGGAATTCATCGCGCGCCCAACCAAACGCCGCTCGAATTCCTCGCTGTATTGAATCAGCAAAAAATCCCTCACTTCGAAGACATCGCGCAAATCACGACGGCCTTTTGCGAAACGCGCTACGGCGAACAGCCGCTTTCGGACCAGCAGGCCAGCGCGCTCGAAGCGGCGTTGGGGCGAATTCGCGAGGTTTGAAATTTTTGGCTAAATCGCTTGCGCGCCCGGCGTGAGACTTGTAGATTTCGCGGTCTTTGGGAGCACCCGTAGCTCAATTGGATAGAGCATCTGACTACGGATCAGAAGGTTGAAAGTTCAACTCTTTCCGGGTGCACCACTCCCAGATCGCCTCAAGGCCGCTTGTAAATCTTTCCATCCTTCATCACGAAGGTCACCGTGCGCGCGGTCTCGATGTGCGCGGTGGGATCGCCCGGAACCGCGATGATGTCCGCCAGCAATCCAGCGCGAATTCGGCCCACCTGATTTTCCATCTTCATAATTCGCGCGCTCACCGCGGTGGCCGCGAGCAACGCCTGTTTGGACGTCATTCCCGCCCGAACCATCCATTCGAGTTCGCGATGATTTTCCCCATGCGTGAACACACCCACATCGCTGCCAAGTCCGATGGTCACATTGTTTTTCAGAGCGAACTTGAACGCGTCCACCGCGCGTTGAATTTCGGGGGGATACGGCTGCGCGCCACGTTTGTAGCCGCCGAAATATTCCGCATACGCTTCCGCCGTCGCGAGGGTCGGCAGGAAAGCTACATGCTTTTCCGCCATTAATTGAAAGACTTCATCGGTCCCGCCATAGCCGTGTTCGATCGTATCCACACCGGCGAGGATGGCGCGGCGCATGCCCTCCGGCGTGGTCGCGTGAGCCGCTACGGGACGGCCGGACGAATGCGCTTCTTCGACTGCCGCGCGCAATTCTTCCAGGCTAAAGGTGGGCACATCCGTTCCGCCCGGTCCGCGCGAAAAATCCGCATACAACTTAATCCAATCGGCGCCCGCGGCCGCCTGCTCGCGAACCGCTTTGACCATTTCCACAACGCCGCTGGCTTCCTGCGCGCCTTTGGGAAGAATCACATTTTCCGCAAAACCAGACGGACCCGGTCCATAGCTGGCCGACGCCACGATCGCTTTCGTGACGACGCGCAAACGCGGACCAGGAATCATCCCTTCGTCAATCGCGCGTTTGATCGCCACGTCCGAAAAACCCGCGCCTTCCGTTCCCAAATCGCGTAACAGCGTGAAACCCGCGAGCAGCGTGTTCTTCACGTGAATGGCCGCCGCGACCGATCGATACGCGACCGGCTCCTTCAATACCTGGTCGTTCCACAGGGTCTCGTTGTAGGGATGAAGAAAAATGTGCGAATGCAAATCCATCAACCCTGGCAGCAGCGTCGCGTCCGGCAGGGAAATCTTTTCGGCGTTCGAGGGAGTTTCGATTTTTTCAGCAGGACCGACCGCGCTGATTTTATTGCTGACGACCAGCACGGCCCAGCCCTCGTGCGACTGGCCGTCTTCGCCATCGAACACGCGCGCGGGCGTGAGAAGAAATGAAGTCGAAGCGGCCTGCGTTGCTGCCGTGATCAGTCCCATCAACCAACAAATGAGAGCGCGCTGCATGTCAAAATGCTTCTCGCGTTCGGGCCGTAGTGTCAACGCGGATCAGCAGTTCGAAATTCGAGCGCGGTCGCGCGGAGCGTCGGATACCGATCCTCCTTGAGGCGAAGCAGCGTGGTGTTCAGCCGTGAAATGTTTTGTTCTAGCGAGGCGCGCAATTGATCCGGCCTCTGCGTGGTTGTTCGGAAGAAATCGAATTTCCAGACGTTTCCAACCAGGACAAACCGGAGGTCCGACCCGCGTGACAAATGGAGAATCGCCTGGGTTCCATTAATCGTTTCCGTGGCGGTGGAGATTTGGTTGTCCGGCGTGTCGTCAAGCAGGCGCGGGAAATCAGAGGTTTCATAATCGCGCTGTCCGAAGCGTTGAATGAGCGCCCGGCGAAGCTCCGCTTGCGCGACGAAATTGGAAGCAAGCAGCGGGACGAGTTGTTTTTCTTCCGGCGTCGTCACGTTGATGAATGAAGACCATCGTTCCGTGTCGCCCGATTCGGCGGCCCGCGTCAAAAGCCGAAACGATTCCCGGGGCGAAGTGTTCGTCGGAATCTTCAATGCAATTAAAAGTCCCGTCGCCAGCAGCAATGTCGCGAGCGCTGGCTTTAAGAATCCCCAGCTCACCGCTGGAATCGTTGCCGCACTCGGAGGCTTGATGGATTCCGCGAGCGACGGTGGGGCGGGCCGAATCGCATTTCGGGATATTGCTTCGAGCAGCAGCGCGCTGGATAGAATGACGCCGCGGTGCGTGAGGAAGCGCCGCAGTTTTTCCACCGCGCGATCGACGCGTTTGCGCGCGGCATCTTCCGCGCCGCCGACCAGGCGCGCAATTTCCGCATGCGATTTATTCTGGAAAAAGCGCAGCGCGACCGCTTCGTGATCGCGTGCGGATAATCGCGTAAGTCCCTCGTCCAGCAGCGGCGCGACTTCCTCCCACGCGGCGGTGGATTCTTCGGAGCGGAGCGATTCTTGCATATGCGCGGCTTCCTCTTCGTAACGTCGGCGGCGGGCCTGGGCGCGCAACGCTTTGAGTGCGGCGTAACGGGTCGCGCGATGCAGCCAGGCCGGCAGGATCGTCTCCGCGCCCAGACCTGGCGCCTTCCGCGCGAGCGCGATAAAAACGGCGCTCGTCACATCGCTCGCCGTGTGCGCATCGCGCACCTGTCGCAACGCCGCGGAGTAAACCAGGTCGATATGACGACACACCAACTCGGTAAACGCGCTCTCCGAACCGCCCAGGAATTGCCGGATCAATTCGCGGTCGGTCGGCGCAGCTTCAAGGTTCGACGGCGCGGAAGGCCTGGATGTCAATGCTGGCGTCATTCGTAAAATTCGTTTGCCCGAACGTGTTCGTTAATGTCAGCCACGTCGTCCACGTTTCCAGATCGGTGGAGCGTTCGATGTTATAGGAAACGTTTTTGCCGCCGACCAGTTTGAAAACCGGCTGGCCATTGTTCATCGGCTCCAGGCGCGCCGGTTCCTTGACCGCGAGAATTTGATTTGGCGCAATGTTGTGAAGTTCCTGCACCAGGCCCGAAGGCCATTCCACGCGCAACGTATCGACCGTCGCCGCATCGCCCAGGCCGAACATGGGATCGAGTTGATCCTGGCTCCCGATATTTCCGCCACCGGATATTTCGCGCATTTGCCAAAATGTTTTGCCCGCAATCGTGGCCCGCACACGCATCTTTGCGCCAATGGCTGCGCGATTGGAAACGCGCCCCAAACAGTGCACCGTCAGCCAGTGGTTCGTATTGCCATCGTTGCGAAACAGAACATTTCCGACGCCGACATTCGAAACGATGACATCGGGAAACCCATCCTGATTTATATCCGCCCATGCGGATGCGAACCAACGCCCCTTTTCGGTCAGCAGATCGCTTCCCGCCGCGCACGTGAACGTTCCATCGCCGTTGTTGCGATACATCCGGCAGATCGCGCCAACTTGAAAATCGACGACAAACAAATCGAGCCAGCCGTCATTATCGAAATCCACCCAGTTGGCGCAAAGAAACGAGCCGGATTCCGTTCCGGTCGGCGGCGGAACTTTCGTGAACGTTCCGTCCCCGTTGTTATGATGCAGCGAGTTCCCCGGCCCATTCGACACGAACGCATCCAACAGACCATCGTTATCGAAATCGCCCCACGCATAACCGGCGGCGGTTCCCCCTTCCGTCGCAATCGCGCCCGTGCTGATTTTTGTGAAGGTTCCATTGCGATTGTTGTGAAACAACAAATTCGCCGATTGCCAGCGCGTCACAAACAGGTCGGGATAACCATCGTTGTCGTAATCGATCCACGCGCAGCCTTGCGAATTCAAAGTCGAAACCACCATCGCGCCCGTTGTGATGCGCGTGAATGTTCCGTTGCCATTATTATGAAACAAAAAATTCGTTCCATCCGAATTGGCGACGTAGAGATCCACATAACCGTCGCGATCGTAATCCGCCCAGGCGCAACCATTCCCGTTCCCGCCGCTGGAAACGATCGAGCCCGTTGTGACCGGAGTGAAAACCCCCGAGCCATTGTTGCGCAACAACGAATCGTTGCCGCCGTTGTTGTTGGAAATAAACAAATCGAGCGATCCTTTATTCTCGAAATCCGCCCACGTCCCGCCCACCGGATTCACCAGGTTCGCGCCCACCGACCCCGTTGCTTTCCCGAACGCGCCGTGCGTATTGTTGGTGTAAAGCGTCGTCGCTCCACTGCTTCGGAGCGTGATGAAAACATCCGGCCAGCCGTCGTTGTTGGCATCGCCCCAAGCGATCGCCTGCGATCCGCCCGAGGCATTGAAGGGCTGCCCCGTGATTTTCGTAAAAGCAGGTGGAGCCGCCGTCGCCGCCTCACAACCGATCAACCCCAAAACCATCCACGCGCGAACATTTCCAGGTTCCATTACCTCTCTACCCCCGCTCGCGTTCGAACCGGACAAAAAATATCAAAACATAAAATTCGTAGCAGCCGAGGTGACGAGGCTCTGACTATTTTTCGCAGAAGGAAGAATGAGCCTCGTCACCTCGGCTGCTACGAATTGCGGATTACTTTTTTTGCGCCGCGATCCACTCCTTCATGTGCGCCTCAAGGATGTCCAGCGGTAAAGCTCCGTTCCCGAGCAGTTGATCGTGGAAAGTTCGGATGTCGAATCGGTCCCCGAGTTCTTTCGTCGCCAAAGCGCGAAGTTCGCGAATTTTCAATTGGCCGATTTTGTAAGCCAGGGCCTGGCCTGGCATCACGATGTAGCGATCGACTTCGACGGTAATATCGTGCTCGGTTTTGCCCGCGTTGGCTTTGAAGAAGTCAATTGCCTGCTGACGGGTCCAACCCATTGAGTGCATGCCGGTATCCACGACCAGTCGCACCGCGCGCCACATCTCATAAGTAAGTTCACCAAACTTCGAGTAGGGATCCTGGTAAAGGCCGATTTCTTCGCCGAGACTTTCCGCATAAAGTCCCCAACCTTCGACGAACGCGGTGTAACCCGAATGCTTTCGAAACTCGGGCATGTTCTCCATTTCATCGGACAACGCGAGTTGCAAGTGATGTCCCGGGACCGATTCGTGCAAGGTCAGCGCTTCCATTTCCCATTTCGGGCGCGTGTTCAATTGGTAGGTGTTCGCGAAAAATATCCCGGGCCGACCATCGCGATAGGACCCCTGCAAATAATACGCGGTGGTCTGAGATTTCTCCGCGTAACTCGGCACGGGCGTAACGCCATAAGGCAAGCGAGGCAACGTGGCAAAAAGATGCGGCAACTCTGCGTCGATGCGTTTGGCAATGTCGCGATAACCCGCGAGCAACTCCGGGCCGGTTTCATAAAAGAAACGTTTGTCCGTCCGCAAAAACTGAAAAAATTCCGGCAGCGTCCCTTTGAATCCCGTTTTCTCCATCATGCCCTGCATCTCCGCCCGAATCCGTTTCACTTCCGATTGCCCGAGTTCGTGGATCTCTTTCGGCGTCAACGAAGTCGTGGTCGATTCCTTGACTTGAAACGCGTACCACGCCGGTCCGTTCGTCAACGCGCTCGTCCCGATGCTTTCGCGGCAGCCGGGAAGATACGTATCGACCAAGAACGCCAGCAGTCGTTCGCAAGCGGGCTTAACGACCTCTTTGTAAGCGGCAAACGCTTCGGTGCGCAGCAGCTCCTGATCCTCGGCCGCTATCTCTTTCGGAAAATGCAAAAACGGTTCGAGGACCGCGCTTTTCGAAGGATCATCGAAAATCTGGTTCTTTACCTGGTCCGGCACATCGCGCAACGTAATCCGCGGGGGCGTGACCCCGGCTTTCAGGCCGAGCTTCATCAACTCGATCGTTTGATCGATCTTCGTCCCGACGCCTTTCAAGCGCGCGATGATATCGCGAAAATGCGCGCGCTTCGTCGCCGGCATCACCCCGATCAACTGCGCCATTTCCTGCTGCACACCGCCCATCTGCGAAATCGGCAAATACTCGCCCGGGAACTGTTGCCCTTCGATTTGCTGTTCGACGTTGCGCCGCATCAAATCGTAGCTGAGCTGATCTTTTTTCGGCAACGACGCGCGATCGATCGTGCGCAAAACTTCCAAAGGCCAGCGCGCCTCGCGCTTCCGGCGTTCGATG
>Ga0070686_100000543_pt1 | contig 22515 bp, 18 predicted proteins | sample KBSS23LmetaG_FD_65654 | JGI IMG/M metagenome (GOLD analysis project Ga0070686, IMG submission 65654) | Switchgrass rhizosphere microbial communities from Kellogg Biological Station, Michigan, USA - KBS S2-3L metaG | ecosystem: Host-associated > Plants > Roots > Rhizosphere ... | reverse complement strand
GCTCGGGGCTCGGGGCTTGCTGTCGCTCGGCTGAAGCCTTCGCGCTCCGAAGAGAACACCCAGCCGCCAGCCCCCAGCCCCGACTGCGTTAGAATATAAATGCCAGCCAAGCCGCCTGAGTTCGTCGGGTCTGCCATGAACTACTCGAAATCGTTTTCTCTCGCCTGCATTGCCGCCATGTCGCTCGCCGTGGGCGTTGCCGATGCTTCCGCACAGCACCGCGGCGGCGGCGGCGGTGGACGTCCAGCCGGCCACGGTGGCGGCGGCGCGCCGCGAGGCGTCGCCGGGCCGCGTGGTGCGGTGGTCGCCGGACCGCGGGGCGGTGTTGTCGCCGGTCCGCGCGGCGCGGTCGCATTCCCGCGGTATTACGGCAGCGGGTACGGCTACTACGGCCACGCGCGCTATATCTATCCGCGCGTCGTCGGCGTGTACCCGTATCGTCCCTACTACTATCCCTACCGTCCGGGTATCACGGTCGGCTTCTACGCCGGCTTCGGGTTTGGATATCCGTACTACTACGGCGCCTATCCATACCCGTATCCGTACTACGGTGCTTACGGCTATCCGTACCCGTACGGCGGCTATCCGTACGCCGCATCGGGCTACGGACCGCCCGCGCCTCAGAACTACGTGAGCGCGCAGCCGGGAGTCGCCTACGGCGGCGTCCGGATCGAGGGCGCGCCGAAAGATGCGCAGGTGTTTGCCGACGGCAACTACGTCGGCGTCGTCGAGGACTTCGACGGCCCGGTGCGGCACCTGAACTTGCCGGCCGGCTCGCACCAGATCGAAATCCGCCCGAACGGCTCGCAGCCGATCGCCTTCGACGTCAACGTCCAGGGCGGTCAGACGATGTCGGTTCACGCCGACGTACGCTGACGGCGGCTGCGCCGCCGCCGCCGGGGGTTGGGGATTTGGGATTGGGGATTGGGGATTGAGGGGATTGGTGATCGGTTGATTCACCATTCTTCCAATCCCGCTGCCCCGCTCACCAACCACCCCAGTCCCTCATCCCCAACCCCAATCCCCGACAGCGACAGACACAGCGCCAGCCGTCAGACTCCAATATCTTCGTTCCACAACTCCGGATGCGCGGCGATGAACGCGCGCATCATCGCGATGCAGCGCTCGTCCTGCACGACATCCACGCGCACGCCGCGCTGGCGCAGCAACTGCTCCTCGCCCATGAACGTCCGGTTCTCGCCGACGACGACGTGCGGGATGCCGTAGAGGAGGATGGCGCCGGTGCACATCGCGCACGGCGACAGGGTCGTGTACATCACGCTGCTGCGGTACACCGCCGCCGGATGACGCCCGGCGCGCTCGAGGGCATCCATTTCGCCGTGCAGCACCGCGCTGCCCTGCTGGACGCGCCGGTTGTGCCCGCGGCCGAGGATGCGATCGCGGTGGACGAGCACCGCGCCGATCGGAATGCCGCCTTCCCGTAACCCCTGCTCGGCTTCCGCGATCGCGGCGGGCAGAAACGCTTCGTCGTGCATGCTCAACCGTAATACATGGCACGAGCTTGGCAAAAGCCATGTGTGGAGGTTGGGATCATGCTGCACATGGCGCTCGTCTTTCTGGTCGTCGGCCTGATCGCAGCGGTGCTTGGGTTCACGACAATTGCCGGCGCGGCGTTCGGCATCGCCAAGTTTCTGGCGGGGCTGTTCCTCGTGCTGTTCCTCGTGTTTCTCATCCTCGGCATTGCTGCGACGCGCCGCATCGTCAGTTAGCGGTCTCGGGGCACGCGCGGTCCCGATGAGCGGGACCGCTTGATACAATGGAGGACCTCGGTCACCCGAGATCCTCCATTGAACGTTCGCACAATCTTCCGCTTTCCTTCTGCCGTTACGCTTGCGCTTCTGCTGGCGCTTGCCGCTGCGCTCTCGAGCCAGACCCCTGCGCCGTCGTCGTTGACCGTCCTTTCGAGGGATGGCCGCCGCGCCGTCCCGATCGCGATGGTCGGCGACCAGGAGTTCGTCGGCCTCGACGACCTCGTCGCGATGTTTCAGCTGACGCTGCGCGAGGATGCGCTCGGCGCAATTACCGTTTCGTACAAGGGAAAGACGATCGTATTGACGCCGGACCAGGCGCTGGCGTCCGTGTCCGGCCGGCTGGTCTCGCTGCCGGCGCCGCCGTCGCGCAACGGCCGGCGCTGGCTCGTGCCGGAAGAGTTCATCAGCCGCGCGCTGGCGCTGATCTACGACCAGCGCCTCGACCTCCGCAAGCCGTCGCACCTGCTCGTCGTCGGCGACGTGCGCGTCCCGCGGCTCGCGCTGCGCTATGAATCGGTGGCCGCGAACGCCGGCAGGCTGACCATCGACGCCACGCCGCGCACGCAGTCGACGGTCACGCAGGAAGGCGATCACCTCACGGTGAAGTTCGACGCCGATGCGCTCGACGCGCCGAACCCGCTGCTGCCCGCGCCGCCGGCGCCGAGCCTCGTCACCGGCGTGCGGTTCGTTGACGCGACGACGCTCGCCGTCGATCTGGGGCCGCGGTTTGCCGGCTTCCGATCGACGTCGCAGCCGACCGACACGACGCTGCGGCTCGTGCTCGACATCCTCGCGCAGGCGCAGACCGAAACCGCCGCGCCGCCGACGCCGGCGCAGCCGCAACCCGGCCCGCCGGAGATCCCGCCGGCGTTCGGGCAGGGTTCGTCGCTGATCCACACCATCGCGGTCGATGCCGGCCACGGCGGCGACGACGAAGGCGTTCGCACGGCGGACGGCGTCAAGGAAAAGGATCTGGCGCTGGCGATCGCGCGGCGCGTCAGGGCGATCGTCGAAGCACGCCTCGGGCTTCGCGTGCTGCTCACGCGCGACGACGACCGCAACGTGCCGATGGACGAGCGCGCGTCGCTCGCCAACAACAACAAGGCCGACCTGTTCATCAGCCTGCACGCGAACGGATCGATGCGGCCGGCGACCAGCGGCGCGGCAATCTACTGCGCGGCATTCGACAAGGATGCGGCGCAGACGGCGGCGGCCGGCGGAACGGAGCGTCTGCCGACCTTCGGCGGCGGCCAGCGCGACATCGAGATGGTGCCGTGGGATCTCGCGCAGACGCGCCATCTCGCGCAGTCGGAAGCATTCGCCGAGATGCTGCAACAGCAGTTTCGCGATCACGTCCCGCTGGCGTCGCGGCCGATCGACCGCGCGCCGCTGCGCGTCCTGGAGTCGGCGAACATGCCGGCCGTGCTGATCGAGCTCGGTTACCTGACGAACCCCGACCAGGCCAAACTGCTCACCGGCGAAACGTTCCAGAACACCGCCGCGCAGGCGATCTTCGACGCGATCGTGCGATTCCGCGACACGCTGCCGGCAGGGACGACGCGATGAGCTCGCGACGCCTTCTCGTGATCGGCGGCGTGACGATCGTCGCGCTGGCCGTCATCGGGCTGGTGTTGCTGCGCGCGCCACGCCTCTCGTCGCGCGCCACGCCGCGCGCCGCCGCCGCGCCCTCGCCGACGGTGCCGCCGCCGCCGGGACGCAAGATCAAGGCGCGCCTGTTCTACGTCGCCGACGACGGGATGCGGCTGACCGGGGTCGAGCGCGACATCGCCTACGGCGACGGTGCGACGGCGCAGGCCCGCGAGATCATCGCGGCGCAGGTCGCGCCGGTCGTCGAGCCGCTGGTCTCGGCGGTGCCCGCAGGCACGGCGCTGCGCGCGGTGTTTCTCACCGAGGGCGGCGAAGCCTACGTCGATCTCAGTCGCGAGGTCGTCAGCGCGCATCCCGGCGGGACGCTGAACGAGCTGCTCACGGTCTACACCATCGTCAATGCGCTCACCGTCAACCTGCCCGCGGTCACTGCCGTGCAGGTGCTCGTCGACGGCAAGGAAGTCGAGACGCTCGCCGGTCACGTCGATCTGCGGCAACCGCTCGCCAAAAATCTCAGCTGGGTCCAGTAGACTAGCAGGGATGCGATCCGACAACCGGCCTGCGAATCAGCTGCGCGACACGACGATCACTCCCGAATATCTGATGCACGCGGAAGGGTCGGTGCTGATCAGCGCCGGCCACACGAAAGTGATCTGCACCGCCAGCGTCGAGGATCGCGTGCCCGGGTTCCTCCGCAACACCGGCAAGGGCTGGGTGACCGCTGAGTACGGCATGCTGCCGCGCGCGACCAGCACGCGCATGCAGCGCGAAGCGTCGGCCGGCAAGGTCGGCGGCCGGACGCAGGAGATTCAGCGGCTGATCGGACGATCGCTGCGCTCGGTCACCAATCTGCCGGCGCTCGGCGAGCGGACCGTGTGGATCGACTGCGACGTGATCCAGGCCGACGGCGGCACCCGCACCGCGTCGATCACCGGCGCGTTCGTGGCGCTGGCGCTGGCGCTGGAGAAAATGCGCGAGCGCGACATGATCCGGACGATTCCGCTGTCGGACTACGTCGCTGCGACCAGCGTCGGCGTGGTCGACGGCGAACCGCTGCTCGACCTGGCTTACGACGACGACAGCCGCGCCGACGTCGACATGAACATCGTCAAGACCGGCGACGGCCGGTTCATCGAAGTGCAGGGGACGGCGGAAGCGATCCCCTTCGGCCGCGACGCGCTCGATACGCTGCTCGATCTCGCCGACCTCGGCATCCGCCAGCTGGTCGAGAAACAGCGCGCCATCGTCGGGCATCTGGTCAAGTACACGGCACCGAAATGATCGCGCGCCGTCTCGTCGCGTAGGCCCGGCGTGTCAGGCCGGACGATCGGCCACCCTGAAAGGGTGGCCCTACGCAAAGGGTGATTCCATGGTCCTCCAGCGATCGGTCATCTCCACACCCGTCGGCGAGATGCTGGCGCTCGCTTCCGACGAAGGGTTGTGCGCGCTCGAGTTCGTCGGGCCGGACGAGCGGATGACGCGTCTCGAGGCGCGCCTGCAGCGCCACTTTCCGCCGCACGAGATCGTCGACGGCGATGCCCCGCCGATCGCGCGCGCCCGCGCCTGGCTGACGGCGTACTTCGCCGGCGAGCGCGTCGACATCGACACCGTGCCGCTCGACATGCGCGGCGCCGACTTCGAAAAGCGCGTGTGGCGCGCGCTGACGCGTATCCCGCCTGGTGAGACGACCAGCTACGGCGCGATCGCGAAAACGCTCGGATCGGCCGGCGCCTCGCGCGCCGTCGGCCATGCGAACGGCGCCAACCCGGTCTCGATCATCGTCCCCTGCCACCGCGTCATCGGCGCGTCGGGCCATCTCACCGGCTACGGCGGCGGCCTCGATCGCAAGACCTGGTTGCTGAATCACGAGAAGCGCTGGAGTTCCGGCGCACAGGCTTCGCTGTTCGCGTAGGCCGGGCGGGTCAGGCAGGTCGGGCGGGTCGGCTAGCCCCGAGCCCCCAGCCCCAGCCGCGACAGTCCGCGTCAGCGTTCGACCCGCCTCACTCGTGGCGCAACGCGCGGATCGGGTCGACGCGCGTCGCGCGCCGCGCCGGGACATAGCACGCGAGCAGCGCGACCGCTGTGAGCGCTGCCGACAGCGCGGCGAGCGTCCCCGGATCGCGCGGGCTCACCGCGTACAGCAACGTCGAAATCGCGCGCGTCACGACGACCGCGCCGAGCAGTCCGGCCGCGACGCCGGCCGCCGCAAGCCGGACTCCCTGCCCGAGCACCATCGACAGCACGTCGCGCCGCGACGCGCCGAGCGCGATGCGAATGCCGATCTCGCGCGTGCGCTGCGCGACCAGGTACGCCATCACGCCGTAGATCCCGATCGCCGACAGCACCAGCGCCGTCGCCGCAAACAACGCCAGCAGCACCATCGTGAAGCGCCGCTCCGCAAACGCCGCCGCGACCACGGCCTCCATCGTGCGGACGGCGAACACCGGCTCGTTCGGATCCACAGCGCGCACCTCGCGGCGGATCGATTCGCCGAGCGCCGCCGGATCCTGCGTCGTCCGCACGACCAGCGTCAGCGCCAGGTTCGAGACCTGCAGCAGCGAGCGGTACATCACCGGCGGCGCCGGCGCGTCGAGCCGCGCCGTCTTCACATCGCGCACGATGCCGACGATCGTCAGCCAGCTGTCGGGCGCGCGCTGCGGCGGCTGCGCCTGCACCGGTCCGCCCGGCGGCCGGCCGCGGCCCAGGCTGACGCGCTTGCCGATCGGATCGACGCCGGGAAAGAACGTCCGCGCCAACGTATCGCTGACGACGATCCGTCCCGGCGCGCGCTGATCGTCGTGATCGTCGAAGATGCGGCCGCGCACGAGATCGATGCCCAGCGCGCGGAAATAGCCGGGCGTCACCAGCGCCGCGTCCGACGTCGCCAGCGCGTTCGCGTCCGCCGACTGCCCTTCGACGACGAACGACGTCCGTCCCTGGCCGCCGCCGAGCGGAAGATTCGTGACCCCTCCAGCGGCGACGACGCCGGGGAGCGCCGCGACGCGATCGAGGACGCGGCGATAGAACGAGACGCGCGCGTCGTGCGTGAAGTACGGTCCGGTTTCTGGAAGGTTCGGCTGCGGCAGCCAGATCCGCGCCGTCAGCACGGCCGATGGATTGAAGCCGAGCGTGACACGCTGCAAGCGCCAGAAGCTCTGCACGAGCAGCGCCGCGCCGACGAGCAGCACCAGCGCCAGCGCGAACTCGCCGACGACGAGCAGGCTGCGCAGGCGGGCGGCGCGCGCGGCGGTCGACGCCGACGGCGTCGATTCGCGAATCACCTGCTGCAGATCGACCTGCGAGCCCTGAATCGCCGGCGTGAGACCGAAGAGAATCCCGGTCGTCAGCGACAACGCCGCCGTGAAGCCAAGCACTGCCGCGTCGACGCGAACCCCATGCACGCGCGGCAGCGTGGCCGGACTGAGTTGGACGAGCGCGTCGACGCCCCAGATCGCGACGAGGAGGCCGAGCGATCCGCCGATTGCCGCCAGCGTCACGCTTTCGGTGAGCAGCTGCTGCACCAGCCGACCGCGTCCCGCGCCGAGCGCGCGGCGGATCGCGATCTCGCGCTGGCGCACCGACGAGCGCGCCAGCAGCAGGTTCGCCACGTTGGCGCACGCGATCAGGAGCACGAAGCCGACGGCGGCAAGCAGCGTCAGCAGCGCCGGCCGGACGTCACCGACGAGGTCGTCGTGCAGCGGAATCACCCGCAACGTCCAGCCCACGGACGCCGGATAGTCGGCGACGTATTGCTGCCGCAGCTGCGCCGCGAGCGCGTCGATGCGCGCCTGCGCCGCCGCCGCCGTCACGCCGGCTTTCAGCCGCCCGATCCCGCCCTGCAGCACGTAGGCGCGCCGGATCGGCGTCGGCGAGAACGGCGAGGCGAGCCAGCCAGCCGGCGCCCACACCTCGACGTCGGTTTCGGTGCCGCGTCCGGGATGGCGGAACGACGCGGGCGCGACGCCGATGATCGAGTACATGTCGTTGTCGATGCGAATTTTCGTGCCGAGGACGTGCGGGTCGCCGCCGAAGCGCCGCTTCCACAGCGCGTCGCTGATCACTGCCACCTCGGCGATCCCGGGAATCGCGTCGGACCGATCGAACACCCGCCCGAGCTGCGCGCCGACGCCGAGCAGCGTGAAGTAGCTGGCGTCGACGAGCGCCGTCTCGACGCGCTCGGGCTCGTCAGTCTCAGTGAGGTTCGCGCTCACCGGCCACACGCCGGCGATGTCGTCGAACACGCCGGACTGCCGCAGATCGAGCAGCTCCGGGATCGACAGCCCGAGATCGCGCGTCCGCTGCGCGGTGAAGTCGGCGGTCACGCGCACCAGTTGCTCGGGACTGCGAAACGGCAGCGGCGCGAGGACCACGGCGTTGACGATCGTGAACAGCGCGCTGTTGGCGCCGATGCCGAGCGCCAGCGTCAAGACGGCCACGGTCGAAAAGGCGCGGTCACGCCACGCGGTGCGCAACGCGTAGCGAAGGTCGCTGAATACAGTCATGGGTTCGGGGTTCGGGGTTCGGGGTTCTGGTTCTTTGGTTCTCGGTTCTCGTTCTTGGGTCTTTTGAAAACGGTTCTTCGTGCCTTCGTGTCTTCGTGGCGTCCGCTGATGCGGCAATCCTGAGGCTGACGGCAAACGCGACGCCACCGAGCCTCGCGTTTTCTGGCGTGTTTTGGCGCGCAGTGTGGGAGATTCGCGCGGTTGTGGGACGGCGGGCGTTCAGAAGTGGGACTGCAGGTAGGCGCGCAGCGTGCGGAACGCGGCGCCGCGGTGGCTGACCGCGGCCTTGCGGTGACCGGCTTCGGCAAGCGTCTCGCCGTAGGGCGGGTAAAAGAAAATCGGGTCGTAGCCGAAGCCGCCGGTGCCGCGCGGCTCCGCGGCGATGCGGCCTTCGACCGTGCCGCGCGTCTCGAACAGGATCTCGCCGCCGCGCGCGAGCGCGACGGCGCACACGAACCGCGCCGCGCTGTCGGCCGCGCCCCGCCGCCGCAGCGCGTCGTAGATCAGCGCGAACTTCTCAGGGTACGAACTGTCGACGCCACCGTAGCGCGCCGACTCCACCCCGGGCGCGCCGTCCAGCGCGTCGATCTCGAGCCCGGAATCCTCCGCAACCGTCAACTCACCGGTCGCCGCCGCGTAGTAGCGTGCCTTCGCGCGCGCGTTTTCCCCGAATGTGGAACCGGTTTCCTCAGGCGCCGCAACATCGGGCCACGCCGCCAGCGTCACCAACTCGATCGGCGCACCGTCGAGCAACTCGCGGATCTCGCGCACCTTGTGACCGTTCGTCGTCGCCACCAGGATTCGAATCACTCAGCACACCCCGACACCATTTTCTCGGGAATCCTCCCATCGCCTCGCACGCCCCATCTGCGTTCCAGCGACGATGGGGCGAGCCACACGCCGGGAGCTGTCCAGTGAACAGCAGTCTCTGCGTTCTCCGCGGTCTCTAAGGTTTGAACAACGGTGCGACCGTGGTCCGGAGGCTTGGCCGCGGGCGGCGACCCGAAGGTCGGCCGCCCGGGGATGGGTGGAAGGCATTTCGGCCAGCTGGCTGACGGCTCAAAGGAAAGACTTACGGTCCAGCCGGCGGGTGGGCGCCCCTCCTGGGGGAAAACGTCACGTTGTCAGGCGACGGCGATGCTCCTGCGCGGCCGCAACGCCGCTTTTGCGGGCGTCGCGTGCTCCACGCGCATGAACGCGCCGTCGCGCGTCTTGAATAAAAACTTGGCTTCGACCAGAGCGCCGAGTAGTGCATCGCACGACACGGCGTCGAGACCCCAGAGTCGGCGCGCTTGCGGTTCCGTGAGCCGCAGTCCCGGCATTTCCAGGAACTCACCTTGAACGCGCCTGAGCACTTCGTCGGTAGTACCTGTCCGCTCGGGCGTCATGGTCCTTTTGCCTCCTCCGACAGCTTGCCTAGGGAACGCCGCGAAAGGGAGCAACGGATGTGCCACGGATCGGATTCGTATGCCGCGTCAAATTGCGCCTGAATTCTTCGCCGGCGGCGACAGTCGCGCCCCGGGAAGCCCAGCCGATGTTGTGCGAATGACAGCGCGTGTACGGAATCCCATCAGGAGCCCTCCGGCACCGCCTGCCCCCAAATTTGCATCCCGGCAAAGGCATGAACGAAACACACGGACTCAACCTGACAACACATCGCGCATCGGGAAGCGTGTGGGAGCGCCGTGGGTGGGACGGCACCCGTGGGCAACTCGCGACCACACGGTGGCTGCTCGGCGTCGGCGGCGGTGCGCTCGCGCTGCAGGGTCTGCGGCAGCGGTCCGTGATGGGCTCGGTGCTCGCCGGCATCGGCGGCAGCCTGGCGTGGTGGGCGCTCACCGGCGAAGGCGATCTCTCCGACGCGCGCCGCTGGTTTGGGGAAATCGCCGAACGCGCCGGCTGGCGCCGTGAAGATCTCGTGCACGACGCGTCGGCCGATTCATTTCCGGCGAGCGATCCGCCGGCGTGGACCGCGACGGTCGGCACCGGCCTGAGTGGCCGCGCGCGGGTGCGCTGATGCTCAAGGCGTTCCGGATCCCGATCACCTGGGGCGAGTTGATCAAGCGCACCTTCGCCGAGGTGCAGGCCGACAACTGCCTCGGCCTCGCCGCGCAATTGTCGTACTACTTCTTCCTGGCGCTTTTCCCGGCGCTGCTGTTCATGGTCGCGGTCGCGAGCTTCTTCCCGATCGCGAACCTGATGGACGACATCACCGCGGCGCTCGCGCGCGTCGCGCCCTACGAGGCGCTGAAGCTGATTCAGGATCAGCTCTACAAGATCTCGCAGGACAAGAACGGCGGGCTGCTCACGATCGGCATGATCGGCACGATCTGGAGTACTTCGTCGGGCGTCACCGCGATCATCGACACGCTGAACCAGGCCTACGACATCCAGGAAGGCCGGCCGTGGTGGAAAGTGCGGCTGCTGTCGATCGGGCTGACCATCGCGCTCGCGGTGTTCATCCTCCTGTCGTTCGGTCTCGTCCTGGTCGGGCCGACGCTGGCCGAAAAAGTCGCCGTCTGGATGCACCTCGGCGTGGTCTTCCAGTGGACCTGGCTGGTGCTGCAGTGGCCGGTCGTGTTCGCGCTCGTGACGCTCGCGATCGCGCTGATTTACTACTACGCCCCCGACGCCAAGCAGGACTGGGTGTGGATCACGCCCGGCTCGGTGCTCGCCACGATGCTCTGGGTGATCATCTCGCTCGCGTTCAAGTTCTACGTCGCCAACTTCGGCTCGTACAACGCGACCTACGGCACCATCGGCGGGATCATCGTGCTGCTGACGTGGTTCTACGTGTCGTCGCTCGCCGTGCTGGTTGGCGCCGAGCTCAACGCCGAGATCGAACACGCCTCGCCGTACGGGAAAAACCCGGGCGAGAAGGTGGCGGGTGAGAAAACCGTAATCGGGGCCGCCGCCGAGCGCGCGTGGAAGGATCGCCACACTGGCGCTGCCGCGACCGTGCCGAAACCGGCGGAGCGCGGCAACTGCGATGTCGACACCGATCTGCCGCCGGCAGTCGTTCCCGCACCGCCGCCGCCGCGGACGAGCGACTGGATCATCACCGGCGTCGTCGTCGGTGAAGCGATGGCGATGGCGTACGCAAAGCTGCGCGGCCGGCTGCAGCGCGTAAAGACCTGAAGGGGCTCGGGGCTCGGGGCTCGCTGTCTGAACCCCGAGCTCCAAGTCCCAGTCCCAGGTAGCTAGCCCCGCTCCCAGCCCCGACACAACTCAGCTACTCCGACGGGATTCGCCTGCGCGACGTCCAATCAAGCAGCGCTGTGTTCCATGCTGCGACGCGCCGAAAAAGTTGGCGTCGGTTCTCGACAGCCGGGCCTGTCCCGGTAGAATGAGCCCCTGGTGCTGGAGAAACTCTTTCGCTTCCTGTTCAAGTATCCGCCGCTGATGTTCCAGCAGGGCGACTTCAGCTGGGGCCTCTCGCGCGCGGTGCTGCTGGTCGTCATGGCGGTCACCGCCGCGGCGATCGTCGCGCTGTTCACCTACCGCGGCGTGTCGGCGGCCAACCGGACGCGCGACCGCGTCGTGCTGATCGGATTGCGTGTCGCCGCGCTCGTCGTGCTGCTCTTCTGCCTGTTCCGGCCAACGCTGGTCCTCAAGGCGGCGGTGCCGCAGCAGAATTTCCTCGGCGTGCTCGTCGACGACTCGCGCAGCATGTCGATCGCCGATCGCGACGGCCAGACGCGCGCCGCGTTCGTCCAGCAACAGTTCGGCACGCAGGACAGCCCGCTGCTCCGCGCGCTGTCGCAGCGCTTCGTCGTCCGCTTCTTCAGCTTCTCCTCCTCCTCCGACCGCATCGCCGGCGCCGCGAACCTGAAGTACAGCGGCACGTCGACGCGCGTCGGTCAGGCGCTCGATCGCGCGCGCGACGAGCTCGCCGGCCTGCCGCTGGCGGGGCTCGTGATGGTGAGCGACGGCGCCGACACCTCCGACGCCGCGATCGACGAAACGCTGGCCAGCCTGAAGGCTCGCTCGATCCCGGTGTTCACCGTCGGCGTCGGCCAGGATCGCTTCGCCCACGACATCCAGGTGACGCGCGTCGAAACGCCGCGCACCGCGCTCAAAGGCACCGCGCTCGTCGTCGACGTCGTGCTGTCGCAGACCGGCTACGGCGGTCAATCGGTGCCGCTCACCGTCGAAGACGACGGCCGCATCGTCAGCACGCAGGAAGTGACCTTGCCGGCCGACGGCGAATCGTCGACGGTGAAAGTGCAGTTCACCGCCAAGGAAGCCGGCGCGCGGGTCTTCAAGTTCATGGTGCCGACGCAGCCTGGCGAGCAGGTGACGCAGAACAACGCGCGTGACGCGCTGATCCAGGTGAACGACCGCGTCGAGAAGATCCTCTACTACGAAGGCGAGCCGCGGCCGGAAATGAAGTTCCTGCTGCGCGGCATCGACGACGACAAGAACATCCAGGTCGCGACCTTGCTGCGCACCGCCGAGAACAAGTACTGGCGCACGCGGATCAGCAGCCCCGACGAGATGATCGGCGGGTTCCCGAAGACGCGCGAGGAGCTGTTCGCCTATCGGGCGCTGATCCTCGGCAGCGTCGAGGCGGCGTCGTTCTCGCCGGAGCAGCTGCGGATGATCGCCGACTTCGTGAGCAAGCGCGGCGGCGGACTCCTGATGCTCGGCGGCCGGCGGTCGTTTGCCGAAGGCGGATGGGGCGGCACGCCGGTCGGCGAAGTGCTGCCGGTGCTCCTCGACAACGCCAACCCGAAATATTTCTCCGAGCTGTTCCAGGCAAAGCCGACGCGCGCCGGCTCGTCGTTCCCCGTGCTGCAGATCGCCGGCGACGAGAAGGCGTCGGCGGCGAAGTGGAACGACATGCCGGAGGTGTCGAGCGTCAACCCGGTTCAGCACGTGAAGCCCGGCGCGACCGTGCTGCTCACCGGATCCGAGGGACACCGGCAGGAGCAGATCGTCCTCGCCTACCAGCGCTACGGCCGCGGCAAGGCGATCGCGATGCCGATCCAGGATTCGTGGCAGTGGAAGATGGGCGTGAAAGTGCCGGTCACCGACACGACGCACGCGATGTTCTGGCGGCGGCTGGTGCGCTGGCTGGTCGACGGCGTCCCCGAACAGGTGAACATCAACACCACGACCGATCGCGTCGAGCCCGGTGAGACGGTGAAGCTTGCCGCCGAAGTGCTCGACTCTGCCTACACGGAGGTGAACGACAGCCGCGTCGTCGCCAAGGTGACGTCGCCGTCGGGCAAGGCCTCGGAGCTGCCGGTCGAGTGGACGGTCACCAAGGACGGCGACTACCGCACGACGTTCGTCCCCGACGAACCGGGGATCTACGACATCCAGGTGGTCGCCGAGCGCGATCAGAAGACGCTCGGCAAGGCCGACCTGCACGTTCGCGTCTCGGCCGGAGACGCCGAGTACTTCGACGCGGCGATGCGTGCGCCGCTGCTGAAACGCGTCGCCGAAGAGACCGGCGGCCGCTTCTTCACGCCGGTCAACGCCGCGACGCTGCCGGAAGCCATCAGCTACAGCGGCCGCGGCGTCACCGTCGTCGAAGAGCGCGAGCTGTGGGACATGCCCGCCCTCTTCCTCGCCCTGGTCGGCTTCATGGCCGCCGAGTGGGGCTACCGGCGCATGCGAGGTCTTGCGTGAGGGCCGCCACGAAGACACGAAAACACGAAGCTTTTTTTCTACAAAACGTTCTTCGTGTCTTCGTGTCTTCGTGGCTGATCCTCGTGCCGCTAAGCGGGGTAGCGCGCGCCCAGCAGACTCACCTGCTGGTGATCACCGGCGTGCCCGGCGACGAGGAGCACGCGAAGCAGTTCCAGAAGTGGGCCGACACGTTCGTCGACGCGGCAAAGAAGAAGGACAGCGTCGCCGACGCGAACATCACCGTGCTCAAGGATCGCGGCGCGACGAAGGAAGGCGTCGAGAAGGCGTTCGCCGATCTCTCGGTGCAGGTGAAGCCGAGCGACGCGGTGGTGATCCTGCTGATCGGCCACGGCAGCTTCAACGGAGAGCAGGCGGCGTTCAATCTCCCCGGCCCGGATCTCACGGTTGCCGACTGGGGAAAGCTGCTCGGCAAGCTGCCGTCGCAGCGGGTCGCGTTCATCAACACGACCAGCTCGAGCGGCGCGTTTCTACCGGCAATCGCCGCGCCCGGCCGCGTCGTGATCACCGCCACCAAGACCGGCGGCGAGCGCAACGAAACCCAGTTTCCGGAATTCTTCACTACCGCCTTCGGCGATCCTGCGGCCGACCGCGATCGCAACGGTCACGTGTCGATCGCCGAAGCGTTCGACTACGCGAAAGCCAAGGTCGTCCAGGCGTTCCAGCAGAAAGGCAACCTGCTCACCGAGCACGCGACGATGGACGACGGCGGCGAGGGGCAGTTGGCCGCATCGATGTTTCTCGGCATCGGGCGCGCCGACGCGGCGCTCACCGCCGACACCAGCGATCCGGCGGTGAAGAAGCTCGTCGACGAGAAGGACGCGATCGACCGGCAGATCGCGGCGCTCAAGCTGCGCAAGAGCGGCATGCCGGACGCGCAGTACGAGGAGCAGATGGAGAAGCTGCTCACCGACCTGGCGCTGAAGACGAAAGCCATTCGCGACGCGCAGTCGAAGAAGGACAAGTAGTGCGGGGCGCCGCCCGCGTGCTTGTCGGTATCCTGGCGATTGGGAGCGCCACGGGGAGCGCGAGCCTTTCAGGCGAGCGACAGCCGACGACGCTGGCGCAGCGGCGCGGCGGGTTCGGCGGCGGCTTCGGCGGGCGGCGCGGCCGCGAAGCGATCCGGCCGAACACGCCCTACGACGGGAAGTTCACGTTCGTGCGGGTTCGCTACGGTCCGGACTACGGCTTCGCGTCGCAGGGCCTGCCGTGGTCCCACGACTATCCGACGGGCGAACAGCACTTCATGAAGATCGTCAACGAGCTGAGCTTCCTCAACCCGCACACCGAGGAAACCAACATCCTCACCTTCGACGATCCGGAGCTGTTCCGCTATCCGATCGCCTACCTGTGCGAGCCCGGCGGCTGGGTGATGACCGATCAGGAAGCGGCCAGCCTGCGCGCCTACCTGCAGAAGGGCGGCTTCATGATCGTCGACGACTTCCGGATGCAGCACTGGGGCAACTTCGAGTCGCAGATCCTGCGCGTCCTGCCCGAGGCGCGCATCTACGACCTCGATATCGACAATCCGATCTTTCACGCATTTTTCGAAATCAAGACGCTCGACGTGCCGCAGTATTACGATCCGCCGCCGGCGATCTTCCGGGCCATTTACGAGAACAACGACCCGTCGAAGCGGATCATGGTGATGATCAACTACAACACCGACATCTCCGAGTTCTGGGAATGGTCGGACACGGGGCTGAAACCGATCGACGAATCGAACGAAGCGTATAAGCTGGGCGTGAACTACATCGTGTACGGCATGACGCATTAGGCCGGGCAGGTCTGGCGGGCCGGGCGGGTCGGCGGGTCGGAACATGGGTACTCCGAGCTGCCTGGCCTGCCCGACCTGCCTGACCCGCTCAGCGACGAGGGAACCTAGTGGAGCTGACCACCGTAGATTTCGAATCACCGGACGATCTCGCGCTCGCGGACCGCATGAAAGTCGGGCGGCAGCAGATCATCACCGAGCTCGGCAAGCGGATCATCGGCCAGGGGGACGTGATCGAGTTGATCCTGCTGTCGCTGTTCGTCGGCGGCAACAGCCTCATCGTCGGCGTCCCCGGCCTGGCCAAGACGCTGCTCATCGCGACGCTGGCACGCGTGCTCGACCTGAAGTTCAACCGCATCCAGTTCACGCCCGACCTGATGCCGTCGGACATCACCGGCACCGACATCATCAACGAGGACGCGAGCACGGGCCGCCGCCAGATGGTGTTCGCGCCCGGGCCGATCTTCGCCAACATCGTCCTCGCCGACGAGATCAACCGCACGCCGCCGAAGACGCAGTCGGCGCTGCTCGAGGCGATGCAGGAGCACCGGGTCACCATCCAGGGGCGCACCTACGACCTCGCCGAGCCGTTCTTCGTCTTCGCGACGCAGAACCCGATTGAGCTCGAAGGCACGTATCCGCTGCCCGAGGCGCAGCTCGATCGCTTCATGTTCCACATCGTCATCGAGCATCCGCCGGAAGACGAGGAGTTCGACGTCGTCCGCGCGACGACGGCGATCATCGATCCGCATTTCCAGCAGCCGGTGAACGGCGCCGACCTCGTCGCGTTCCAGCGGCTGGTGCGGCGGGTGCCGATCGCCGATCCGGTGGCGCGGTACGCGCTGCACCTGGTGCGGACCAGCCGGCCGAAGTCGAAGCAGGCGCCCGACGGCGTGAAGAAGTACGTCGCCTTCGGCGCCAGCGTCCGCGCTGCGCAGTATCTCGTGCTCGGCGCCAAGGCGCGCGCGCTGACCAGTGGCCGCTACCACGTGAGCTACGACGACATCCGCGCGCTGGCGCACCCGGTGCTCCGCCACCGCGTGCTCACCAACTTCCGCGCCGAGTCGGAAGGGATCACCAGCGACTCGATCATCGACGAACTGCTTCAGGCGGTGCCGACGCCGAAGAGCGGCATGTAGAACAATGCGGAACGCGGAATGCGGCGGGCCAGGCAGGCCGGGTGAGCCAGGTAGGTCGGAGTATCCACGTTTCCGACCCACCCGACCCGCCAGGCCGACCAGGCCTGACAGGCGTTAGCGAGCGACCAATGGCCCAACAACAGCCGATGCCCGGCGCGCGTTACGTGGATCCAAAGATCCTCGCGCGCATCGGCAACCTCGAACTGCTCGCGCGCAACGTCGTCGAGGGCTTCATCAACGGCCTGCACCGCGCGCCGTTCTTCGGCGCCTCGATCGACTTCGCCGAGCACCGCGGCTACGTCGCCGGCGACGACATCCGCCGCGTCGACTGGCGCCTCTACGCGCGGACCGACCGCTACTACGTCAAGCAGTACGAGGCCGACACCAACACCAATCTGTCGGTGCTGCTCGACGTGTCGCGGTCGATGAAGTTCTCCAGCCGCGGCATCCCGAAGATCGAGTACGGCTGCTTTGTCGGCGCCTGCCTCGCCTATCTCGCGCAGCGGCAGCGCGATCGCGTCGGTCTCATCACCTTCGACAACGACATCGTCGACCACGTGCCGCCGTCGGCGAAGCACTTCAACGTCGTGCTCCACACGATGGATCGGGTCAAGCCGGACCGGCCCGGCAACCTCGCCATCCCGCTCCACAAGATGGCGGAGCACTTCAAGCGGCGCGGCATCCTGGTGCTGATCTCCGACTTCTACGAGGAACCCGACGGCATCCTCGAGGCGATCAAGCCGCTCAAGTTCCTCGGCAACGACCTGATCGTCTTCCACGTCCTCGACCCGGCTGAAATCGACTTCGGCTACGAGGACGCGTCCAGCTTCGAGGACCTCGAGACCGGCGAGCAGATTCCTGTGGTGCCCGAGTCGCTGGTGAAGGAATATCGACAGATGATTCAGGCGCACATCGGCGCCCTGACCACCAAGTTCTCCGAGCATCGGATCGACTACACCGTGCTGAACACGGCCGAGCCGCTCGATCGCGCGCTCTTCAGCTACCTTTCCGCCAGAGAGCGACTGATGAGGGTGCGGTGATGATTTCACGTGCGCTCGTAGCGCAGCCCTTCAGGGCTGCCCGCGGCCGTGATGCAGGCCTGAAGGCCTGCGCTCCAGGAGGCCGCCGCTGATGGCCTTTCTCACACCGGCGTTTTTCCTGGGCCTCGCGGCGATCGCGATTCCGGTACTCGTCCACCTGATCCAGCGCGAGAAGAAGCGCGTCGTCGAATTTCCGTCGCTGATGTTCGTCCGGCGGATTCCCTATCAGTCTGTCCGCCGCCGCCGCATCCGCCACTGGGCGCTGCTGCTGCTCCGCGCCGCCGCGATTGCGCTGATCGCCGCCGCGTTCGCGCGCCCGTTCATGCGCCAGGGCGCCGTCGCCGCCGCCGCGATCGGCGGCGCACGCGAGATCGTCGTCCTCCTCGACAACTCCGCCAGCATGGGCTACGGCGATCACTGGCGCCGCGCGCAGGACGCCGCCCGCAACGTGATCCGCAACATGACCGCGAACGATCGCGCCACGCTCGTCCTCTTCGGCAAGAACGCCGAGGAGAACATGCGCGCCACCGCCGATCGCTCGCGGCTCGAAGCGGCCATCAACACCGCGAAGGTCAGCTCCGGCGCGACGCGCTACGGCCCGGCGCTGAAGCTGGCCGAGAGCATCCTGACGCGCTCGCCGATCAAGCGGCGCGAAACGGTGCTGATCAGCGATTTCCAGCGCAGCGGCTGGAGCGGTTCGGAGGAAGTGCGCTTCGGCGACGAGATGACGCTGAACACCGTCTCGGTGGCGTCGCCGAACACCGCCAACCTCGCGGTGCCGTCGGTGAGCTTCGCGCGCGCGTCGTTCTCGGGCCAGGAGCGCATCACCGTCACCGCCGGCCTGAGCAACAAGGGCGACGAAGCGCTGAAGAACGTGCCGGTGACGCTGACCATCGACGGCCACGAAATCCAGACCGAGCACGCCAACGTCGCGGCCCACGCGTCCGGGTCGGTGGCCTTCACGCAGTTCACGCTCACCGGCGCCAACGTCCGCGGCACGGTCCGCGCCGGCACCGATCCGCTGCCGGCCGACAACCTCTTCAACTTCGTGCTCACGCCCAGCGCGCCGGTCTCGCTCGTCGTCGTCGACAGCGGCGAACGCGGCAGCTCGAGCCTGTTCCTGAGCAAGGCGCTGTCGATCGGCACGACCCCGCAGTTCCAGGTCGAGACGACGACGGCATCGCGGCTGACGCCGGCCGCGTTCGACAAGCGGTCGGTCGTGATCCTCAATAACACGGCCTATCCACCGGCAGCCGGCGGCAGCGCACTGAAGCGCTTCGTCGAGCGCGGCGGCGGGTTGCTGACGATCGCCGGCGACAGCACCAGCTGGTCGACGAGCGATCTCGATCTGCTGCCCGGGAAGCTCGGCGGTATCGTCGATCGCATGGAAGGGCGCAGCGGGTCGCTCGGCTATCTCGATTACAGCCATCCGGTGTTCGAGGTGTTCAAGGCGCCGCGCAGCGGCGACTTCTCCGCCGCGCACGTCTTCCGCTACCGGTCGCTGCAGACTACGCCGGCCGAACGGGTCCTCGCGCGCTTCGACGATGGCGCGGTGGCGGCGGCGGAGAAAAAGGTGGGCGCCGGCCGATCGGTGATCTGGACGTCGACGCTGGACGACTCGTGGACCGACATCGGCGTGAAGCCGATCTTCCTGCCGCTGGTGCATCAGCTGGTCCGCTACCTCGCGCAGTACGAGCAGCCGACGTCGTGGTTCACCGTCGGCCAGGTGCTCGATCTCACACAGCGTGCGAAATCGCGCGCTGACCGCATCGTCGTGACCCCGTCGGGCGAGCGCATCTCGCAGTCGAGCATGGGCGAAGGCAACGAGGGGCTGCTCGAGCTGACCGAGCAGGGCATCTACGAGGTGCGCACTGCCGGCGCCACTGCGACCGCGCGTCCCGAAGCCATCGCCGTGAATCTCGACCCGGCCGAGTCCGACCTCAACCCGATCGATCCGCGCGAGCTGGTCGCCGCGGTGACCGGCCACGCCTCGCCCATGGACGTCCAACCCGAGCAGACGCAGGAAATGACCCGCGAAGAGGCGGAGAAGCGCCAGAGCCTCTGGTGGTATCTCCTGCTCGCCGGCGTCGGCCTGCTCGCGGCCGAAACCGCAATCGCCAATCACCTCTCGCGCAAGGAGAGATTCCTGTAGATAGTCGTAGCGCAAGGGGTTCCGGGAGCGTAACCTTTTACTCATGACGCGGGCAGGCCTGAAGGCCTGCGCTACCGGCACGCGCGTGGCGCGATGACGGTAACGCGACACGGACGACCGTAGCGCAGCCCTTCAGGGCTGCATCAGGGGACACGTCATGGACTACCGCAGCAGCGAGCTTGTCGACGTCATCCGCCGGGTGCGCAACCGCTGGCGCCTGAAGCTCGCGCTGCGCGGCGCGGTGGTCGTCGCCGCCGGCACCGTCCTCGCGCTGCTCCTCTCCGCGTCGGGGCTCGAATCGTTCCGCTTCAGCGCGCCGGCGATCGTCACCTTCCGCATCGTCACCGTCGCGGTGTTCGTCGGCCTGCTCTTCTACGGCCTGGTGTGGCCGCTGCGCCGCCGCGTCACCGATGCGCAGGTCGCGATGTATCTCGAGGAATGCGACCCGACGCTCGAGGCAGCGATCATCAGCGCCGTCGAGGCGACCGCGAACGGCGGATCGGAAGCGCACTCGCCGAAGCTGGTCGAGAAGCTGGTCGAACAGGCGATCGACCGCTGCAACATCATCGAGGCGAACCGCAGCGTCGAGCGCTCGTCGCTGCAGCGTCACGCGGCCGCCCTCGCCGCCATCGCCGCGGCGGTCGCGCTGCTGATCACGTTCGGCCCGGCCTACCTGCGCCACGGGCTGTCGGCGCTGCTGATCATCTCGCGCAGCGCCGAAGCGTCCACGCCGTACAAGATCGACGTCCAGCCGGGCAACGCCAAGGTGCCGCGCGGCGCCGACCAGGCAGTGCGGGCCCGGCTGCTCGGCTTCACGTCGAGCGACGTGGCGGTGATGATGCGCAACAATCCCGACGGCGCGTTCGAGCGCGTGCCGCTCATCGCCGGCAAGGATCCCGGTCAGTTCGAGGGGATGCTGTTCCACCTCGAGAAGCAGACCGAGTACTACGTCGAGTCGAACGGCGTCCGCTCTGAGAAGTTCTCGCTCGCGGTCGTCGAGCTGCCGACCGTGCAGCAGATGGATCTCGAGTACCGCTTCCCCGCCTACACCGGGATGGAGCCGCGCAAGGCCGACGGCGGCGACGTCGCCGCGATCCGCGGCACCGACGTCGTCCTGCACGTGACGCCGACGATGAGCACGCCGGAAGGCAAGATCCTGCTGAGCGACGGCGCACCGCAGCCGCTGACGCGCAACGCCGACGGCACGCTCACCGGCACGTTCAAGATTTCAAAGCAGGGCTTCTATCGCATCGAGCTCACCGGTCCGCACGGCGAGAAGGTGGAAGCGTCGCCGCAGTATACGATCGACGTGCTCGACGATCAGCCGCCCTCGGTTCATTTCACGAAGCCGGGGCGCGACTCGCAGGCGAGCCCGGTCGAGGAACTCTTCCTCGAAGCGCGCGCCGACGACGACTTCGGCGTGAAGTCGCTGCAGCTGTTCTACTCGGTGAACGGCTCGACGCCAAAGTCGATCAGCCTGTTCGGCGGCGCGCGGCCGCTGCCGGAAGTGAGCGCTGGCCACACCATCTATCTCGAGGAACTCGGGCTGAAACCGGGCGACTTCGTGTCCTACTACGCCAAGGCGTCGGACACCGACGCGGTGCAGGGCTCGAAGACGACGACCAGCGACATCTACTTCGTGCAGATCCGGCCGTTCAAGAAGGACTACAAGCCGGCGCAGTCGCAGGCGATGGGCGGCGGTGGCGGCGGCGGCGGACAGCAGGTCGGCCAGCTCTCGCAGCAGCAGCGCGAGATCGTCGCGGCCACCTTCAACATCGTCCGCGACAAGGCGAAGACCAAGCCGGACAAGTATCGCGAGAACGTCGTCTTCCTGAACCTCGCCCAGGCGAAGCTGCGCGAGCAGGTCGAAGAGCTGGTGACCAAGCTGAAGTCGCGGCTCGGATCGGTGGATCCCTCGTTCAACAACCTCGCTGAAGTGCTGCCGAAAGCGGCCGAGGAAATGAAGTCGGCGGAGGCGGAGCTCAAAGGCCTGAAGGCCGACAGCGCGCTGTCGCCGGAGCAGCGCGCGCTGAAGCTGTTGCAGGAGGCCGAGCAGCAGTACGAACTGCAGGTCGCGCAGCAGCAGGGCGGCGGCGGTGGCGGCGGCGGGAACAACGCGCTCGCCGAAGATCTCGCCGATCTCTTCGAGCTCGAGCTCGACAAGCTCGCCAACCAGTACGAGATGCAGCAGCGCGCCGAGATGCAGCAGAGCGATCAGCAGATCGATCAGCTGGTCGAGAAGCTGAAGGAGCTGGCGCGGCGGCAGCAGCAGGAGATGGAGCGGCAGCGGCGGATGGCGCAGAGCGGCCAGAGCGGCTCCGGCAATTCGAGCGACGCGCAGCGCCAGCTCGCCGAGCAGGTCGAGCAGATGAAGCGCCAGCTGCAGCAGCTGACGCGCAACGAGCAGCAGCGCCAGCAGCTGAACGACGCGATGCAGAAGCTGCAGGACGCCGCCAACGCGATGCGCCAGGCGGCCGCGAACGGATCCAAGGACGGCGGCGCGCAGGCCAACCAGGCGCTCGATCGCCTGCGTGAAGCGCAGCAGCGGCTCGAACGCAACCAGGGCGGCCGCAGCGATCGCGATCTGCAGCGCGCGCAGAAGGAAGCCGAGGAGCTCGCCAGCGAGCAGAAGGACGTCTCGCAGGACGTCAACAGCCTCGACCAGGCGCAGGCCGGACCCGGGCGCGACGCCAAGGCGAAGGCGCTCGGCGAGCGCAAGGAGGCGATGGACGCCAAGGTCGCCGACCTGCAGTCGCAGCTCGAGAAGCTCGCCAATCAGATGCGCGCCAACGAGAAGGACGCGGCCCGCAAGCTGGACGAAGCGGCCGGCAGCATCCGCGACAAGCGCATCCGCGAGAAGATCCGCTACACCA